>Ga0080004_1166337_pt1 | contig 50528 bp, 53 predicted proteins | sample WasSprMetagenome_FD_69207 | JGI IMG/M metagenome (GOLD analysis project Ga0080004, IMG submission 69207) | Sulfidic aquatic microbial communities from Washburn Spring, Yellowstone National Park, USA - WS (SPADES assembly) (version 2) | ecosystem: Environmental > Aquatic > Thermal springs > Hot...
CTCATTAACCCTAGAATTAATGGTAGTAATGATTCAAGCCCTAAGACTATTATACTATGAATTCTCAACAAAATTCTTTAAAGGAACAGGAAAACCATACACACCATACAAAATAAGCATATAAAACAAATTAAACCTAAACTAATTTTATTTTTAAGCAAAAATGTTAATTTAAACTTCTTTTTCTAACTAAGCTTAAATATAAGGTTAATGTATTATTAACTTATGTGAATTCCTAAATGGGTTGACGAGTTTTATGCTAAGCTTTATGTAAATTTTAGAAATGAAATTTTCTATTTTAAGGATGCTGTTAACTTTTCTAAATCGATTTCAGTAGCTAAACTTGCTTTAAGCATTTTAAGAAAAGTTGGTGGAGTTTATATTCATGAACGTTTAAATAAAAAAAGAGTTTATAGATTATGCGATCCAGAAGTTGTTTACCATAGCGTTTGATTTACTGTTGTGGCCGTTGTTGCCTCATACCCTTCAATTTTCCAAGCACTATTTTTGAAATTCCAAGCTTATGGGCATCTTCAACTATTTGCTTTATCATGGCGTTTACTGCATGCCTAAATCTTCTCTGCCTTGTCTTATACAGCTTTCTAAGCATTTTTGAAGTTTTAGCCTTGTTGACTCTGGTTAGTCTGCTCTCTTCTTTAGCTATTTGCCTATTCCAGTACCACCAGTCCGCTAGAAGTGCCCTACCGGAGAAGGTTATTAGCTGTTCTCAGCCCTTCAAACCATATTGTCGCAAGGTTTACTATGCCTAAGTCTATGTAGAGGGGCTTGCCGCCTCCTTTTAGCGGAGGTTCCTCGACTTTAACTGTCATAAAACCCCTCCACACCTTATCAACTTTGTCGTAGATTATCTCCAGCCTTGCTTGCCCCTCCATTTTAGCTTACCCTTATACTTCAGTTTAAGCACTTTAGGCAAGTATAGGTATTTATCGTCAATCCTGTAGCAGTCGTTTCTAACAATTATCCTCAGCTCCCTTCTGCCGTCCCTTTTCCAGTATCTGGGCATTGAAACCTTAGCTATATGTTCTGGAAGCTTTCCTTCAGCCTCAAGTCTTTTTAAGGCTAGGAAACTTTTCCATGTCTCGTTGTTCTTATTTATTATCTGCTGGGCGGTTGCTGAACCTATTAAAGGGGCATACCTCTCATAGAGGTTCTTGGGATACCATGAAAACTTCCTGTAGTGGATGTATGCTTGTCTCCGCTCGAAGTTTACCTCGTTCCATAGCTTGGCACAGTTATCCGCTAACTCCCAGAGCTCAGGGTTCTCCTCTATCGTGAAGGTGTTAGTTCTCTCCATTTCAGACACCCTTTTGAGCTTTAATGTATTCTTCGATTGCCTCTTTAGAAACCGATCCTATCGTTGAAACATAGCAGTTGTGTGTCAATAGGGATGGCAGCTTAAGCAACTCAGGAAACTCTCTTCTAAGGATGTTTAATATAGCGACAAGTCTACACAACCTGTCGCTATATTTAAGCTTATCGACAATTCATTCCACGGTTAAAACCGTAAGCTTTCTTGGAGTTTCCATGTAAGCAGAATTCTTTTAATAAATAAAGATTTCCTAAATGGTTTCCAATGGTAGAATTTGCTGAAATAAGCAGAAAGCTAGCTGAAAAAAGAGAGCCTGCAATGTATGGAAACGAATTAAAAATGGTGCTTGCATAAAAGCTTTAAGGAAGCTAGGGCATATTTGGTTTAGTCTTCATTAAAGGCGTTAAGCCCGGAAGCTTTAAGGTTCGCAACGTTAATGCATGAAACTTTCTTAACTTGACAGAGCTGTTTACTCTTTATGGTATCCACATTTTTAGTAGAATGCCTATGATTCCTATTAGTATAGGAACGTTAAATGCTATGAAGACTTTTATGAAAAGTGATAATTGCCCCTCAATTCTAGCAGTTCTTTGCTCAACAGAGGAAATTCTGTCTTCAAACTTTCCTTCAAGAGAAGATATTTTTTGCTCAACAGAGGAAGTTCCATCATCTATATACTTCTTAAGATTTGCTATCTCACTTCTAAGGTTCTCTATATCATCTTTCGTTGCAACTTCTCTAAGGATAGCAGATAAAACTATTTGCCTTAAGCTAGGCTTTAAAGCGATTCTTTCAGCTATGAATGCCATAACTTCATCTTCTAGTTTTTCATTGCTTTTAAGCTCTTCAAGAAACTTGGACGCTATACTCAAGAATTAATCGCCTTTATATCTTTGATTAAAGCTTCCTAAAATATTAAGCTTTTTTATTACTGTGCTGCAATTGAATAATCCTATTTTTCTTTTCTGAAATAAAAATGTTAATTATAATAGGATTAGGCATTTATGCATAAATATTAATATTTTTACAGTGTAAAAAATGAACTATTCAACAAAGCATTAAAGCGTAAAAGTGTAAATATACGGCATAAAGTATAGAGAGTTTTCATGGTTTATCAAGGCTTAATTGTAAAAGCCTTAACTTTACAGAGCTGCAAGCATATACAATAATGATTATTCGAAATTTTTATAAGCTTAAATTCAATAGCATAGAGGCTACAAAAATGCTGTTAAGAAGAGTGAAAAGACAGGGAAAACCCTAAAAGAGGCGAGAAAACCCATATGGCTAAAATAACCCTACTACGCAGAGCCATAAAATATATCGATAACGTGGCTATTTCACAACTGGAGCGATGTTTTGACGTGTTTTCCACATCTTATGTTGACTGTGACTTGCCATAGTCGGCCTTTCGTTCGATGGCCTTGTTCCCTGCAAGTCATCCAACTAAATCTACCTCCATTCTTTTCATAAATTCTCTCCTATTCTTATGTTTTTATCATATTGTAAATCGTTTATAACATAGGCGTATTCTATTCTTTTTACTTTTGTGAAGCAAACCTCTGTTTTATCTATTATTTTAGGTGATGTAATTCATATAATCAGCTCGCGTTGAATATCTTCTTTTTGAACTTTAGCTCTTTTAATAATTAAATTTAAACCTTTTTAATAAAAAAATTAAAGGATTCACTTCTTGATTGATCCCGTTAAAATTCTTGCTATAGTCTTTTGAAAAAGTTGAATCAATAAGCAAGCCTTGTTAAAAATTAGTTTATCTCAAGGATTTTGCGTTTAACGAGTTTACGTCATAAACTCGATGGAATGGCATAAAATGGTATATTGCCATCAATAATTTATTTTATATGGTGGACCGGGCGGGATTTGAACCCGCGACTTTCCGGCTTTTTGGTTTTAAATCTTGCAAACCGGACGTTCTTTGGCCTTTAAAGGTATACCAGGCTGAACTACCGGCCCTTTCCATCATTTTCTTCAATTTTTTTATATTTTAAACCTTTTAAAATTTTTCTATTTCCGCTTTTTCATGCATTAACTTAAGATTAATTTAATTTTTTATTAACAGAAAAACTCATATTTATGTTTATTTTATTTCTATATTCTTAATGGTATGGCCGCCGTAACGTAGAGAAGAATAAAATCTTCGCGGAGCTTGGTAGCGTACAGGCCTGTGGAGCCTGGAGGCCGGGTTCAAATCCCGGCGGCGGCCCTCCATTTTTTTGAAGGATATACGGACAACAACCTTTCTCCCCAAAACACACTTCATCCCCCACTCAAAAAAATTAAATAATATTAAGCAGTAAGCAGTAGTTTATTACTTAATTCCATATTCATTTTTGATTTTTTAGAGGAAATCAAAAAAATCAAAAGTTTACGCATAAAAAGCCTTAAAAAATCAAAGAAAATCAAAAATTAATAAGGTTTTAATATGGAGGGGATCCCCCTCCCCCATCAAGTTTTACCTTCCTTCTATAGAGCGAAACTTTTCATTTTAAGGTTTATGTAAAAAAGGTTTAAGGTTTTAACTAGCTTAGCAGCTAAAACAACTAAAGCCTATAAAGCGGTTAAATTTCAATTTAAAAGCAGCTTAACCTTGAACGCGGTTAACTTAAGTTTTCAAGCAGCTGAGTTTTAACTTTTTTGCTTTGAAGAACCCGATAGGTTAATAGTTTTTAACAAATATGGGACGAAAGAAGGAGAGGGGAGGGGGATTGAAAATGGCTGCCGTTTTATAAAATTTTGATTTTTGGACTTAAAGGCTTTAATTGAAGTTTTTATTTTCTTATAGGGTCAAACAAGCTCATTTTATGTTAATGAAGAGATTAGCCTATATAACGTCTTTAGCTATTTTTAGCAAATTGTTCTGGTATAGATTATGAGTTTATGAAGATGGAGCAAAAGTTGCTGAAGGTGAATGGTAAATTAACGCCTCATATAAATCAAACTCTTCTATAGCGACCATAATTATAGTAATGGTTATTGCTTTAATAATAATTGTTACAATAGTGATATTTATAAGAAAAAAGAAAATAGCTTTATCAAAAGCTTTAACAGAAACCTTTAATATTCCCTTCTCAACTAAACAAAAAATCTGATAAGCTGTGAAAAAGAAATTTCCAATGAACGTTAAATATTGCCCAAAATGTGGCTAAATAAAATTCTTCTTCGAAACCTTTTTTTTAATTCCCTAACTTTTTCTAAGGAAAGATTTATTTAGTAAATTAGTAAAGTATAAATTGAAATTTTTCTTTTAAAAGTAATTAATGAACAAATAAAATTTAACATTATGTCTTTTTTGAAGGCAATATTCAATAATTTTTAGCAAAATTTATATTCAACATTTTCTTTTAGCCTTTAGCTATGGATAAGCTAAGAATCGGTATTTATGGCGCTACTGGAAGCGTAGGTTTAGAAGCTATAGAATCTTTAATTAATCATCCATGGTTTGAAATCGCGCATTTATATGCTTCAGAAAGAAGCGCTGGTAAAACATATAAAAATGCATGCTCTTTAGATACTTCCTCGCTGCCTGAAAACATTTCTGAAATGATTGTAGAACCCATGAATATGGATAAAATTCCTGAAGATATTGATGTGGCTTTTTTCGCTTTATCAGAAGATATAGCTAAGGAATATGAGCTAAAATATGCGCATAAATTTGCTAAGCATTTACCAGTAATCACTACTTCATCAGCGTTAAGAATGCAAGAAAAAGTTCCGTTAATAATAACTGAAGTTAATGCTGATGAGCATTTAAAGCTTGCTGAAGACTATAGAAAAGAGTTTAATTCTAAAGGTGCGCCTTTCCCGCAATGCAATTGCACAACTGTTCCATTTGCTTTTGCTTTAAAACCTTTATTGGAAACTGTGGGAGTTGAAATTGCTTTTATGAGTTCTTATCAATCAATTTCTGGTTCTGGAGCAAAAGCATTAAAAAAATGGGAGGAAGAAAGATTAAATGAAAAAGGATTACCTAAACCTTTTCAATATAAAAGCATAGTTAAAGATCCTGAAGTTGTTTATGAAGGCAATGTAAGGCCTATAGGCGTTAAAGATTCAAAAGATGAAGAAGGAAAAGTAATCATGGAAACTTTAAAGATTCTTGGAAAATATAAGGAAGGCTCAATAATTCCAGCAAGCTTTACAATAGATTGCATGTGTAATAGAGTTCCAACTTTTAGAGGGCATTACGAGCATATACGCGTTAAACCAGTTAAACCATGCTCAACAGAAGATGTAATAGAAATTTATAAAGATTTTAATAAGCGTTGCAAAGCGTTATATGGAGATTTACCATCAAGCCCAGAAGAGCATCTTATAATTTTGGATAGGCAGCCTCAAACAAGATTTGATGTTACGCTTGGAGATGGAATGTCAATAGTTTTAGGTGAAATTGAAGTTAAAAATGGCTGGATAAAGCTTCGTGCTTTATCAGATAACCTTAAAAAAGGTGCAGCTAAAGGTTCAATACAATTAATTGAATATCTCTATAAAATAGGTTTCATTTAATTTTTCAATTAATATTTCCCTTTTATTAACTATTATTAACTAACCAATAAAATATAAGTTAAATCTATTCTATAATGGATTTAACTTATATTTTAGTTGATTAAAGCATTAGCTTTTTATAAATTCTTTATGCAAGCAATTATTATAAAGAGGGTTTACTTTAAAGGTTTATACTCATCAATTTAAATGAGGAAAATATTGTTATGAATTATGCTTCACAATTAAACTTTGCAAGCAATCTTAAAGAATTATTAAAAATGCTTTTAGCTGCCTCAAAAGAGTTAAAAGAAGCGATAGGAGATGAATTTATTGGGCTTGCATTATTTGGAAGCTGGGCTAGAAATGAGGCTAAAAACAATAGTGATGTTGATGTTTTTATTGTTTTAAAAACTCTTGAAGGATTAAATATACGCTCGAAAATTTACAAAATCATCGCTAAACATGTAAAAAAAGATGTAACTTTAATTGATGTGAGAATTAATGAGCTTTTAAAAAGCGATTTTAGATTAACTCCTCTTATGATAAATGTTATAGCTGATGCTATAGTAGTATGGGATGAAAATAATGTTTTAAAGAAATTTATTGAAAAGGGAAAGGAATTAATTAGGAAAGCGAAGCTTGTTAGATATAAAACGGCAGATGGAAAATATGGTTGGAAAAAAAGCGATGAAAAACCTTTAAAAACAATAGAATCCTAAATGAGGTTTTAATATGAAAATAGATCCTAAAGAAGAAGTAGATTACAGGATTAAGCTTGCTAAACAATATTTAAAAAGTGCTGAAGAAGCGTTTAATCGAAAAGATTATCGAGCTACTGTTGCAGAATCTCAGTTAGCTGTTGAAAACTTTGCTAAAGCGGTTATAGCTTTTTTTAGAATACCAAGTTGGAGTCATAATCTTGCACCTGAACTTAAAGAGCTTTTAAATAATATTCCTCAAAGCGTTAAGCATTTAACGGAAGAGTTAGCATTTATAGCTGAAGTTTTAGCATCTGAGCATGGAAGAGCAACTTACGGAGAGCCTGCAAAAGCTCTTACTCCATGGGAAATCTATAATGAAAATGATGCTAACTTAGCATTGCAATATGCAAAAAAAGCTTTTGAATATACTCTTTCTATTTTAAAAGAGTTAGGAGTTTAAAAGGAAAAGTTTATAAAGAACTACGATTTATCGTAGTTTTAAGAAAGTGAAATTCATTGAAGGTTTCTCCAGCTATCGAAGAGTTTTTAGAAGCAATCTATAAACTTCAAAAAGAAAATGGAAGCGCTAAAACTACTAAATTAGCTAAATCTTTAAATGTAGCTCTTGGAACTGTAACAAACACTATTGAAAAGCTGGAGCAATTAAACCTTATAGTTCACACAGCTTATAAAGGGGTTAAATTAACTAAAAAAGGTGAAGCTATAGCTTTATCAGTTATAAGAAGGCATAGACTTTCAGAAAGATTGCTTACTGATTTTTTATGCTTAGAATGGGATGAAGTTCATGAAAAAGCTTGTTTAATAGAGCATGGAATTTCCGATGAAGTTGCTTCATTAATAGAGAAAAGATTAAATTACCCAAAAACTTGTCCTCATGGCAATCCAATTCCAACTCAAGATGGACAAATTGAAGAGGAAAAAGAATTAACCCTTTTAACTGAATTAAAACCTCAAGAAAAATTTACTATAGTTAAAATAACTGAAGAAAAAGGTGAATTGCTTAAATATTTAAAAAAGCATCGTTTAACTCCTGGAGCTTCAGCAGAAGTTAAATTTTTAAATGATTCAATTTTAATAAATGTTAATGGTGAGACTTGTTGTTTAACTCGGCAAATCGCATCGAAAATTTGGGTTAAAAAATTGTAAGAAAAACTTTTTGAAATTAAAAAGAGGTTCTTTAAATTGTTTAATCGTTTAATAGAGGTTTTAGAGTTTTTAATAACATTAGAGCGTAAAGGAGAAAAAATTGAATTAGAAAAAATTGCTAAAGAATTTAATATTGCTTTGGAAGAAAGCAAAAAAATAATTGATGAAGCTATTGAAAAAGGTTTTATTAAAGTTAATGGAGATGAAATACATGTTACGAATGAAGGATTAAATGAAATTTTAAAGCATAGAGAATCCTATATTCATACTCAATATGGCCATAAAGCTGGTTTATTAGGAAAATTGACAAGATTAATTGAAGGTAAAATAGATAATTTAAGCATTCATTGGCAAAGCAAGCATGGATTTAATGGAAATTCTTTAACCAGCTTTTATAAAACTCTTCAAAATTTTGAAGGATATATTGAAGAAACATTTCCATTAACAGCTTTAAAGGAAGGAGAAAAAGCTATTATTGTTTATGCTTTAGGTGGAAAAGGTTTAATTAAACGTTTAAGTGAAATGGGTTTAACTCCTGGAACTGAAATCTTAATAAAAAGAACTGCACCATTCCATGGGCCAATACAAATTATTGTTAGGGGTGTTTCACTAGCTTTAGGTAGAGGTGTAGCTTCAAAAATTTTTGTTAAACCTGTTAAGGGATAAAAATGAACTGTCATAAAAGAAAAGATAAAAAAACTGAATGTGATTTTACAATTGCTTTAGCAGGAAACGCTAATGTTGGAAAATCCGTTATTTTCAATCAACTTACAGGGTTAAATCAAATGATAGGAAATTGGCCTGGAAAAACTGTGGAAAAAGCTGAAGGCTTTCTTTACTTTAAAGGTTATAAAATAAAGGTTTTGGATTTACCAGGTATATATTCTTTATCAGCTTTTTCTATTGAAGAAATTGTTGCTAGAGAATATATAATTACTGAAAAACCTGATGTGATAATAAATGTTTTAGATGCTTCTGCTTTAGAAAGAAACCTATATTTTACACTTCAACTTCTTGAATTAAATGTTCCAGTTATTATAGCTTTAAATCAAATGGATTTAGCTTCTAAAAAGGGAATAAAAATAAATTGTGAAAAATTATCTGAGCTTCTTGGGGTTCCTGTAGTTCCAACAGTAGCTGTAACTGGAAGTGGAATAAAAGAATTAATTGAAAAAACTATTCAAGTTTTTGAAGGAAAAATAACTTTAAAACCTTTAAAAATAACTTATTGCAGAGAAGTTGAAGATTCAATCCAAAAGCTTGAAAATAAAATTAAAATTAGTCTTCCAGAGTTAGCTTTAAAGTATCCGCCTAGATGGCTTGCAGTAAAATTAATTGAAAAAGATGAAGAGATAGAAAAGAAAGTTCGGAGTTTTCCTGAAGGAGAAAAAATTTTATCCTTAGCATATATGCTTATTGAAAGTTTAGAGCAAAAATATGGTAAAGACTCATCTGTTTTATTAGCTATGGATAGATATGGATTAGCAAATGAAATAGTTAAATCTTCGGTTAAATTCATTATTTCACCAAAAATTTCCTTTGAAGAAAAACTTGAGGAAATAACTGGACATAAAATTTTAGGTTATATCGTGCTTTTCTTGATTTTTGGATTAATATTTTTTATTGTGTTTGGAATAGGAAACTATTTAATTAGCATTTTAGAAAATCTTTTTGAAAGTTTAACACTATATTTAAATAAGTTGCTTCCTTTATTTATAACTAAAAATATTATTGCAAAAACTATTTTAAATGGTTTCTTTTCAGGTTTAATTGCTGGAATAACAATAGTTTTACCATATATATTACCTTTCTATTTTATATTATCGATTTTAGAGGATTCAGGATATTTACCTAGAGTTGCATTTCTTTTAGATAATGCAATGCATAAAGTGGGTTTACATGGAAAAGCAGCTTTATGCTTATTTTTAGGTTATGGTTGCAATGTTCCAGCTTGTATAGGATGCAGAATAATGGAAACCGAAAGAGAACGTTTTATTGGAGGCTTTTTAACAATTTTAATTCCATGCGCAGCTAGAAGTATTGTAATTTTAGGTTTAGTAGGCAAATATTTAGGTTTTCCAGCAGCTTTATCTCTTTATATAATTGATTTAATTTTAATTTTTTTATTAGGACGTTTAAGTCATAAAGTTTTGCCAGGGGAACCAATAGGATTAATTATGGAAATGCCACCTTATAGAGTTCCATCAATAAAAACTATAATTAAAAAAACTTGGTTTAGAACAAAAGATTTTGTTTATTTTGCTTTTCCAATAATTATTGGTGGAACAGTTATTCTGGAAATTATGCGAATTCTTAATTTATTAGTTTTATTTGCTTCTTTCATGAAGCCTTTAATAGTTGATTGGCTTGGTTTACCATTATTAACTGGCATCCCATTGATTTTAGGGGTTTTAAGAAAAGAGTTAGCTTTAATTTTATTAGCTGAAGTGCTTGGTACATTAAACTTTAATGAAGTGTTAACACCAATTCAAATTTACATTTTTTCTTTAGTAATTATGATTTATATCCCATGTTTATCAACTATAGCTGCTTTATGGCGTGAATTTGGCTTTAAAAAAGCATTATTAACTTCAATAGTTGATGTTTTCTTAGCTTTACTTATTGGAGGATTAGCTTACAGAATTTTACTATTTTTTTATCATTAATGTTTTAATATTTTTCTTTTTTAATAATTTTCATAGCATCATTTAGAATTAATGCATGATCAAAAGCTAAGTTTTCTGGAGGATCCTTTAAAGCTATAACCTCTTTTGCATCGCTGCTTGCTTTTAATACCCCACCTTTTTCTTTAGCTAAAAAAGCTATGCTTACGACATGTCCTCTAGGATCTCTATTTGGATCAGAATAAACCCCAATTAACTTTAAATCTTCTATTTCTAATCCTGTTTCTTCTTTAGCTTCTCTAATAGCTGCATCCTCAACTTTTTCACCATATTCAACAAATCCGCCTGGAAGCGCGTAAAACCCTTTAAAAGGTGGATTTAAACGTTTTATAAAAACTATTTTATCATCTTTAGTTTTTATCACTATATCCACAGCTAGCAAAGGGGTTTTAAACTGCATTTAAACACCATTTAAAATAAACATAAAAACTTATTAATGAATTTATTGTTGCTCAACAATTTTTTTAGCAAGCCTTATTGCTTTTATAGCATCTTCAGGTGTTGCTGCAGGTTTTTTTCCATAAAGAATGCATTCTATAAAATGCTTATCCATTTGATAATGTCCCCAAACTTTTGTTCCCCCTTCTTTAAAAATCCACTCTTTTTTATCAGGCTCCCTAGAATATAATATTAATCTATCATAACCAATAGCTTCTAAGCTTTCTCCGGAATCGCTAAAAACTTCAAGCTTAGATGTCGCAGCTGAATATGTTACTAAAGCGCTAAATTGAAATGAAGCAATTGCATTATTATTAAACTTTGCTATACCTATAGTGTTATAACCTTTAACTCCTTTATATTCCTGTAATTCTACATATTTTGAAATCCATTTGATATCAGAAATATCATTTTTCATAAGCCATTGTGCCAAATCAAGCGACCAAACAGATAATGTAAAATCAGGATAACCTCCACTTTTATTTTTATCCCAAGCCCATGAACTTCCAGGCCATTGAGCTGCAAGCACATCTGTTGGAATAAACTCCCTATAGTAAATTGCTATCGGATTCCCTAAAGCTTTTTCTTCAATTAATTGCTTAGCTTTAACATAAGGTGGAGCAAACCTAAAGTTTAAGCTTGGCATTAAAATTACTCCAGCTTCTTCAGCTAAACTTTTTAATTTTTCAGCTTCTTCAACTGTTGGAGCTAAAGGCATTTCGCATAAAACATGTTTTCCAGCTTTTATAGCGTCTGAAGCGATTTTAAAATGGAAAGGTGTTGGAACCGAAACCACAACTGCTTGAACCTCAGGTTTTTCAAGAAGCTGCATATAATCTAAAAAATAAGGAACATTATATTTGCTTGAATATTTTTTAGCTATATTTTCATCTTTATCAACTATAGCAATAAGCTTTGCTTCAGGAATAGAATTAAAAGATGGAATATGCGCTTTACCGCCAACAAACCCGCATCCTATTACACCAACTCCAACTCTCAAACCTTTTCTCCTCCTCATTTTTAATTCACTAATAAGATAAAAATAATAATAATCTTAAATATTAATGTTATCTTTCTTTAAATATTCCCTTATTATTTTTTTATCAAATATTTTATAAAATTGATAAAAAATATATAAACAAAATTAGCTTTATATAAAGGTTTTTGTTTAACAGAGTTAAATTACTTTCAATAGGCGTCAAAGCTTTGCAATCAAAATTTTCTCATTGGATAAATGTGCATCCATGTTTTAATTCTAATGCCCATTTTAAGTTTTCTAGGCTTCACCTTCCTGTAGCTGCTAAATGCAATATTCAATGCAATTATTGCAATCCAAAGAAACTTAATAAATGCGAGTTTATACCAGGGTATGCTGAAAAGCTTTTAACTCCTTTAGAGGCTCTTAAAAAAGTTGAAATAGCTGAAAAACTTCATCCGAATCTTAAAGTTGTTGGAATTGCAGGTCCAGGAGATCCGCTAGCTAATAAAGAAACTTTTGAAACATTAAAGTTAATTGATGAATATTTTCCTCATTTGATAAAATGCTTAAGCACCAATGGGCTTTTACTTTCAGATAAAATAAACGAGTTAATTAAACTTAATGTTAAAACTGTTACAATAACTGTAAATACTGTTAATCCTGCTATAGGAAGTAAAATTTACTCATGGATTAATTATAATGGTAAGGTTTACACTGGAATTAAAGCCGCTTCAATTCTTATTAAAAAACAACTTGAAGGAATAGAATCCGCCTCTAAAAATGGTTTAAAAGTTAAGGTTAACTCCGTTTTAATTCCTGAAGTTAATAATTTAGATTTAATTAATGTAGCTAGAGAAGCTTCTTTAAGAGGTGCTTTTTTAATGAATATTATTCCATTGATTCCCTTATATAAATTTAAAAATTTTAGAGCACCAACCTGTGATGAATTAAATAAAGCTAGAATGGAATGTGAAGTCTATTTACCGCAATTCAGATTATGCAAACAATGTAGAGCTGATGGTGTTTATGAACCTTGCGGAAATACAATCAAATACATTAAAATTTAATTTTCCCTTCCTAAATTCATGATAATTTATATTTTGGATATGGTGGTTTAAAATGTTGGTTTTGGAAACAAAACCTATGGATGAACTTATTGAGCAAACCTTAAACTTCAATAGCTTATTAATAGTTGGCTGCAATGGATGCACTTCTGTTATGCAGGTTAGTGGAGGCCGCCAAGCTGAAACTGTAAAAAACCTTTTAGAAACTGTATTTAAATTAAAGGGTAAAACAGTTAAACTATATGCTTTAGGGTTGGAAAGACAATGTTGCAATAGACTTGTGAGAAATGCTTTAACACCATATATTGAAAATTATGAAGGTATTTTATCGCTTGCATGCGGTTCTGGTGTTCAAACAGTAGCTTCTGTTTTTGAAGATAAACCTGTAATAGCTGGTTGTAACACTAAATTTATAGGTTCCCATGATCGAGAGCGTTCCATTCATTTAGAGTTTTGTAAAGCTTGCGGAGATTGTTTACTGAATGAAACTGGAGGAATATGCCCAGTTACTAGATGCGCTAAAGGACTTTTAAATGGACCATGCGGTGGATTCAGCGATGGAAAATGTGAAGCTTCGCAATGGAAAAGAGACTGCGCATGGGTTTTAATATTTAATCGACTAAAGAAATTTAATAAACTGGATTCTTTCATCAAATTTAGGCCTCCAAGAGATTATAGAGTAACTCAAACTCCAAGAGAAATTTTGGAGGGTGAAGCATTTGTCTAAACCTGCTTATAGTAATTTAATGAAAGCTTTAAATGAAGGAAAATTCGTTGTTACTGGGGAGCTTGAACCATTAAAGACAACAGATTTATCATCGATTATAAACGCTGCAAAAACAATTAAAGAGCATGTAATAGCTGTTAATGTAACTGATAATCCTACAGCCTTCGCTTATACATCACCATTAGTAACATGTTATTTGATTCAAAAAGAAACTGGTTTAGAATGCGTTTATCAAATGACTGTTAGAGATAGAAATAGGCTTGCAATTACTTCAGATCTTTTAGCAGCGAGCATTCTTGGAATAAAAAATGTTTTAGCTTTAAGCGGAGACTTTGTTAATGTTGGTGATAACCCTCAAACAAAACCTGTTTATGATATAGATTCAACGCAGTTAATTTATTTGATTCGTAAAATGGTTGATGAGGGTGTTGATTTAGCTGGAAATAAAATTATTAATCCACCTAAATTTAATGTTGGTGGAGCAGCAAACCCAAATGCTGTACCATTAGAAGTTGAAGTTTATAAGCTTCTTAGAAAACAAAATGTTGGAGTGGATTTTCTTCAAACACAATCAGTTTATGATATTGAAAGGTTAAAACGCTTTTTTGAATTATGCGATTCTATAGGGATAAGAGTTCCTATTCTTGTTGGTGTAACACCTATAAAAGGAATAAAAATGCTTGAATGGCTTTCAAAATTTGTTCCAGGGATTCATATTCCTGATGAAATTCAAGAGCGCTTGAGAAAAGCTAGAGCAAAAAGCAAAGAAGCTTTTAATGAAGAAAACGTTGAAATATTTAGTGAACTTTGCAAAGAAATAAGAAAAACAACTAGAGCTGCTGGAATTCACCTTATGGCTATAGAAATGGAATGGATTATACCATTAATTGTTGAAAGAGCTGGATTAAAGTGAATTATAAATGAAAGCTAGAATAGCAACGATTGCTTTAGCATCTTGCGCTGGCTGCCATGTAGCTTTAGCATCGCTGCATGAAAACCTTATTTCAATTCTGAATGAAGCTGAGCTTAGCCACTCTTATATTCTTATGGATTCTAAAACTTTACCTAAAGAATTAGATGTTACATTAGTTGAAGGAAGCGTTAGAACAACTCATGATGAAGAGCTTTTAAAAGAAGCTAGAAAAAAATCTAAAATCCTTGTAGCTGTGGGTTCATGCAGCTGCTTTGGTGGAATACATTCTTTAGGTAATTTAACTTCAGTAAATGAATCTTTAAATTTTGTTTATAAAAATACAGCGTCAACAATTGATGGTTTAATTCCTAAAGAAGAATTGCCTGAAGTACAATCATTGGTTAAACCAATTGATGCAATTGTTGATGTAGACTATAAGGTGCCAGGATGCCCTCCAGAAGTAAATGAATTATGCGACTTTCTTTCTTCATTATTAAAAGGAATTGAAGTTCCACAGCAAAAAATCAGTGTTTGCGATGAATGCGATCGAGAAAAACTTGGGATTCCTCCATCAGTTATCAAACGCATTTATAAAGATGTTCCAGACTCTAAAAGATGCCTTTTGGAGCAAGGTTACCTTTGCTTTGGACCAATAACTAAAGGTGGTTGCGGAGCTAAATGTCCTAATGTAAATATGCCTTGTGAAGGTTGCAGAGGTTTACGAAATGAATTTGGCTTTTATAGATGCAGAATTTTAGATAATGTTGGTGAGAAGCTTCCTAAAAATTTGCTTCCATTTTTATTCAACAGATTTAATTATGCTTCAACTCAACTTCTTTGGAAATACTATGAAAAATTATTGAGGCGAAAATAAATGGTTTTAACTCAAGAAATAAAAATAGAACCTTTAACTAGAGTTGAAGGTCATGGAAAAGTAATTATAAAAATTAAAGATAAACAATTGGAAGAGGTTAAACTTTGCATTTTTGAATCTCCAAGATTTTTTGAAAGAATGATGCAGGGTTTACCAGCTGAAGAAGCACCTAGATTCTCAGAAAGAATATGCGGTATATGCTATGCTGCTCATCATTTAGCATCTGTTAAAGCTGTTGAAAACGCTTGGAAAGCGATACCTCCAGAACCTGCTATTCTTCAAAGAAAACTTTTACATTATGCTGGTTTTGTAACAAGTCATTCTTTGCATTTGCTTTTCCTTTGCCTTCCAGATTTAATTGATGTTCAAGAAAGAAGCATAATTGGCTTAAGTAAAGCTAATCCTGAACTAGTAAAGCTTGCTCTTAAAATTCATGAATATGGAAATTTAATTACTGAAGTTATTGGTGGAAAAACCATTCATACGGTTACTGCTATTCCAGGTGGAATGAGTCAACCTCTATCTAAAGAGAAAAGAGATTCTCTTAAAGCTAAGTTTAATGATGTTTTTAAAGCTATTGAATTATTTAGCGATCAGATTATAAAGCTTTTTGAAAAAAAGCAATCTTTCTTTGAGTCCATTAATAATAAAACCTATTATTACATGGGATTAGTGAAAAACGGCACACATGAACTTTATGATGGATCATTAAAAGTTCTAGATTCGGCAGGAAATGAAATTTACAATTTTGAAGCTGAAAATTATCTGGATTATATTGCTGAAAAAGTTTCAGATCACTCTTATGTGAAGCTTCCATATTTAAAAAAGCTTGGTTTCCCCAAAGGTTTATATAGAGTTGGACCATTAGCAAGAATAAATGTAACTAAACATATTGAAGGTGAAAAAACTCAAGTCTACTTTGAAATGTTTAAAAAAACATTTGGTAAACCCTCCTCAAATTTAATGGCTTATAACGCTGCTAGATTAATTGAATTGATTAATGCTTTGGAAAAAATTAATGAAATATTAAATGATGAAAAGCTAATTTCTGATAAGGTTAGAACTCAAGTTTACGAAAGAAAAGGTATAGGTGTAGGAATAGTTGAGGCTCCCCGAGGCATTTTAATTCATCATTATGAAACAAATGATGAAGGCATTATTATCAACGCAAATGTGATTACACCAACAACTCAAAACGCTCCTGTAATTGAGGCAGACCTCACTTCTATGGCTGAAGTACAACTTAATGATTTAATAAGCGAAAATAAAGAGCAAGCTTTATGGCGCTTAGAAACATTGGTTAGAAGTTATGATCCTTGCATATCATGTGCCACACACTTTATAGAAATAAAATATGAAAAATAGAGTTTTAAACGCCTCTAACATCGCAAAACTCTACATAATTTTTTAATATATCCCTAAACCTTAACAATTCTTCTTTAGTAAATGGATTTATTTTTTTAAAGTTTTCATCAAGAGTTTTTTCAGTTTTAAACTGTTGAATATACATTTTCTTAGCTCCTTCAACAAGCTTCCCTATTAGATGTAAATCCTCCTCATTTATTAATGTTGGTACAACTGTTAATCTAAATTCATAATCTGGCGCTTTTTCCATAATTATCTTTATTGATTCTTCAATCAGGTTTTCCTCTATATTTGTTTTAACAATCTTCCTATACTTTTTTAATGGTGCTTTAACATCCATAGCTATAAAGTCTATAAGTTTATTCTGTATCATTTGATTTATTAATTTAGGATTAGATCCATTAGTATCTATCTTAACATTATATCCTAATCTTTTCAATTCTTTAATAAACTCTAAAAGATCTGGTTGAATTGTTGGTTCTCCACCAGTAATGCATACTCCATCAAGAAAACCTCTTCTTTGATAAAGAAAATTTAAAATCCATGCTTCGCTTATTGGTTTTTGTCCATTATCTATTATTAATTCTGGATTTTGGCAATAGGGGCATCTAAAGTTGCATCCAAAAGTAAATAAAGTGCATGCTAGTTTTCCAGGATAATCTATCAAAGTAAATTTTTGTAAACCCTTTATAATCATAGCTTAACCTTAAATTCTTTTCTTTCTTTAAATTCTTCTTGTTTTCCTGCATTCCAATCTTTAACAGGCCTTAAATAACCTACTACTCTCGAATACACTTCTGAAGGTGTATTACAAATTGGACATATTGATTTTTCACCCTTTAAATAACCATGATTTGGACATATAGAGAATGTTGGTGTAATAGTAAAGTAGGGAATTCTAAAGTTTTCAGCAATTTTTTTAACAAGAATTCTTGTTTCTTCGCTTGTTGGTGATTCTCCCAGAAAAACATGAAAAACTGTTCCGCCTGTATATTTAACTTGTAAATCTTCTTGATGCTTTAAAGCAAACCATAAATCATCTGTATATTCTACTGGAAGATGTGTTGAATTAGTATAATATGGAATAGAGTTACCAGCAGTAATTATTTCTGGATAATATTTTTTATCTATTTTAGCTAATCTATAGGCGGTGCCTTCAGCTGGTGTAGCCTCTAAGTTGTATAAATGTCCTGTTTCCTCTTGAAACTCAATTAGTTTTTCCCTCATAAAATCTAAAGTTTTTAAAGCAAATTTTTTCCCTTCTTCTTCAGCTATGCTTACACCAAGAAAGTTTAAGCATGCTTCATTCATTCCTACTAAACCTATTGTTGAAAAATGATTTTTAAGGCTACCCAAGTATCTTTTAGTATAGGGTAAAAGCCCAGCATCCATATTTCTTGAAACAATCTTCCTTTTTATTTCTAAAGCTTGCTTTGCAAGATACATGAATCTATCAAGTCTTTCAAAAAATTCATTTTCATCTTTGGATAAATAGCCTATTCTAGGCATGTTGATTGTAACTACACCAATGCTTCCAGTTGATTCTCCAGCACCAAATAAAGCTCCAGTTTTATTTCTTAATTCTTTTAGATTCAATTGAAGCCGGCAACACATTGCCCTAACATCGCCTGGTTTTAAATCAGAGTTTATAAAGTTTTGGAAATAAGGTAATCCATATTTAGCTGTCATTTCAAAAAGAAGCTCAGCATTTTCAGAGTGCCAATCAAAATCTTTAGTTATATTATAGGTTGGTATTGGGAAAGTGAAAACTCTTCCTTTAGCATCTCCTTCAAGCATAACTTCCATAAAAGCTTTATTAATCATATCCATTTCATCTTGAAAATCACCGTACACATCATTAGTTATTTTTCCTCCAATTGTTACATGCTCATCTTTAAGATCTTCTGGAACAGTCCAATCAAGAGTTATATTTGAAAAGGGTGTTTGACCCCCCCATCTTGAAGAAATGTTTATTCCAAAAACAAATTCTTGAATGGCTTGTTTAACCTCTGCATAGCTTAATCTATCTGCGCGAACAAAAGGTGCTAAATAAGTATCGAAAGAGCTGAAGGCTTGGGCTCCAGCCCATTCATTTTGCAAAGTGCCTATGAAATTAACCATTTGTCCAAGAGCTGACCTTAAATGTTTTGGTGGGGAAGATTCAACTTTTCCTGGAACACCATTAAATCCTTCATGCAGCAATTGCCTTAAGGACCATCCAGCGCAATAACCTGCTAAACTCATGCTTAAATTATGAAGATGAAAATCTCCTTCTGTATGAGCTTTCGCTATTTCCTTTGGATAAACCAGATTTAAAGCATAATAAGCCATTACTGTACCTGTAACATGCCATAGCAAACCTGAAAATGACCATGTAGCATTAGCATTCTCTCTAATTCGCCAATCTTCCTGCGCTATATAAGAATCTACTATATTCCCTACATCAAGAAGCAGGTTTTTAACTTCTCTTAATTGACGATGCTGCTCTCTATAAAGAATGTAGGCTTTAGCTGTTTTATAATGGCCATTTTCAACAAGAACTTTTTCAACTATATCTTGCACATCTTCAACTGTAGGAATTTTTCCAGCAAATTTTTCATTAATCCTTCTTACAACTTCCTTAGTTAACTTTTCAGCAATGCTTCTATCTTTTCCACCAACTGATTGAGCCGCCTTCCATATAGCTTCAGTAATTTTATTTGCATCAAAATCTACTATTCTTCCATCTCTTTTTCTAATTTTTGTTACAAGATGAGCTTCCTCAATTTTTTCTTCAAGCATTTTTATTCCCTCTAAAAATAAATTTTATAAATTTTTTTAGTTAATTCACTCTATTTATTTATACTAATTGCAAATATTATTAAGTATGCAAAAGCTTATTAAGATTCTGCTCTATTTTTATTATCTTGCTTTTACACTAGAATACGCAAGTTCTCAACTCTATTTTTTTTTAAGTTTTATCTGAATGCAATAAAAATTTATGGATACTTCAAAAAACTTGTTTTAAAGTAAAATGCATTTTAAATGCTTTAAATATTTTTAATTACATTTTCAGTTTAAAAAAGAAATTAAACCTTAAAATAACTGTTTTTTAAGCTGAATTCTCTTTTTTAAGGGTTTTAATTAATAAGTTTAAGAAAAGACTTTTTTATTTCACTTAAATAAACTTAAGATAAGCTTTAATTGATTTAAATCATTAATTAATTCTTCAACTTTATTTATCGCTAAATAATTGTTTTTTAGTTTTCCAATCATTTCTTCAAATTCTTTTTTAAATTCTTCATTATCTAAAATAGTTTTTGAAATTAAAACTAAAGTTTTTGCTATTTCTTCTTTGGTTAAAAAATTCATATTAAGCGCTTTTTGAATAACAATCTTAAAGTTTACCGCTAAACTTAATGTTATAAGCCCTAAGCTTACTTCAGTTAAATTTGAAGCTTCATTAATGCAATTTAATGATTCAAATGCAGCTTCATTAATGCTTTTATAGGCTTCAATCAATTTAGATTTCTCAAAAATTGTTAAATCAATTGAATAGCTTAAAATTTTTTTTGCAGCTTCATAAAATTTCTCTAAGCTTTTAATAATAAATAATCCTGTTAAAACTTGCTTAAGATAATCTATATTAATTTTAACTTTAACGTTAATATTCATGCATTTTTTGCATTTTCCAAAAGCGCACTCAATTAATGGTTTTCCACAATTTTCGCATAAAATGCTTCCTGATAAAAGACGAGTAAGCGAATTTAAAATTTTTTCAATTTCTTCCTTGTTTAAAGCACGTTTAATATTTATTCTTCCATTTTTAAACACTAGTATTTCTTTTCCACGCCATTTAATCATTGCTATTCCTAAAGCTTGACTGCATCTTTCTTCAGCAAACATAATTTTATATAAATCCAAGATTAAACATGCTATTTCAAAATTAAAGAATTCTTTTTCTTCTTTTGACATAACTATATCTGCTGTAACTTTTCCCCTTTCTGAAGCACATGGTTGAACATATGCGATTTCAGCTTCTCCAAAGCTTATAGCTTCCCCTTTTTTTAATCCTTTAGCTAAACTGCATTCATTTTTAAATAAAAGTTTAATAGGATTCATTTTTTTTCTAAAACTTTAGCCTTATATTCTTCAATAGCTTTTTTCAATGCTTTAGCCGCTAAAACCGCGCAATGCATTTTTATTGGTGGTAATCCACCCAGCTCCTTTGCCACATCATTCATTGTTATTTTTTCAGCTTCTTTAATTGAAAGACCCTTAACCTTCTCTGTTATTACAGAGCCTGTAGCAATGTTAGCTGCGCAACCAAAAGAAAGAAATTTTGCATCAACAATTTTTTCTCCCTCAATTTTTAATGATAATTGCATTACATCTCCGCAAACAGGGCTTCCTTCAGTTACAGTTACTGTAGCATCCTTCATTTCTCCAACATTTTTAGGATTTTTAAATAATTCTATTAGTTTTTCACTATATTTTAAATGGCTTCTTTCAGTATAACTCAATTTTTTCTCCCCCTTTATTTAAAATGCTCCAGGTTTAATTGGGCTAATCCTCCTTAAATTTTCTATTACTTCAGGTAACTCTTTAAGTACATAATCAATTTCCTCTTCAGTATTTAATTTACTTAAGGTAAATCTAATTGAGCTATGAGCAATTTCAGGTTTTACTCCAATAGCCGTTAAAACATGGCTTGGCTCAAGCTTTCTTGTGGAGCATGCTGAACCTGTAGCTACAGCAATTCCCCGCAAATCTAAATGAAGCAGTATTGATTCTCCTTCAACATATTTAAAAGAAAAATTTACGTTTGCAGGGCTTCTTTTAGCTCCTGCTGGGCCATGAAGAATTGAATCCGGAATAGTTTCTTGAATACCTTTAATTAATTTATCTCTTAACTTAACCATATGAGCTACATTTGAATTAAAGTCTTTAAAAGCTAATTCAGCTGCTTTGCTAAATCCCACTATACCAGGAACATTTTCTGTTCCAGGCTTTAATTTAAATAGCGAAATATATCCATGCTGAATTGGATCTATTTTCACATCTTTTCTTATAATTAATGCTCCTACACCTTTTGGTCCATGAATTTTATGTGCGCTTATACTAAGTAAATCTATTTTCATATCTTCAATATTTATTGGAACTTTACCATAAGATGCTGCTGCATCCACATGAAAATACACTTTATGATTTAATGCTTCTAATATTTCTCCAACTTCCTTTATAGGTTCTATAGTGCCTATTTCATCATTAACATGCATTATGCTAACCAAAATTGTTTCTTCACTTAACTTTTCCTTAAGTTGAGTTAAATTTACAAAACCCTCTTTATCAACATCTAAATAATCCACTTTAAAACCTTCTTTCTCTAAAGCTTCAGTAACTCTTAAAACCGATGGGTTTTCAACTTTAGTTGTAATTATATGCTTACCTTTAGATTTATTTGCATATGCTACTCCTCGAATAGCAATATCATTAGCTTCTGTACCACTTGAAGTAAAAGTTACTTCTTCAGGAGAAGCGTTTACTGTATTAGCAATAACCTCTTTAGCTGCTTCAATAGCTTCATAGCTTTCTCTTCCAAAGGAGTAAATAAATAGTGGATGACCATATTTTTCAGTAAAGTAAGGAAGCATAGCTTCAATAACTTCCTTTAAAACAGGAGTTGTTGATCCATTATCCAAATAAACCCTCAATTATATTTCACCTCTTAAAATTAAATTTAAGCTAAAGTTTTAGCAACTTCATCAATTACAGAAAGAAATTTTTCAACCTCCTCCATTGTATTGTAAAGATAGAGACTGGCTCTAACAGAGCCTTCATTTAAACCCAACAATTCTTTAGTTAATGGCATAGCGCAATGATGTCCTGATCTAACCATTATGTTTGCTGAAGCATCTAGGGTTAAAGCTACATCATGAGGATTTAAACCTTTAATATTAAATGAGGTTAATCCAATTTTTTCAGCAATATTTTTAGGACCATAAACTTCAACTTTATCGATTTTTCTTAATTCTGAATCCATTTTTTCAATTAACTTTTTTTCATGCGCCTCAATATTTTTTAATCCAATTTTTGTTAAGTAATCTATTGCAGCTCCTAACCCTATAGCTTCAGCTATAGGTGGTGTTCCAGCTTCAAAACGCATTGGGCTTTCATCAAGCATATAGCTTGATGAAGTAACTTCGCTTATTGTTCCACCACCTATACTTAAAGGTTCAATATCTTTAAGATAATCCTCCTTAATATATAATGCTCCTACACCAGTGGGACCAAGCATTTTATGACCTGAAAAAACAAAGAAGTCGCAATCTATTTCTTTAACATCAATTGGTATATGAGGGGTTGATTGCGCTCCATCAATTAATACTTTAGCTTTTACGCTATGAGCTATTTTGGTTAATTCCTTTACTGGATTTATAATTCCTAAAACATTTGATGCATGTGTAATGGCTAAAAGTTTTGCTTTTTCATCTAAAGCTTCCTTAAAATCTTGAATATTAAATTTCCCCTCTTTATTTGGCTTAATCACCTTAACTTCTACGCCAAACTTTTTTTTAAGCCTTAACCAAACTATAAAGTTGGAGTGATGCTCTATAAGTGTTGTGACTATTTTATCTCCTTTTTGCCAATTAATACCATTAGCAATAATGTTTATTCCTTCAGTGCTGTTTTTAGTTATTATCACTTCTGATTCAGAGTTAGCATTTATAAATTTAGCAATTTTAACACGAGCTTCTTCATATTCCCTGCTTGCTTTTTGGGAAAGTTTATGAACCCCTCTTTCAACATTAGCTCTATAATACCTATAGAATTCCAGCATTTTTTGAATTACCGGTTCTGGAGTTAAGCTGCTTGCAGCATTATCAAAATATATTAATCCCGAGTTAAGAATTGGAAAATCTTTTCTAATTTCTTCTACAGTAAACAAATTGAATCCCATTTAACCCTTTAGAAATAACAAAAATTATTAGAATTTTTTGCATTCAACATTATCTTTTAATGCTTTACAAAATTTGCAAAATTCAGCATTAACTTCTGAAACTTCATTTTCAGCTATTTTACGCGCTGTTTCTTCAATCATAGACTTAAATTCTTCTAGTTTTTCAAATTCTTTAATTTTTTTCATGCCTCTTTTTGAATGAAAATACTGGCTTATAGCAGCTTGAGTTACACCGAGTTTTGCAGCTGCTTCAACTTGAGAAAATTTATATTTTTCAATAAGTTCTTTAACGATTAAAGATCTAAAAGTTGGAAGGAATTTTTTAACAAAGTTTTCGCATTTAAGCGACAATTTTTTCACCATTTAATAACGATGTTATTATTAATAGATTTATAAACTTTCCTTAAATAAAACCTTTTTCTTTTTTTAAATTTGTTAACCTTAATAAGAGAAAATTAAAATAAATAGCATAAAGTAAATAATAAAAGAAATTAATTGTGGAAATAAATTTATGCAAGCAAGGAGTTAAAAATGAAAGTCAACAATCTTAAATTTAATTTATTTAATAAATTAAATTTTCATCCATTAACAAATAAATTTGATAGAGTTTTTCTTTATCTTTTAATTGCATCATTAATATTAAGGCTTATATGGCTTGATAAACCTTCAGGGTCACTAATTTTTGATGAAAAATATTATGTTAATGTTGCTAGAATTTTGCTTAAGCTTCCTCATGATCCAGATGTTTATCAAGATGCACCTTTAGGGCTTGATCCAAATCGGGAGCATCCTTTTTTGGCTAAGGGCATAATAGCTTTATCTATGGCTTTTCTTGGTGATAACGCTTGGGGTTGGCGTATTCCAAGCGTTATTTTTGGTACATTAACATTATTTATTTTTTATCTTTTAGTAAAGGAAGCTTCAAAAAGAGATTTTTTAGCTTTATTTTCAACTTTTTTATTAAGCTTTGATAATTTAATGTTTGTTCATAGCAGAATAGCAACTTTAGATATTTTCATGCTCTTTTTTATGGTATTAGGTTTCTATCTTTATTTTAAAAATAAAATGGTATTAAGCGCTTTAGCTTTGGCTTTAAGTACATTATCTAAACTTGGAGGTTTATATGGTTTTCTAACAATAATTATATTTCATTTTATAAAGGAATATAAAAATGGAAGGTTTAATTGGTTTAATTTTGCTAATTGGTTAGAAAAATTCATTATTTCCTATACAGTTTTTGGTTTAATTTTATTAACCTTAATGGATAAAATATGGGTTGGTTATAATAATCCTTTTGATCACATAGCCTATATATATACCTATACTAAATCCTTAACTAGACTTACACCTGAAGGGATTGAAAGTTATCCTTGGCAATGGCTTTTAAATCAAGTTGAAATTCCATATCTTAAAGTTGATGTAAATGTTTATTCAAATGAAACAATAATAAAAACTTTTACATCAATTCATTTTTCCGGAGCTATGAATCCTGCTATAATATATTTATGCATTCCAGCTATTGTTTATTCAGCTTATTCTTTTTATGAAAAAAAGGAGGATATTACCTTATTTTCAATTATTTGGTTTACAGCAACTTACCTTCCATTTTATCCTATGGCTCTTATTCTTCACAGAATAATGTACATATTTTACTTTTTAAATACTGTTCCAAGTGTTTGCATTGCTATAGCCTATTTATTTCTTGATCAAAAGCCTCCATTAATAGTTATCTTAATTTATTCAATAGCTGTTATATTAGGGTTTGCTTTTCTATTTCCATTTAAAACTATTCCATAAATTTATTGGTGAGTTATTATTTGATTAAAAGAACAGTTATTGGAAGCTTACCAAAACTTTCAAATGATATTGTTGAGGCAATTAAACTTGCTGCAAACATTCAACTTAAAAATGGTATACATATAATTTCTGATGGAGAACAAAGATTTGATATGATAAATTATTTTAATCAAATTCCAGGGTTAAAAGGAGAAAAAAGATTGTATATAAGTGGTAAAATTAAGCCTATGGAGAATGTTGAAACCTTCTATAAAATAGTTGATTTTAAAATTCTTAAAAGTTACCTTGAGGAAATTGGTAGAAGCGATGTGAAAATTAAAACTTCTATTACTGGCCCTATAACTTTAGGTTTCATTTGCGCAATGAATGGTCTCAACTATTATTCCAGCATTTTTGATGAAAACATTTATTATGATTTATCTAATGCTTTAAAACCCATTATAAATAGATTGCTAGAGTTAAATTCTTTTGTTCAAATAGATGAACCTGGAATTTCAAGCGGGTTTATAGATCCTAAAAAATCGATTGAAATATTAAATTTTATGCTTTCAAATTTAACAATTGAATCAAAAGATTTTGAAAAAATAAGCATTCATATATGCGGTGATTTAACTCGAATTAAAGGTTTAATGGATGAAATCTTAAAGTTAAAAGTGAAAACTTTAAGTTTAGCATTCAGCGGAAAAAAAGAAAAAGGAAACATTAATTTAATTAATAAAGAAAAATTGGAGTTTTTTAATAAAAACTTGGGAGTTGGATGCGCTTCTGTAACTGTAAGAAACATAAACGAGGTAGATTCAATAGAAAAAATTTTTAATTTAATTAAAGAAATAGTGAATAAAGTTGGGTTAAGCAATATAGCATATTTTCATCCAGATTGCGGATTAAAAGAGGTTCCTATTGAAATAGCTGATGAAATCCTTCATAGAATTAAAACAGCTACTGAAAAATTAAATTGTTCCAATCTCCCAACTTGATAAATACCTTTTTTGCTCTTCAGTTAACTTTTCTAATTCAATATCCATAGATTGAAGCTTTAATCTTGCCACTTCAAAATCTATATCTAACGGTACATCAATAACTTTGCATGGAAGCTTCCCTTTATTTTTCACTATGTATTCTATGCTTAATGCTTGAATAGAAAATGATAAATCCATAACCTCGCTTGGGTGACCCTCTGCACATCCTAAATTTACTAATCTTCCTTCAGCTAATAAATATATTCTTCTTCCATTTTTAAGCGTAAATCTTTCAACACAATTTGAAATTTTTTCTTTTTTAATGGATATTTTATTTAAGTCAGGTTTAGATATTTCCACATCAAAATGACCTGCATTAGCTAATATTGCTCCATCCTTCATTTTCCTCATATGCTCCTCTCTAATAACGTTTATATCTCCAGTAGCTGTTATAAATATATCTCCATAAGATGAAGCTTTATCCATAGATGTTACATTATAACCGCTCATTGCTGCTTTAAGAGCTTTTATAGGATCAACTTCAACTATTGTAACTTTAGCTCCAAATCCTCTAGCTCTTTCAGCTATTCCAGATCCAACTCTACCATATCCAACAACTACAACATTTTTTCCAGCTAATAGCACATTTGTAGCTCTTATTATACCATCTATAGCCGATTGTCCAGTTCCTATAGGATTATCAAATAAGCTTTTACTTTTAGCTTCATTAACAGCTATAATTGGGTATTTTAATTCTCCTTTTTCAGCTAAAGCTTTAAGTCTAACTACACCAGTTGTTGTTTCCTCTGTTCCACCAATAATATTTTTAATTAAATCTAACCTTTCTTTATGAATAGTGGCAACCAAATCTGCTCCATCATCAATTGTAACTTCAGGTTCATTATCAAGAACAATCTTTAAATTTTCATAGTACTCATTTGTTGTTTCTCCCCTCCAAGCATAAACGTTTACCCCTTCATTAACTAAAGCCGCTGCCACTTCATCTTGAGTTGAAAGAGGATTTGAAGCGCAAAGAAAAACTTCAGCTCCACCAGCAATCAAAGTTTTAGTTAACACCGCCGTTTCTTTTGTTACATGTAAACATGCGCCTATTTTCACACCTTTTAAAGGTTTTTCCTTTTCAAATCTTTCTTTAATCTTTGCTAAAACAGGCATTTTAAATTCTGCCCATTCAACAATTTTTTTCCCCTCTTCAGCTAAAGATAAATCTTTAACTCTACTTTTCATGAAAACATCTCCATTTAAACATTTAAACTTGCATTACAGTAAAGAAATAGTTTAATAAAAAATTTGAGGTTTAACCTTAGTTAATTTAAGGGTTTAACCCTTAAATTAACTAAGAAAATATATAAAAATTTATTTTGACTTTACTCTTTTAGCTCAAGTTGAATTTCTATTGTTGAAACGTTTCTAACGTCTTCTCCTCCTCCAACAGTTTCAGTTCCTATAGCAACATTTTTTACATCTATTTTTCCAGCGAAAAATCTTCTTCTAACAACTTCAACAACATCTACTGCTCTGCTTATAGCTCTTCCTCTAGCCTTAATTGTTAATTCTTTTGCTCCGCTATGGAAATGCATCATAACAGCGGTTGCATAACTCATTAATGGTTTTTTACCAATTAAAATTGTATTTGGCGGTATTGGAGGTCTAGGTTTCTCTATAGGTTTTTCTCCTGCTTGACTTTCAGCCATGCATTAGCCACCTCCTAGCTTTCCAGCAAGTTTAACATTCAACTGTTATAACATTAATATTATTTAAACTTTACCATTTTTATATGTTAATTATATATTTTTGGATAGGTTATACAAATTTTTTGAAGGTTCAATTCTTACTTTTAAGCCCTATTCAAAAGCAAAATTGCTTAAAAACCATGTGGTTATCGCTGATATTTATTGCAATTACAATTAAACTTAAAAAAGGCAATCATCCTAATCCTTTATATACTTATTTATTGTAAATTAAATGGATTTAGGTGAGTTTAAAATGCCTTGTACAGTAGTTGTTGGCGGATTTTTTGGAGATGAAGGAAAAGGAAAACTTATTTCCTATTTAGCTTTACATGATAAACCATCTTTAATTGCTAGAGGTGGCGTAGGACCCAATGCAGGACATACTGTAAAATTTAAGGATAAAACATTCTTTTTACGAATGATTCCAAGCGGTGTAATTTATGAAAAAGCTAGACTTTTAATAGGTCCCGGCGTTTCAATAAATCCAAATGTTTTATTAAAGGAGATTGAGGAAACTTCATGCCAAAATAGAGTTGGTATAGATAAGCAATGCGCAATTATTGAAGAAAAACATATTCAACAGGAAATGCAATCTAATCATTTATCGAAAAAGATAGGTTCAACTAAAAGTGGAGTTGGAGCATGCAACTCTGAAAGAGCATTAAGGTTAGTTAAATTGGCTAAAGACATTCCTGAACTTAAACCTTACATCACCGATGTTCCATTAGAGTTATGGAATGCTTTAAAAAATGGAGAAAACATTTTAATTGAAGGAACTCAAGGAACATTTCTTTCATTATATCATGGAACTTATCCATACTGCACCTCTAAAGATGTTTGCGCTTCAGCTATTTGTTCAGATGTTGGAATTGGACCAACAGCAGTAGATAAAGTTATAGTTGTTTTTAAAGCCTATGTAACAAGAGTTGGTGAAGGGCCTTTAGAAGGAGAATTATCTAGAGAAGAAATTATTCAAAGGGGTTGGCTTGAATATGGAACTGTTACCAGAAGAGAAAGAAGAGCTGCTCCATTTAATTTTGAATTAGCTAAAAGAGCTGTTCTATTAAATGGAGCAACAGATGTAGCTATAACAAAAATTGATGTTGTTTATCCAGGTTGTTCTGGAGCAAAAAACTATGATGAATTACCAGGAGAAGCTAAAACCTTCATAAAAGAAGTTGAGAAAAAACTAAATGTGCCAGTAACCTTAATAAGCACCGGTCCAGATGCTGAAGATGTAATAGATAGACGAGTTTAAACCAACATCTTTGTTTTTTTAATTAATTTAATTGTTTGCTTAATTTTTTCATAAGTTGCTTTAGGATCCTCATTTATAAAGGTTAAAGCTTCTTTAAGCAAGTTTTGAGCTTTAATTAAAGCTTCTTCAATAGATTTAACTTGAAAATCATTGTTTATATTTGGATTAAAATCAATTAAATCATTAAGTAGAGATAAAGCAAGAGCAGCATATTCTAATTCAGAAGCAACTCTCCATAGCTTAAATTCTAAAAACTTTTTATCTTTAAGGTTTTGAAAAGCTTCATTTAAAAGCTTTATGCTTAAATCAATAGTTTCAATAATATCTTTCAAGCATTATTCCCTTTTTTTAGTTTTTTAATATTTTAAAATTTCTTGCATAGTTAAATTAGAATTAAAATTAATTATTTACTTTACGGTAACAGATTTTGCTAGATTTCTAGGTTTATCTGGGTCAAAACCTCTTAACAAAGCTAATTGATAGGATAAAATCTGAATTGGAATTATTTGACATATAGTATTAGCCTCTTCAACTTCAGGAACTTTAATTAAAAAGTCTATAGGCGGATATTTTTCTGAAGCAACCCCAATTATGTATCCTCCTCTACTTTTAACCTCCATAGCATTGGATAAAATTTCCTCTTTATTTTCTTCTGAAACAAAAACTATGCAGGGTGTATTTTTCTCAATCAAAGCTATTGGACCATGCTTTAATTCTCCTCCAGCAAAGCCTTCTGCATGAATATATGCAACTTCTTTAATTTTTAATGCTGCTTCTAAAGCTGTGGGATATTGCAAACCTCTACCTATAAGAAATATATGCTGAACATTTTTTAATTTTTCAGCTAAACTTTTAATATAGTTTCGCATAGTTTCCGAAGTTAAATTGTAAATTATATTCCATAGATATCTTAATTTTCTTTTTCCTTCTTCATATTTTCCAGCTAAAGTATATGCTAAAAGAAGGAAAATAGCTAATTGAGATGTATAAGTTTTAGTTGATAAAACTGAAATTTCAGGTCCAGAACGCATTAATAAGGATTTATCAGAATTTCTATAAAGAGATGATCCTTTAACATTTACTATAGAAATTACTTTGCTTCCTTTTTCTTTTGCTAAAGCCACCGCTTCTAAAACATCTGCTGTTTCCCCACTTTGAGAAACAGCTATAACTAAAGTGTTTTCATCAAGCAATAATGAATAATTTGGAAATTCTGAAGCTAAAATTACAGAAACATAAATTCTAGCTATTTTAGAGAAAAAATAGCTTGCGGATAAGCAGGCATGATAAGAGCTTCCACAACCAACAAGAAAAACCTTTTTTGCATTTTTTATTTCCTCAGCCACTTCAAAAAGAATTTTTTCATCTTGCTCTGCTGCTTTTTGAACTGTTTCAACTTGCTCTAAGATTTCTTTAATCATAAAGTGGTTAAAATCTCCTTTTTCAACTTGCTCTAAACTCCAATCAATTATGTATATCTCTCTTTTAACTTCTTTATTTTCATTTAAATTATAAATTTTTACTCCATCATTACTTAAAACAGCCACATCTTTATCATAAAGATAAATAACTTTCTTAGTATATTTTAAAAAAGCTGGAATATCACTAGCTGCGAAATAAAAATCATCTCCCACACCTATAACAAGTGGAGATTTACTTCTAGAAGCAATAATTTTTCTTTCATCAGCATGAATCGCTAATATAGCATAGCTTCCCTCAAGTTTTTTTATAGCTTCAATAGAAGCTTCCTCAAAGTTTTTTCCCTTTTTCATTTCAAACTCAATCAAGTTTGGAATAACTTCTGTATCTGTTTCGCTAAAAAATTTAAACCCTTCCTTTTTAAGCATTTGTTTTAAAACTTCATAATTTTCAATTATTCCATTATGAACTACAGCAATTTTCCCATTATTGGAAAGGTGAGGATGAGCATTTTTTTTGGTAACTGCTCCATGAGTGCTCCAACGAGTATGAGCAATCCCTATATTTCCTGGAAGTTGAGTAAAGTTTAATCGTGCATTTACTTCATCTACTTTGCCAACATCCTTTTTTACAAACAATGAATTGTTAAAAATTGTTGCCATACCGCAGGAATCATAACCTCTATATTCTAAGCTTTTAAGCGAAGCCAATAATATTTCGCTTGCTTTTTCATTACCTATATAACCTGCTATTCCACACAAGTTAAGCAGCACCAAATAAAACATATAAAGTATTTAGCTTCAAATTTTAATAAATCGCAGTTTAAAATTGTTAAATTTAAATATTATTAAAACCAGCTTTTTACTAAATTTTCAACTTTTATTGTTTGGTTAATGCTTAAAAGAAAACATTGTTAAAATAGAAATCTTAATATTCAAAACAAAATATAAATTAAATTGAATAAAAATGTCCTATCTTATTTTGAAAACTCAAAATAAAAAATATATTGTTTCAACGCAAGTTTTAACGGAACCTGAAATAGCTTTAAAAGCATTGCAACCTTTAAGATGGAGAATTTTAAATGAATTGGCAAATAAACCTTTATGCGCAAAAGATTTAGCATCAATTTTAAACATAACAGTTCAAACAATTTCTTATCATTTAAAAAAGCTTAATGAAGCTGGTTTAATAAAGCTGGTTAAAACTATAGAAAAAAGAGGTGCAATAGCTAAATATTATATGACAGAATTAAATGCTTTAACAATACTATTTAATTCATCATTAGCAAAGGATAACTTCTCAACAAGTAATATAAAAATCTTGAATAAATATGCTTCCTTTTTACATCCAATATTAATTAACGGAAAGTTTAATGCTAAAATAATTGTTGGAAGCCCTGATATTCATGGAGAATATAAAGCTAGAGCTAGATGTGCTGGTTATGCCGTTGATTTAGCTTTATTTTTAGGTTCACTTTTACCATTTACCGAAAATTTAGTAACAAAGTTAGATACTGAAGTAAACGATAAAGATCTTAAAGAAAATTTAATTTTAATTGGAGGCCCTAAAGTTAATATGGTTACTTTAAAGGTTAATAAATTTTTACCAATATTCTTTGATTTAAGTGAAGGAAGCGTTATGATTTCTAAAGTTTCAGGAAAAATCTTTAGAGGAGAAGAAGAAGGATCCATTCAAATAATTCAAAATCCGTTTAACTCAAATTCCAAAATTTTAGTTTTAGCTGGAAACACGCATATTGGAACAAAAGCTTCAATTGTTGGTTTTATAAAGCATTTATCTAGGGTTACTCAAGGAAATATATGGAATAAAAATATTATTGCAAATGTTGTTAGCGGTATAGATTTAAACAGCGATGGAATAATTGATGATGTAGAATTTTTGGAGTGAAAAGAACATTTTTATAAAACATTTTTTGTTTAAAAAATTGAATAGAAAATCAACTGTTTTTCAAATTTAATTAAATTCATTTTATTAATAAGGTTTTCAAAAGGTTTGTAGCCAGATCAAAAATGGACTCTAAAAAAGATTTTGTAACAATAGAGAATGTTGTTGCTTCAACATCGCTTAATCAAAGGTTAGATTTAGATTCAATTTCAAAAGCTTTTCCAAATGTTGAATATAGACCAGAGCATTTTCCAGGTTTAATTTATAAATTAAGAAAACCTAGAACTTCCACTTTAATTTTCAGCTCTGGAAAAATGATTTGTACAGGAGCTAAATCTGAGCATCAAGCTAAAAAAGCAATTATGAAAATTATTGAAACATTAAGAAATAACGGTATAGTTATACTTGGAAAACCTGAAATTAAAATTCAAAATATTGTTGCATCAGCAGATTTACAAGGTGAAATAGATTTAGAGCAAGCAGCAAACTTTCTTGAAAGAACAATTTATGAACCTGATCAATTTCCAGCTTTAATATATAAAATGGTTGAGCCTAAAGTTGTTATTCTTTTATTTTCTAGAGGAAAACTTATATGCGCTGGAGGTAAAAAAGAATCTGAAGTAAGAGAAGCTGTAAAAAAACTTAAGGAAATTCTTGAAGAAAGAAAAATTATTTCTTATCGAGAAGTAATTTCTTTAACAGTTTAACTTTATTTTAAAATTTTTCCAGTTTCCATAAACCAAAGATATAAATCCAATTCACCTAAAGTTAATTCAACTTTTTCAGCTAATTTTCCTAAAGCATTTTCTATTTCAAGATATCTTTTTCTAGTTAAAGATTTTAAAGCTGAAGTTATAAAACCATATTTTAAAAGAATTTTTAAAATATGTCTATCTAAAATAGCTAGGTTAAGATAACCCACATTCCTTAAAAAATGACTTGCCTCTTTAAATCCTAATCCTTTAACATTTTTAACCAACCATTCCCTGCATGTTTTAGAATCAGAAAAACTTAAAACTATATTTTTAATATTTTTATATTTTCTAGCTTCAACTATAAATTCAGCTCTTTTAATGTAAAATCTATGACCAAGCATTTTAAGTTTTAAAGCTAAACTTTCTATTGGAAGATTTAAAAAACCTTCAATTCCAACTTCCTTTTGAATTTTTATTCCTAATTCAGCTGAAGAATTAGCCGTTAAAATACAAAAGCAAAGTTCTGAAAACCATTCCTCATTAGATTTTAAAGAAAAACTTTTAAATTCATTTATTCTTTCTTTAACTAAATATTTTACTTCACTTTGCTTTAAACTAATTATTTCCTTAATTAACTTTTGAGCTTCATTATTGTTACATTTTTTCAGCAAGTTTTATCCCAGCAAGCTCCATAGCAGTTTTAATCACAGATCTAACAGCATAAATTAGAAATACTCTTGCCTTCTTTAATTCTTCTTCCGGAACATGAGTTACATCAACTTTTTCATAATATTCATGAAAGTTTTCAGCTAAAGCATTTGCAAAGTTAACCAAATCTTCAGGCTTTAAATTATCAGTAGCATTTTTGAAAACTTCAGGAAACTTTATTATTTTTAAAAGTATTTCTTTTTCTAATGGATGTGTCAACTTAGATACATCAATATTTTCAAGTGTTATTTTAGCCTTTCTTAAAATTCCACCTGCTCTAGTATAAGCATAATTTATAAATGGAGCGCTGTTTTTCTCAAAGTTTAATACTCTATCCCAATTAAAAATAACTGTTTTTAAAGGTTCAACAGATAAAAGAGCATATTTAATTGATGCTATTCCAATTCTTTTAGCCACTTCAATTTTTTCTTCTTCAGAAAGGGAAAATCTTTTTGAAACTTCTTGATAAGCTCTTTTTATTGCCTCATCTATAACTTCATCTAAAGTTACAATTCTTCCCCTTCTACTTGACATTTTAAATCCAGGCAATTCTACAAGACCAAAAGCTAAATGCTTAAGCTTTAAAGCTAATTGTCCCTTTCCTAAACAGAATAAAGCTATTTTAAGTTGAAGTTGAGCTAAACTTTGTTCAGCACCTATAACATTTACAACTTCATCTGCTAAATTAAATTTTTTAATCGTATAGGCTATGTCACGAGTTATATAAAGAGTTGTTCCATCTGATCTAGCTAGAGTTAATGAAGGTAAATGATAACCAGGGCTAATGTTTAATATCCGCCTTAAAGAAAATTCTTCCACTATTTTTTCTACGTCAAGTTCAAGAGCACCCTTAAATTTAAATACATAGGGTGTAGCAGAAATTTTCTCTAAAACTTTTTTAACTTCACCATTCCAAACTAAATCGCTTTCCCAATCCCAACTATCAAATTCAACTTCTATTTTTGAAAGGGTTTCTTTAAAGCCTTTAATGCAAAGTTGGCTTACTTTTCTAATAAGTTTTTTAGCTTCTAAATCCCCTTCTTCATATTTTTTAATTAATTCATTTATTTCATTTTCTGGTGAAACATTAGATTTAATAATGGCTTCACTAAGCTTATTAAATATTTCCGGATATTTTTCTTCTAATTCCTTAGCTATAGAAATCCACTCGCTTAATTTACGGTTAAGCTCTATATATTCCTCGGTTTTTTCAGGTTGAGCTTTTAACTCTTCCATTCTTAGCTTAAGCTTTTGAATTTCAGTTAAACAAGCTGTTACGCTATATATTTTTCCTATAAATAAATCAGGTTTTTCAGTTACTTCAGGTTCCCCAAGCTTTTTATAACCATAAGCTGCTATAGCTGTTTGTCTACCCATATCATCTATATAATAATGTCGAAAAACTTGATGCCCCCTTGCTTTAAGCATTCTTGAAACAGCATCTCCAATAATGGAATTTCTAGCTTGACCTATATGAATTGGATGAACAGGATTAACGCTTGTATGCTCAACAATAATTTTTTTAGGTTCACATGTTTTTATAAGTCCATAATTTTCTTTTTCACTATTTAATATTGCTTCAGCAACTTTTTTGGCAGCTAAAAAATAATTTAATTTAAAGTTTATGTATCCTCCACCAGCTTGCTCTATAGATTCAATTAAATTAAAGTTGCTTTTAATTAAGTTGATTTTTTCAACTATTTTTTCAGCTAACCCAACTGGATTAACACCTAGTTTTTTACCAAGTTCAAAACAAATAGAGCTTGCTAATTCCCCAAGCTCTATTGATGGAGGTTCACTTAAAGGTAAATCATCAATTTCAATAGATAAATTAAGCTTTTCTAACGCTTCTTTTAGGGCTTGCTTGCATTGAATCTTAAACTCAGCAAAAACATTTATGTTTGCGCTCAAAAAACAAACCTCAAAGGGTTAAATCAGAAATTTTCACTTTTAAAGCTCCTTTATTAATCATTTCTTTAATAGCATTTTCTGAATCTTCAGGTTTTAAATTCACTCCACGTGAAGCATCTTCAAGAAAGAAGGTTTTAAAACCATTTTTTAATGCATCTAACACAGTATTTTTTACGCAATAGTCTGTAGCTAAACCTCCTATGAAAACCTTTTTAATACCTAATTCTTTAAGCTTTAAAGCTAATTCTGTTCCTTCAAAACCTGAGTATGCTTCTGCATTAGGGTTTACTGCTTTAGAAATTATAATAGCATTTTTTGGAAGCTTTAATTCTGAAGCAAATTCTGCTCCTTTACTATTTTGAATACAATGTGGAGGCCAAGGTCCACCTTGAGTTTTAAAGGATATATGATTTAAAGGATGCCAATCTCTAGTAGCAAAAATTGGCGCTTTAACCTTGCTAAATAATTCAATATATTTATTAATTACTGGAATTACTTCATCTCCTTTCGGAACTGGTAAAGCTCCACCTGGAAGAAAATCATTTTGTATATCGACAATTATAAGCGCTGATTCAGCATCAATTTTAATTTTTTCCATTTAACTTTCCCTTTTTTTAAATGTTAATTAAATATAATTTGGTTAATATATTCGTGAAATTTATTAAGAGCCTGCTTTTTAATTAATTTTTTCCTAAAATAATATAGAATAAGAAGAAAAAGTAGAGTTAAATTGAAAGCTGTATTTATCAAAGGTTTAGGGGAAATAGAAATTAAAGATGTTCCAATTCCAAAAATTAACTCTAAAGAAGTTTTAGTAAAAATGATTGTTTGTGGTGTTTGCGGAACCGATATAGAAAAAATTAAGGGTAAATCTGCCACTCCATTAAAGCTTGGTCATGAAGTAGCTGGAGTTATAGTTGAGGTAGGTTCCGCTGTTAAAAATTTTGCTGTTGGAGATAGAGTTTTTGTTCATCATCATGTTCCATGTTATACATGCTATTATTGTAGGCATGGAGATTACACTTTATGCGATGAATTTCCTAAAAGCAATTTAGATCCATGTGGAATGGCTGAATACTTTAGAGTTCCTGAAGATAATGTTGAAAAAGGAGCAATTCTTAAATTGCCTAATGAAGTTGAATTTGATGAAGCTGCCTTAATAGAGCCTATAGGATGTTGTATTAGAGGGTTAAATAAAGCAAAAGTTAATGCTGGTGATGATGTTTTAATTATTGGAGCTGGACCAGTAGGTTTAATAATGATTTCTCTTCTAAAACTTTTTGGAGCTGGAAACATAATAGTTAGTGAAACATCTTCTTTTAGGCTTTCAATAGCTAAAAGCTTTAATGTTAACGCTGCTGTAAATCCAATTAATGAAAATCTTAAGGAAACAGTTTATGAAGTTACTGATGGTAGAGGCGTTGATTTAGCTATAGTAGCTGTTGGAAACGCTAAAGTTATTCCTCAAGCTTTAGATTTATTAAGAAAAGGGGGAAAACTTTTGCTTTTCGGTTCTCCTCCACCAGGAGACTTATTTATTTATGATGCTAACAAAATTTTTCTAAGGGAATTAAAAATTATTCCAAGTTATTCTACAACTGAAATAGAAACAAATATAGCCTTAAAACTTTTAAAACTTAAAAAAATTGATGTTTCAAAATTAGTTTCTCATAGATTTAAACTTGATGAAGCTGAAAAAGCTTTAAAGCTTGCAGCTGAAAGCGATAAAGCTCTTAAGATATTAATTTATGGTTTATTAGAGAAATAAAATGTAGATAAAAGGCGTTTAAAATTGAATGAAAATATAAGATGCTTTATTGCAATTGATATAGAGCAAAAAAATATTTTAGAGAAAATATTGAATATTCAAAAAATTTTGGAAAAAAGCAATGCAGATTTAAAACTTGTTGAACCTCAAAATATTCATTTAACATTAAAGTTTCTTGGAGAAATTAGTGAAGAAAAAGTTAAAAAAGTTATTGAAGCAATGAAAACTCTTCAATTTAATTCTTTTAAAATCACGCTTAAGGGGTTAGGTGTTTTTCCATCAATTAATTATCCTAGAGTTTTATGGATTGGTATAACAAATGGTTTTAAAGAATCTTCATTAATTTATCTTCAATTAGAAGAGAAACTTGCAAAGCTTGGTTTTCCAAAAGAGGAAAGAGGTTTTAGTCCGCATCTTACAATAGCTAGAGTTAAAAGTGGGAAAGGAAAAAATGAATTAATAAAAATTTTAGAAGAATTTAAAAATGAGGATTTTGGAGAAACAATTATAGAAAGTGTAAAATTGAAAAGAAGCGTTTTAACTTCTAAAGGTCCAATTTACTCTACATTATTTGAAGTTAAATCTTTAAGTTGAATATTAGCAAATTGGTGAAGCTTAATTTTGAATCTTATAGATGAAATATGCTTTAAAGTAGCTGAAAAAGTTACTCCATCTAAAGAGGAAAAAGAAAAAATTAATGTTTTAATCAATGAAATAATTTCTAAATTGTTTATTGAAGCATCTAAAGAAAATATTAATGCGGAAATTAGGGTTGAGGGTTCCATAGCTAAAGATACTTGGCTTAAAGGAGAAGCCGATATAGACATTTTTATGAGGGTGCCTCCAACCTTAACTAGAAAAGATTTAGAAATTAAATGTTTAAACATAGCTAGGGAAGCTTTTAAGGATTATAAAATTGTTGAAAGATATGCTGAGCATCCATATCTTGAAGTTTGGATTAAAGAAACTAAAGTTAATATTGTTCCATGCTTTAAAGTTGAAAAAGGTAAATGGAAAAGTGCAACAGATAGAACTCCTTTTCATACAGATTTCATGAAGGAAAAATTGAATGAAACTTTAAAAAGAGAAATTAGAATTTTAAAAAAGTTTATGAAGGGAACAGGATTATATGGAGCTGAAATAAAGATTGGAGGATTCAGCGGATTCTTATGTGAACTTTTAACCCTTTATTATGGTTCATTTAAAAATGTTTTAGAGGCAGCTTCAAATTGGAGAAAAAAACAAGTTATAGATGTTGCAGGATGGTTTTCAGGAAAAGAAGAGGAAGCTTATGATTTATTTGATGAAAATTTAATAGTTGTTGATCCAGTTGATAAAAGCAGAAATGCTGCAGCTTCAGTTTTTGAAAGTAAACTTTGGGAGTTTGTTTCAGCTTCAAGAATGTTTTTAAAAAAGCCAAGCTTAAACTTTTTTTATCCACCTTTACAAAAAATTTTAAGCGAAAAAGAGATTTCTGAAAAGCTTTCTAAAGTTAATTTAGATCTTTTATTTTTAGTTTTTGGCGAAATAAATGCTGTGGTTGATGTTTTATGGGGGCAACTTTATAAAACAGAAAATGCATTAAAAAATTTTTTGAAAGCAAATGATTTTAAAGTGTTTAGATCAGCTTCTTGGAGTGATGAAAAAAATCTAAATGTAATTTTGTTTGAGCTTGAAAAAGAAAGCGTTTTTTCTCCAAAAAAGCATGTTGGTCCACCTATAGAAAAACGTAAGGAATCTGAAGATTTTATTATTAAGCATCTTTATGCTGAAGATACTATAGCTGGACCTTGGATTGAAGGTGAAAGATGGGTTGTTGAAAAAAGAAGAAAATGGAATAGCGCCAAAAAACTTTTAAGTTTTTATTTATCCAATAACGGTGGACGAAACATAGGTGTAGCTAGCAAAATAGCTGAAAAACTGAAAAAAAATGGTTTTCAAATTCTTTCTTGGATGGAAGCGCGAGAACTTTATAAATATAGAGAAGATTTCGCTCAATTTGTTTCAAAGTTTATTGAAGGTAGACCTATTTGGCTTACTTAAGCAAAAACATTTATTCAATAACTTTAAAAGAGCTTCTTTTTCAACCTTATATTCAAATTTTATGTTATCCTAAACCAACTATTGAAGAAGCTGAAAATAGAATAAAAGAACTTCAAAACCTAAATGTTTTTAAAATAGAATTTTTTGGAAAAAAAGAGGTTTCTGGTTTAAAAATTCTTGGTAAAGGATGCGTTGGAATAGTTGTTAAAGCTTATTTTAACAATAAACCAGCTGCATTAAAAATTAGACGTGTAGACGCTAACAGAGATAGTTTAATTTATGAAGCTTTTATGCTAAAAAAAGTTAATGAATATGGTATAGGGCCAAAGCTTTATAATTATACAAAAAATTTTCTTTTAATGGAATTTATAAATGGTCAATCTATAGTTGAATGGATTAAGCAATTAACAAATAAGGAAAAGCTTAAGAAGGTTTTAATAAAAATTCTTGAAGATTGCTTTAAACTTGATGAAATTGGTTTAGATCATGGTGAGTTAAGCAGAGCTAATAAACATATATTAATAAATAATTCAGATACACCTATAATAATTGATTTTGAAACAGCTAGCGAAAAAAGATATGCTTCAAATATAACCAAAATATGCAATTTTTTATTTTTTAAAAGCGAAATAGCTTTAAAAATAAATGAAATTCTTAATGTTTCATTAAGCGATTTGCATAATGCATTAAAAATTTATAAAAAGAATAAAACTAGGGAAAATTTTGAAAAAATTCTTAAATTATGCAATTTAAAAGCTTAGTTTTCATAAAACTTAATAAAGTTTTTGTGGATTAAGCAATGTAAAAAATGTTTTTACAGATTCTTTGCTTCCATGTTTTTTGGCTATTTCCTCTAAAACTCTTCCTTCAACTTCAGAAACAAACTCTTCAGTGAATTTTGCTGATAAATTAACCATGCTATCAACTAAATCTAAAGCAATAGGTAGATTTGTAGCTTCATTAAAAAAGTTTTTTTGTCCTAAAAACTCTAGAAGCTTATTTAAGGAAATTGATGAAGGATATTCAATTTCACATGGGGGTAAATCCCTTCTAAATCTAACTTGAATTCTTCTCATTTCTTTAAATCCCTCTTTATTTAAACCTAAAAATTCAAATGGTAAAAAGGTTCTTTTTTCAGCTTCCTCCATTAAATCTCCTTCAGACCATTTCATAGAAGCTAAAGTTGCTAATCGCGTGTAAATTTGAACTAATTTTTCACCTATTAAATCTTGATAATTAAAATAGGATTTTTCAGGCATAAAAATTGAAAGAATAAGTTTATCTATTATGGTTGTAAATGGATTATCTTTATCTTTTAAAGCTAAATATCCACCTATAACTCTTGTATGGCTTCTTTTAATCACACCTATGGCTTTACCGCTTTTTCTTAAAGCTTCAGTAGCTTCAAAAGTTTCCTTTAAAATTTTTTCTTCATAATCGCTAAATAACCCTGATTTTTTAATTAAATATGCGCCATCTATAAAGCCATAAAAGCTTCCATCTAAAATCAATAAATCACATTTATCTAAAGCTTCTAAACTCATTTTTCTTTCAGCGCAAGTTGCTAATAAACCAAAAAGAAACTTGCTTTTATCCTGTGATAAAGCCTGCTTTCTTTTAAATACTCCAGCTCTAAAAACTTCTTGTCTCTTTTTTATTCCTTTTAAAAATATTGTTCCAGTTGCAAAAACACCATATCTTACTCCAAGCCTTTCACTTAATGTTGGAGATCTAGAACTATCAACAGCTGCAACAATCCATGTTTCATTTAAACTTGGTAATTTATGAATATAATTTGGAATTAAATTTTTTAATTTTTCAAGTTGAAAATTTAATTTATTTATTGTGTTTGTTAATTCTTGAGCTTCTTGCGCAGCTAACTCGAAAAATCTATGCTGAAGATCTTGAGGAAGCTTTATCCATTCAATTAATTCTTCAATCATTTTTAACTCACATTAAAGAAGGGGGCTTATATGTAATAAGAAGGGGAATTGGTGAAGGATTCATTGCTCCTGAAAAATAGAATCTTCCAGGTTTAAGTTGAAGAAGTTGATCAGGATTTATACCATATGGTGAAAGCCATTCTGAAGCTCCACCTTCACCGCTAGCATCTAAAGGATGAATTCTACCAAAAAAATGCGTATTAAGATTTCTTCTTACAGCTGCATTAATCCCTATTTCTCCTTTTATGCCTTGAGCTATAAGCGTTAAATTAAGCATGCGCTTTCTACCTAAAGCTGCTAAATTCTTTATCATTTCTGTTGTTTCATTTTGAATTCCTTTAGGTTCCCAAGGAGCATATTGTGGAGCTTCATCTATAATTAAGGCTATTTTTAAATTTAATCCCATTTCCATTAAACCATATAAATGCTTGGAGAAAGATAAAAAGAAACCAAGTTTAGCTTCAGTTAAAGCTCCACCCATATCTATAACAAGCATTTTCTTTACTTCATTCATAATTTCTTCAATGCTTAAAGTTCCCATTATAGGATTTAAATCTTGAGGCTTAAATCTTCTAAATATTCTTCTTTTAGCGCGTTCAGCAGATTCTCTCCAATCATTTCTTGAAATTTGTTTAATAGCTTTATCCACATGTGTTTCAAGTTGATTATATAATGCTTCAGCTGGTTTAAATTTCTCTTCATTAATTACCCTTTTTACTTTATCTATCCATCCTTCTATAAATTCATCAAAAGCATTAGCTACATTTTCATTTCCACTAAAATTATTAGTTTTATTTTTAAGATAGCTAAAAATTGATGCTTCATCTAAAGCTATATCAGCAATTTTCACTACTTTTACATCTTCTAAATTTTTATAATAGGGTGCATAATCTGTTCCGCTCCAATCTAAAATAACTACTTTATAACCTGCTTTAACATATAATGGAATTAGAATAAATCGAGTAAACCATGATTTTCCACTTCCAGTGCTTCCATAAACTCCTACATGATATGAAATAAATGTTTTATCTACAGGAATCTTCCATGCTTCATGATTTTCTATGTAAGCATCTGTCCAAATAACCTCTTTTCCTGAAGCTATCCATTTAAACGGGTTTTCATTCTCCTCTAAAAGATACACAGGTGATCTAGGTTGAATTATAGCTAAATTTGGTTCTATCCCATTTTCAGTAATTATGCCTATAGGTTTAATAGAAAAGGAATAAACTTCTCTAGCAGCTGAGGGTTCACCACCAAGCTTCATATACGCTACATCTGGTTTATAGGAGGTATAACTTAAAAATTCATTTTTACCTAAACCTCCTCTAAGAACACCTAGCAATTGACTTGAAGGCTTCTCTTCCCCGCCATTTTTAATAAGAACTAACTCTTCAGCAGCTACTTCTCCCTCTAACCCTTTAAGCAAAATAACTCTAGCGGAAGTTTCTGTAGAACCATCAGCAACCCTACCAATAAACTTCAATTTCATCCTCCATTAATAATACAAGCAAAGAATTATCTTAAAGTTTTCTTTAATTCACTTTAATTTACATATAATCTACTAAAAATTCGATAATTTTTAATCTTTTAACAATTATAAATTGAAGAAAACAAGCGAACATAAAAGTCATTTATTTTCTTTATACACTATTTGCTATAAATGTAAAAAGGCTTTTTTAAGCTAAGCTTTAACCATAAATTCTTATTTAAAAGCAAGCTTAACAAGCTTAAATTTATAAAATTTTATTAAGCTGCATAATAAAGCTAGTAAATAATGAAAAAAGAAGATTTAAACGCTTTAAAAGATAAAATTGTTAAAATTGCTTTAGAAAATGATTTTATAACTGGAATAATTCTTTTTGGCTCGATTGCAAGAAACGAGGAAAATGAAAAAAGCGATATAGACCTTCTTATTTTATGGGAAAATCTAAAAGTTGAAGATAGCTATTCATATATTTATAAAATATTTTCAAAACATTTCCCTTATAAAAGCTTAACAATTATAGACATGGAGTATTCAAGTTTTTTTAATATTAAAAAAGCTACACCATTATATCTTAATATAATCTGGGATGGCTTCATCATTTATGATAAACATGGAAAACTTCACGATTTTATATCGAAAATTAGAAAAGAATTGAAGGCTAAAGGTTTTGAACGAAAAAAAATTGGAAAATACTATTTTTGGAAGTTACCTAAACCAGGTCAAAAAATAGAGTTGACAATTTAATATGGAAATAAATCCTAAAGATGAAGTAAATTATAGGAGAAATTTAGCTAAAGAACATTTAAATGCAGCTATTAAAAGGTTTCAAATAGAAGATTGGCCGGGAGCTGTTCAAGCATCACAACTTGCTGCAGAAAACGCTGCAAAAGCTGTAATTGCGCATTTTCATCTTCCAAGCTGGTCGCACGATCCTTCAGAGGAGTTAAAAGAAATCATTACTAATGTTCCCATTGATCTTCAAGATAGTATTAGCAAACTAATTGAAATAACTGGAACGCTTGCACCAGAACATGAAAGAACAAGCTATGGTATTGCCTTAAAGAGAATAACTCCTGAACAACTATACGATAGGCATAAAGCAGAAAAAGCAATTAAGATGGCGCATGAAGCCTTAAAAACTTCAGAAGTAATTTTAAAATATTTAGGATATTGAATTGTTAATTAAAAACGTTGAAATTATTGTCTGCAATGATCTAACATTAAATAAAATTATTTAATTTTCTTTTTATTGTCATTTAAAATATAAATAAAGCAAGTTAAATGATAATCAATTTGCTTTAGTGTATTATAATTTCTCTTCCTTCAATTATTGCTTTTGCAATTTTTTCTCTTGCGCTTTCAATAAATCTCCAAACAGTATTTCTTGAAACGCCCATTCTTAACCCTGCTTCTTCAAAAGATAATTTTTCTAACTCAATAAGTTTTAAAGCTTCAATTTCTGCTAAATCTAAATAAATTGGTTCTTTTCCTTCATTTGGTATAGGGTAAAATCTTTTTGTAATAGGTTGAGAAGATATCATAACTGGTTTTGGTAATCTTCCTACTTTTCCGCATCTATGCCTTTTTCTCCAGCAGTCTCCAAACATAATTATGGGATATATCGCAAAATTTATAAATCTTTTCTTCTTTATATTTTATGATTAATCACAAAATGAGGTGTAAATAAAATGTGGAGATATTGGAATTGGCCTAGAGGATGGTGGTGTCCAAGACATCCATGGCCTCCACGATGGGCATGGTGGCATCCATCATGGAGCTATTGGTGGAAATATTCATGGCCTTACTATTCAATAGAGCCAAGCGAAGAAGCTAAAGCATTAGAAGATTTAAAAAAAGATTTAGAAGCTGAATTAGCTGAAGTAACAAAGCGAATTGAAGAACTTAAAAAATCAATGCAAGAAAAAAAGTAAACCTCTGGTTAAAATTAATTCCTTTAAATAATTACAGTTAAAACCCCCTCTTTTTTTTAAAAAAAAGCTTGGAGGTGAAAAATAAAGTGATGTGGGGTAGAAGAAGAGGAAATGTTCAAGCAGGGCAATATCCTGGTGCAGGCCCATTCAATTACTTACCACCATGGCAGAGACCAGGATGGCTTTATGGAAGGGGAAGCTTTGCATATATGAGATACTATGGAGCACCAGCACCAATAAATTATAATCCTCAATCATATGCTCCCCAATTTACTCAGAGTCAATTCTTTCAGCAACCACCATTACCTTTAAACCAAAGAGCACCATACAGCTTTACACACGCACCTCCTCAATTAAATTATTTGCAGCAACCTCAGCAATTACAAACTCATGCAAATTGCATTTACTTTAATAATGGAACCTGCACTTTAACAGGAATGCAAGTGCCAGCTAATGGTGCTGCTTGCCAAAACTTTACACCTAAAATATAAATAACATTAAACAACATATTTTTTACTTTAAAGTTTTTTCAACTAAATATGTTATAAAGTGATTTAAAGTATGATAAAGATAGCTGTTCCAACGAAAGCTTATGCAGGTTTAGAGGATGTGGTTTCAGAGGTTTTTAGCAAAACTAAAACCTTCACTATAGTGGAAGTTGAAAACAATCAAATTAAAAATGTGCATGTAATTGATAACCCTGCGGCATCTTATGATTATGGTTCTGGACCTGTAGCTGTGAAAACGCTTGCAGATCTTAAAGTTGATTTTGTATTAGCTTCAGAGTTTGGTCCAGGAGTTTCAGGGCTACTTGAGCACCATCACATAGGAAAGGTAATAATCAAACCAAACATAAAAGTTTTGGACGCCATAAAAGAAGTGCTGAGAAAAAAGTTTAAAGGTTAACAAAGCATAAGATGCCATGCCTAAAAGGGAGAAGCAAATGTTCAAAAAGATTAATAAAGGAAGATGAGCATACAGATGGAAAATAAGCGCTTGCATGGATGCTAAAAATAAAGTAAAAAGGATGCTGCGCGCATGAAAGGTGATTAAATGAAAATAAGGAAAACAATGAATTGGATAAAATTAAGCTTAAGATGCGCAAAATGATTAGGAAAGCCACAATTCAGGAGAAGAAAAAAAGTCACATCTAATAAGCAGTTGAAGTGACAGATAAAACATTTGATGAAATAATCTGAAGCAATCAGTTTGTGGTTATTGATTGTTAGGCTCCCTGGTGTGGTCCATGTCAAATGATTGCTCCTATCATAAAAGAGTTGGCGAAGAAATACGCTGGAAAAGTATTGTTTAGAAAATTGAATGTTGAGGAAAAACCCACTTATCGCTATACGGTATGGGATAATGAATATACCTACACTTCTTTTTTTTTCAAAAACTGTAAGTTTATGGATAGCATAGTGGGGGCAATTCCCAAGTAGATTTTGGAACAGAAAATAAAACGTTACATTTAAGCAATAAAAGTGATTATAAAGATAAAAATAGATTATGATAGATGTGTTAAATGCAAACGGTGCGTTAAAGCTTGCAGTTTTGGGGTGCTTGAATGGATCGATGGTATACCTGTGGTTGTAAGTCCTGAAAATTGCAAGTTCTGTCTAGAATGCGCGAAAAATTGCCTTGTAAATACGATAACTCATAAAGAAAAATAACGAGGAGATTCGTTGCTTAAGGAATATTTCTAGTAATGGAGAAATTAATTTAAAGGAATGCGTTTGATGAATGATTTCATCAACCGAAAAATTTTGGCTATAATTAACAAACCCCGTATAAAACAATCGCAAAGCAAAGAAATTAATCTAAAATGGAACAAATTTTGCCCAAAGTTTGAGTCTTATATGAAGGGGGATGCTAATGTAAAAGAGGCATGCGATATGGAAAATCCTTAAAAGCTTAGGCTTTATTTGAAAATATCTGATAGTTTTAAAATTATGAATGGGCATTCTCGCGAAGGAGTGGAGAGAATGTCTGTTTCATTTAAACCTATTGGGGTTGTCCATATAGATTTCAGTGATGATGAAATTAGAGCTTGCTGGAAGTGGAGAAGGTTGAAGGTGTCATAGAAGTTTATGAAGAATATGCTGAAGGATTAAATGGAATTGAAGGATTCTCCCACCTAATAGTTATAGCGTATCTCGACAGAGTTTTTGATGAACAGCGTAAAGTTCTCAGAGTTAAACCAAAGTGCTTAAAAATGCTCGGGGTTCGATAAGGAAGAGTTACCTGAGGTTGGCATATTTTGCACCGATTTTCTGCACAGGCCAAACTCCGTAGCCTTAACCATAACAGAGTTAATGAGAGAAAGGGCAACTCAAAGTTAAACATTTGGACTTGTTTGGCAAAACGCCGATGTTGAACATAAAGCCGTATACCTCTCCAGAATGATCCAGAAAATTAAACTTTCAGAATAGTATCAAAAATATTGAAAAAGCAAGGGCTAAGCATTCACAAGTCAGAGGCTTTTAAATTTCATAATCAAACCGTGCACTCATCCACATAATAAACAAGCAAAACACAATCGTTTTATTAAGAAGTTAAAAGAAAATTTATTATATGAAGCTAAATAAAATAATATTATTAGGGAAGCCTTATGGGAATCATAGTCTCTAAAAAAATTGAAGATTACCTGAGAACTATATATGAAATTGTGGAGAAGAAGGGTTACGCCCGTATAAGGGACATTTCGGAAGCTTTAGGAGTTAAACCGTCCACGGTTGTGGAAATGATGAGGAAGCTTCATGAACAAGGCCTTGTTATTTATGAAAAGTATGGCGGTGTCACTCTTACATCTTGTGGGAAAGTAATGGCTGAAACTGTGAAGAGAAAACATGACACTTTTAAGAAATTTCTAGAAATAATTTTGGTTCCTGATGATGTAGCGGCAAGGGATGCCCACATATTGGAGCATCAACTTGATCCAAAAACAATATTGCAGTTCACAAGATTTGTTGAGTTTATTACTCAAGCTGCGGAAACCGATCGTCCCAAATTCATTAAAAGGTGGATTGAAGAGTTTAAGGAGTACTGCGAAAGGCATAGTAGACTTTAATGAAGACACTGTTTTAGACTTTAGAAGGATCTCCTAATGCTTTTAGGATTCAAGGCAATCATCGAACTTTTTTAGGATAAGTTTCAAATTAACCTAAAGCCCTATAAATTTTAGGGTAACCTAAAAGGTGCAAACTATGGAAAAGAAGCTAAGCGAACTGAAGCCTGGAGAAAGGGGCATCATTACACGAATTAATGGATCTGGCGCAGTTAAAAAAAGATTGTTGGATATGGGGTTGGTGAAAGGTACAGAAGTAACGATGATTAGGAAGGCTCCACTTGGAGACCCAATTGAGTTTCTTTTGAAGGGGTATAACCTAAGCTTGAGGAAAGCGGAAAGTGATAATGTTTACGTTTCCGTTAAGGGGGAATCTTGAAAATGGCGGCAACGATTCCGCTCGCAATGCTTCGAGAAAATTGTGAAGCAGTTATAACGGAAGTTAGGGGTGGTATGGGTTTGACTAGAAGGTTGACTGAGATGGGTTTCACGAACGGAACAAGAGTGAAAGTCTTGCACTCAACTCCCCCCGGTCCAATACTAGTAATGGTTAGGGGTTCGAGGATAGCGCTTGGCAGAGGCCTAGCAATGAAAATCTTTGTTAATCCAGTAGAGGAGAGTTAGCATGGAGAAGATAAGGGTTGCGTTAATTGGAAATCCGAACGTTGGCAAAAGTCAAATCTTCAACAATTTAACAGGTGGGAAAGCTCACGTTGGGAACTGGCCTGGAAAAACAGTGGAGAAGAAGGAGGGGATATGCATTTACAAAGGGGAAGAAATGCATATTACCGACTTGCCCGGGACATACAGCTTAACTGCACACTCGATAGATGAATTAATAGCGAGAAATTACATAGTTGAAGAGAAACCCGATATTGTAATAGACATTGTTGATGCCTCTAATCTTGAGAGGAATCTCTACTTAACACTTCAGCTTCTGGAACTTGAAGCAAACATAGTAATTGCATTGAACAGATGGGACGTGGCGAAGGATCTGGGCTACGAGATAAATGTAGAAGAGCTCTCCAAACTGTTGGGGGTCCCTGTTGTCCCAACAATTGCGACTAAAAATATAGGAATGGAAGAGCTCAAAAACGCTGTAATTGAAGCTGCGAAGACTAAGGAAAAAAGAAGAGAGCTCATAATCAGTTATGGAAAACCTTTTGACGACATTATTTTGAAAATTGCCTCCATAATGCAGAAAGATAAAGAGCTTTCAGGCAAATATCCTGTCAGATGGTTGGCGATAAAACTCCTAGAAGCAGATGAGGAGGTTCTAAAACTTATTGACAAAAGCCTGTGTAAAGAGGAGGTAATGCGTCAGCTTTCAGAGGCAAAGAAAATTTTGGAGGAGGACATGGAGACCGCCTTAGCTGAGAAGCGATATACGATTATAGGCGAAGTCATACTACCTAAGGTTCTGATAGGCGCTAAACCGTTAACGCTTACAGACATGTTGGATAAAGCTTTTCTGAGCAAACATCTCGGCATCGCGATATTTCTAGCTTTATGGTGGACCCTCTTCCGCTTCACGTTTGACGTTTCACGTCCATTTTCAGATCTAGTAGGCATGTTATTCTCAAAACTTGGAGAAATTGCAAGTACATACATCAGCAACCCGCAATTAGCCTCATTCATAACTGACGGCATCTTCGGCGGATTAGGTGCAGTTTTAACTTTCCTGCCTCCAATATTCTTCCTCTTCCTAGGATTGGCTTTGCTTGAAGACAGCGGTTACCTGGCTAGAGCTGCATTTGTGATGGACAGAATAATGTACAAATTGGGGCTGCACGGGAGATCCTTCATCCCCATGCTTATAGGGTTTGGATGCAATGTTCCAGGCGTTATGGCAACAAGGACCATTGATAAGGAGGAGGACCGCATACTAACAACCCTCGTGAACCCTCTGATGTCCTGCAGCGCAAGGTTGCCCATATACGTTCTCATAAGCTCAGCCCTACTTGGCAGTTACGCGGCGGCAGGCGTCTACTCCATGTACGTGCTTGGGATAGTGCTCGCTATTTTAATGGCGCTATTATTTAGGAGAACAATTCCCTACTTCAAAGGTAAGCCCTCCCCGCTCATCCTAGAATTACCATTGTATGCCATACCAACAGTAAAAAGCACGTTAATTCATATGTGGGAAAGGGGTAGGCTCTTTCTGAGAAAGGCTGGCACAATAATTTTTCTGGGAATAATCGCTGT
>Ga0080004_1145956_pt1 | contig 50515 bp, 47 predicted proteins | sample WasSprMetagenome_FD_69207 | JGI IMG/M metagenome (GOLD analysis project Ga0080004, IMG submission 69207) | Sulfidic aquatic microbial communities from Washburn Spring, Yellowstone National Park, USA - WS (SPADES assembly) (version 2) | ecosystem: Environmental > Aquatic > Thermal springs > Hot...
ACAGGGCGTATCTCTTTAATCCTGCAGATGGCAGTGAGATTGATATCGGTAATGTTGTACCAGATGGAGAAGGGAAATGGCAGTTACCCGAATTGGTTGAGGGTTCTGGTATTAGGCTTCCGATATATCAGGATTGGATCTTGGTCCTGGAGGCGAGGTGAATATTATGAGGTCCTGTATAAATGAAGCCACCACAATGCCTTACTCTTTAGAAGAGGATATTATCTCAGCTAGTAAGGCAGGCTTTGAAGGTATAGAGTTGTGGGTCGATAAAGTAAAGAAATATCTTGAGTCCCATTCGGTGGATGATTTGAAAGAATTACTGGAGAAGAACAATCTGAAACCTGTATCTATATGCCCTTTCTTTCTGAATACATTTGGAGATACGAAGGCTTCAATCGAGAGTATAGAATGGGGAGCTAGGATTGCAATGAAGATTAACTGCGAGATGCTCCTAGTCTGTCCTGATGTTCCTTCTAAAGAGATGGGATACGAAGAGGCTATTAAAAGGGCTGGAGATTTTGCCAGGAGATGCGCAGAAATTACCAGTAATTATGAAGTGAAATTAGCGTTGGAACCATTAGGGATGCATCCATTTGTTCCCGGACCAAAGGAGGCTTTAGATATAGTGGAATACGCAGGTCATAGTCTGTTGGGTATTATGATGGATACATTTCACTATTACAAGTCTGGAATCTCTTTAGAAGAGATAGAAGCTATACCTGCGGAGAAACTCCTCCTTGTACATATAAATGACTGTGAGGACCTCCCCAGGGAAAAGCTTACCGATAAGAATAGACTGTATCTGGGTTTGGGTGTAATTCCTTTGAAGGATATCCTGAAGATATTGAAGAAAAAGGGCTATAGTGGTTTTCTCTCTGTGGAGATATTCAGAGATGAGTACTGGGCAAAGCCTATAGATTTTATAACGAGAGAGTCCTTTGAATCTCTCCAGAGCCTCTTAAAGTCTATATAGCTCCAGGGGTGTCTGTATATGGATAAAGTAAGAATTGTCTTTGTTGGTGTTGGTAATATGGGGCAGTGTGCCCATCTTAAAAATTATGTCCTAGTACCTCAGTGTGAGGTTGTTGCCATTGCAGAGTTGAGGGAAAATCTAGGTAGAGAGGTCGCCAGACGCTATGGGATACCCAGATTTTACAAAGATTATAAAGATATGTTTAACTCCGAAGACTTTGACGGAATTGTAGCGGTTCAACCTTTTACAAGGCATGGAATTCTTATCCCAGAATTATTGAAGACTAAGGTCCCTGTATTTATAGAAAAGCCTCTAGCTAGCTCTGTTGAAGTAGGAGAGAAGATTGTATCTCTTGTAAAGGATAGTGGGACCTGGATTATGGTTGGCTATCACAAAAGGAGCGACCTTGCCACAATCTATGCAAAATCTAAGATAGAAGAGTTTAAAGTTTCTGGAGAGATTGGAAGATTGAAGTATATACGTATTACTATGCCACCGGGAGACTGGATTGCGGGCGGATTTAATGATCTCATCAAAACAGATGAACCTTATCCAGCCCTTGAGTATGACCCACCGGCAAAGGATATGGATCAAAAGACATATAAAGAGTATGTGGATTTTGTAAACTACTATATCCATCAGGTGAACCTCCTAAGGTATCTTTTGGGAGAACCTTACAGAGTAAAATATGCTGATCCATCAGGTATCGTAATGGCTGTGGAGTCAGAAAGCGGAGTCCCGGGAATAATCGAGATGTCTCCATACTCAACCACTATAGACTGGCAGGAATCAGTATTAGTAACCTTTGAATATGGATATATAAAACTCAGCTTACCAGCTCCATTAGCGTATAATAGGGCAGGGAAGGTAGAAATCTTTAAAGACCCAGGTAAAGGAAAGACTCCTGAAACCATTATCCCGCAGTTACCCTGGGTTCATGCGATGTATAATCAGGCTGTAAACTTTGTAAGAGCTATAAAGGGGGAGATAAAACCACTATGTGATGCAGAAGAGGCACTGGAAGATTTGAAGATCGCCAGAGATTATATAATGCTAAAGGAATCTTAATATGTTTGACTGTATTATCTTTAATATGTTATCCTTAAGTCCTGTGATATGATAAGCTCTGTTTATTACTTAAAAGACAGTTAATCCTTTAATTTGGAGGTGATTAGAATGAAGAAGGTTTTAGTAAGTCTAATGGTGTTATGTCTGATTTTGACTTTGGTGCCCTCTTCTTTTGCCCAGAAGAGGTACAATGAGTCACCTATGCTAGCAGAACTTGTAAGACAGGGGAAATTACCACCAGTAGAACAGAGACTCCCCGAACATCCTTTCGTGGTTGGACCTGGAGTACTGATTTCAAAAAAGGACCTTCCCGACTGGCAGGTTGGCAAATATGGAGGTACTATAAGAACTGCACACTCTGTAGCAGACTGGGCTCCTGACATATTTGTTATGCTTAATGAACATCTGTTAATTACGCCTGGGATTGGTCTAGGAAAACTCTGGGACCCTCCTACAGTTCGAGGGGGAATTAGGGGCAATATAGTAGAAAGCTTTGATGTCAAGGACAACAAGATATTTACATTTAAACTGAGGAAAGGGTTAAAGTGGTCTGATGGACATCCGGTAACCACTGAAGATATCAGGTTTACCTATGAGGATGTCCTGTTGAACGATAAACTTACCCCTGTCTTTCCTGCAAGATTCAGAGTTGGTAACAGCCTCAAAGGGGAACCGATGAAGTTAAACGTGATAGATGAGTATACCTTCCAGCTGATATTCCCCAAGCCTTACGGAGCCTTTTTAGAGCTCCTTACTGGTATAGTGGGATGGATGGGATATACCGATCTTTTAAAACCTGCTCATTATCTGAAGCAATTTCACATTAAGTATACTCCTATGGAAAAGTTAAAGCCGTTACTGGAAAAGGAAGGATTTAAAGATGAGTGGTGGCAGTTATTCAATCTGAAGGACTTTACAAACTGGGAACAGACTCAGGCAAAGAGTATCGGATTCCCTGTCCTTACACCTTGGATGTTGGTAAAGGCTAGCGGTGGTGTCTATGAGTGGGAGAGAAATCCATACTATTACAAGGTAGATACAGCCGGAAATCAACTGCCTTATATAGATAGGATAGTATCCACACAGGTACAGGATGTAGAGATGGTCAATATGAGGGTCCTGACCGGAGATATAGATTTCTTGAGAGAAAGTGCTTCTCTGGTAAAACTTCCCCTTTATAAGCAGAATGAAGAAAAGGGTGGTTTTAAAGCAGTGCTTTTAGACCTGCATAATGATCCAAGTGCAATATTTATAAATCTTACATATAAAGACCCTGTATGGCGGAAGATAGTTGGAGATGTTAGATTTAGAAGGGCTATAAGTATGGCTATTAATAGAAAGGAGATTATAGATAGTGTCTACTATGGCTTTGCATCTTTTCCGGAAACTGTTCCCAGTTCTTATAATGTTGCAGAAGCCAATAAACTCCTGGACCAGTTAGGATTAAGCAAGAGAGACCCTGAAGGTTTTAGACTTAGACCTGATGGAAAAAGATTTGAGATGCTTATCGAATGCGGAGCTCAGGCTCCTGACCTTATGCCTGTAGGAGAACTTATAACTGAACATCTTAAGTCGGTTGGGATTAAGGCAACATTAAAAAGGATAGATCCGCAGTTGTACGGTCAGCGCTGGTCTGCCAATGAGATACAGGTTGGACTTCTCTGGTGTCATGGGCCTGGAGAGGTTAACAGGTATACTTCTGGCGCCATACGTGCACCGGAATGGACCAGATGGTACGACACTGGAGGTAAAGAAGGGGAAGAGCCTCCAGAGTGGATAAAGAAGGCATATGAGATAGATGTAAAGAGATGGCAGAGTATTACCGGTTCAGAGGAGTATATCAGACTGTGGAAAGAGGGGATTATCTGGCATAAACAGTATCTACCGCTTATTCCGGTTGTAGAAAAGGTCAAACAACCGCTTATAGTTTCAGCTAGAATGAAGAATATACCACGCTCTGGATTTGCCATTGCAGCTAATTTTTCCGCTGAACAATTCTTCTATGAGAAATGAAAGGAAAGGAATAATGAAGATACTGTTTATAGCGATAGATACACTAAGGGCTGACCACCTGAGTTCTTATGGCTATAAATTTGAGACTAGTCCAAATATAGATAGTCTGGCAGATGAGGGGGTTATTTTCTTCAATGCCTTTGCCAATGGTATACCTACAACTCCTGGATTTACAACTATATTTACCGGACTACATAGCATCAATCACAGGATTGTTTCGCATGGTGGGGATGAGACGATCGATAATTCCATTCCGCTTTTACCGGAGATACTTAGAGACAACGGTTACAGGACCTGTGCAGTTGATAATCTATTTAATATAAAGCCTTATTTCGGAAGGGGTTACGAGTATTACATAAATCCAAAGAGTAAGAATCTACACCATATAAGGGCTGAAGAGATAAACTTTGAGGCAATAAGATGGATAAGGGAACACCATAAAGAGGATTTCTTCCTATTTCTTCACTACTGGGATTGCCATACTCCCTATCTTCCCCCTGAAGAATACTGGAGTATTTTCTATAAGGGGGAAGACCCTTTTGATCCGGATAACCATAGTATGGACCCGGCGAAAGATCAGATACCTTATCCATTCTTTAAGAAGTGGCACTATGACCTGTTAGGTAATCCAACGGATGCTAACTATATAATCGCTCATTACGATGGGGCTATTAAATACGTAGATTCTGCTGTAGGAGAGATTTTAGATGTATTGAAACAGCTTGGAATATATGATGAGACCCTCGTTATTCTGACCGCTGATCACGGAGAAAATATGACTGAACATAACTTCTTTTTTGACCACCAGGGACTCTACGAACCAACGATACATATACCGCTTATTATCAGGATAGGAGACAGATTCCCTTCTAGGAAGATTGACTCTATAGTGCAACATATAGATATTCTGCCTACGCTATTAGATGTTCTCGATATAACAGTGGATTCAAAATTTGACGGTAAATCTCTGCTTCCTCTTATTAAAGGAGAGACTGATAGGCTTCATAGGGAAGTTGTCTCTACCGAGTGCACCTGGAGGGCAGGTATATCTATAAGGACAGAGGATTGGAAATTGATAAAGACTATAGATCAGGGACTTTATTCTACCCCACCAAAGGAGCTTTTTAATCTGAGAGAAGACCCGAAAGAAGAAGTGAACTTATACGATAGAGAAGAGGACATAAGAGACGAGTTTGAACTAAGATTAACCAGATGGCTTGAGGATAGACTTGGCAATAGACCAGATCCAATTAGACTGCAAGCGGTAAAGGGTCTTCCGGCGAAGAAATGGGTTGAAAGAACTCTCAAGGATATGCACATAGATTGGGATGAGTGGGTTACAAAGAGACAGAGATTTATTTAGAGGGCAGGAAGACCTGCCCTCTAAATCTCACTTACATCGACGATCCTACCAGTATCTAAAGACCTGATAGCTGCTTCTATAACTATCTGAGCCTCTAATCCCTCAACTCCAGAACCATCTATCTCTTCCGGTTTAGCACCATCGATTATCTGTTTGGCAAAGGCGTTGAGTCTATCTCTAAATGTATCGTTAAAGTCTCTAAATCCACCAAAGATGGGGTTTGTATATACCCTTTTCTCTAAGTCACCTGCAGGGTATAAAACCGCCTCTCTCCACATATCTTCTACTACAAATCTACCCTTAGTTCCTGCTACCTCACATCTCTCCATAGGATGGCCACGTTCTATATCATAACTGCTGGTAAGATGTCCCACTGCTCCATTTTTAAATTTCACATTGATAGATGCAGTAGACCAAATAGTCCTTCCAGGGGCTTTCATTGCAAAACACTGAACCTTCTCTATAGGTCCACCAAAATACTGCATTATATTAACAGAGTGTGGATTTAGCGCCTTTAAATGATAGTAAGGGGATTCAAAGTCCTGAAATTTACCAATCCATAGAGCCATATTTATAAAGAGCAAGTCCCCTATTCTACCCTCATCGAACCATCTCTTTGCAGTCCTAAATGCCGGGGTAAATCTGTGGTTCAAGTTTATTCCAAAGCAGAGTCCTTTCTCTTTGGCAAAAGATACCATTTCCCTTGCCTTTGCTATATCGTTACATATAGGCTTTTCACAGAGGACGTGACATCCATAGGATAAAGCCAGCATAGTAGGTTCATAGTGATCACTACTGTACTCATAGCCTCCAGTAGCGACACTGCACAGATCTGGGGAGAGATTTTTTAGCATCTCCTCGGCATCTAAAAAGTATGGGACACCTAACCTCTTTCCTGCCTTTTCCGCCCTCTCAGGTATAATATCGCATACACCAACAAGCTCAGTAAATTCGCTTGATTTATATACATCTGCATGGATATTACCTATAGGTCCCATCCCTATAACAACAGTCCTGAGTTTCTTCATAAGACCTCCTTTTATTGCTTCTGTCTGTTTTTCTCTTCTAATAGAGCCTGTATCTTTCTTGCTGCCTCAGGAGAACCTATATGTAATGTATCGTAAGCTTCCCGAGAAGATTTGAAGGGTCCTTTCCCCTCAATACCATGCCAGTCCAGATTTGTATACATAGGATTACGTCTCCCAGTCTCATCTTCTCGTCTCTTTATATGGTCTTGCATCCTAGATTCCAGAAATTTTACTACCTCCGGTTCCTCTTGGGCAAGGTTATGATTCTCTTCTGGGTCCTTTATTAAGTTGTACAGTTCTATCTCGGGTTTAAAGTGGAAGTCCGGCTCGAGTGCATGGATCAATTTCCACTCAGGAGTCCTCCAACCGTGTTTACGCATCCAGGTACATTCTGTTATATAAAACTCCGGTTCCTGTTTTATCCTCTCTCCATGCATAAGCGGTACCAGACTTCTTCCATCAAACTTTATATCTACATCTATACCCATAAGTTCTAATGTTGTGGGCATAATGTCCTTTAGCTGTACATAATCAGTAAACACCTTGCCCTTGGGTACTTTACCTGGGAATTTGAATATAAGTGGTACTCTTAAGGTACATTCGTAGAGCCCATGGTGGTCAAAGTAGCAGTCATGGTCATAGAGAGTCTCTCCATGATCAGAGGTTATAATCACCAGTGTATTTTCTTCTATTCCTAGATATTCGATTGTCGTAAAGATATTCTTTATACAGGCATCCATATATGCGACTGCACCGTCATACTGAGCTATTATATAATCCTTGTCTGTACATCCTGGAGGAAACCAGGTGAGAAAATAATCCCTGAATGGTTTAAACGCATAGACAGGTTCTAATGATTTATTATTTGGATCGAACTCGTCTCCGTCGTAGAACATCCTTTCGAACGGACTTGGAGGTAGATAAGGGGAGTGAGGGTCCATATGCCTCAGGAATAAGAAGAAGGGTTGAGCTTCCTTTGCCAATCTCTTTAGCTCTGGAATAGCTACCGCATTGAGGTTCTCTGCCTTGTGGCTTCTTCCCTCAGCATAAGATCCCCATCCAGCATATTCCAGATAGTTATGAAAACCTCTTGAGGCTGGATTCCCTTTAAACCCAACACAGGTTGTAGTGTAGCCATACTGAGCCAGTACCTCGGGGAGTGTCATAACCCCCTCTGCTAGATCTCCTTTATGCCTTAGGGCAACAACATTGGTACCAAAGGCATCTAAGCCGGTCAACATATTTGCATATCCCGGTGTAGTAGGTATATGAGGACTGAATGTATACAGAAATGTAGTTCCATCCTTAGCAAACCTGTCAATATGTGGTGTTGTCAATCTGTGGTAGCCATAGAGACTCATATGGTCTGCTCTCAAGCTATCTATTCCTATGAGTATAAGATTGGGTCTATCCACCATAACATCCTCCTATCTGACTCCTAATTGTTTAAAGATTGCATTTAAATACCCATAACTTTCGGATGCTATAAGCACCACCTCAGGTAAGGATAACTGAAGGGCTCCGATTATTTCAAGACAGACCGGACCAGAATAGCCACCATCAACCAGATTCTTACAAAAAGCTACCAGGTTTATATCTCCCCTACCGCATATCTGCATAAATGGGGTTCCAGGTCCAGATGTTCTTCCCTTACAATCTCTGATGTGTATATGCCTTATTCTGGGTAGAACTTTCAGAAGAGACTCTTCAGGATTTTCTCCAGATCTATATATGTGGCTCGGATCCATATCTATCCCAAAAGCTTTAGAGTCTATTTTACTCATCGCATAGAGGGTGGTAGGAGTATTGTATATTGCACTACCAACATGAGCTTTTACACAGAGCGTCACCCCATATCCCTCTGCCTTCTCAGACATCTTTTTGAGTTTTGCTATAGAATTCTCCAGATCCTCAGGGATGTCGGACTTTCCACCAGGCCCAACATTTACAATAGGGATACCTAGAGCAGAGCTGGCTTCGAAAGCCTTTGTAAGTCTATCTTCATCTAGAGAAGCAACCTCCATGGAAAGTATCTTCAACCCGTTCTCATCAACTGTACGCCTTATCTCATCTACCTGTTCTTTCCAGTTATCAAGTACCAGATGTTCACACATCCCTTTTATAGCAGAGATCTCCACCCCATCATATCCGGCTAGTTTTATATATTTACAGGCGGTGGCAAAATCAAAACCACCAAAGAGAACTGAATTTACTCCTAGTTCTATCATATTAAAATTCAACCTCCTCCACCTCTACTATGCTTCCTGTCTCCCATGATTTTATCGCAGCTTCAATTATAAGCTGGGCTTTTAAACCATCAAGTCCAGAGGCATCTATCTGATCGTAACTTACTCCAGCTGAAAGTTGATCGATCCAGACGCCTATCCTATCTTTAAATGTTTCACTGAAAGACCTCATCCCGCCAAGATAATGATAGGATTCATATTCTATACTAAATCTGTTGTAAAAATAGAGATGTTCACAAGCATCTTCTAACACAAATCTCCCCTTTGAACCCACCACTTCACAACGTTCAAGTCCATAAGCTCCGCCAGCGTCGTAACTTCCGGTAAGAGTCCCTATTACTCCATTCTTGAATTCAAGGAGGACCTGAGTGTTAGACCATATTGTTCTACCTTCTCCCTTCTTCATAAAGGCAACGACTCTTTTTACATCACCACAGAAGTATCTCATTACATCAAAGGAGTGTGGATGGAGAGCTCTAAGATGAAACCAGGGAGAAGATTCGTTGGGATTATTTATCCAAAGTCGCATATTAATCATATTAATAGATCCAAGTCTACCTTCCTCAACCCATTGTTTTGCCTTTCTGGCAGCTGGGGTAAATCTATGGTTTAGATTTATAGCATATGGAATCTTCTTCTTTCTGGCAAGAGCAACCATCTGCTTTGCCTCTTCTATATTGTTTGATATCGGTTTTTCCCCTAGAACTGCTATCCCTGCCTCGAGTAACTCCATAGTAGGGACAAAATGGTCTCCTCCATTTTCCTTTCCTGCGGTTGTTACACTGCAGGCATCAAGATGTATCCCGCTTGCTAACATCTCTTTTACACTGTAGAATGCCTTAGCCCCATACCTCTCTGCCGCTCTGTCTGCCCTTTCTTTGATGATGTCACATACGGCAACCAGTTCTACTTTTGGATTTTCCTTGTAGACCTGCGCATGAATATTGCCGATATTACCCATTCCAACTACACCAACTTTTAACGTCATAAAATCTCCCTCCTCACTTAGTAAATTTTAATTCCTCTTTATACTTTATCCCTTCTCCTATATTTGTCAAGAGAGCTTTTCAGGAAATTGTAGAGATGATCTTCAGGAAGATTGTATCCCATAAGAACCTATATTCGTCTGATCATCCATTCAAGTGGTCTAGCCTCTATCTCTAAATTCATCCCTGAGACCTGTATGACCTCTTTTATTGGATGATGCCAGTAATTTATTATGCACAGCCGACGTTCTCCAGTATTTCTGTTCCTAATTATAAATGCCCGTAATCTATCAGTCTTAACTAAAGGTTCAATCCCTAAAGACTGAAGCATAAGGAGTAACAGTGATTTGTGCTCTGATACCATATATTCTGGCATAAATGTTCCAAAAACAATCTTCCCTAAGCCTCTCTTATAGACTCCAATGACAGTCTGTTTAGTTTCGTTTGTTGCTAGGGGGATATCTGCATCTTTTAAAGCATATAAGGTCTTCTTACGTCCAAAGACCTTACCGGCAAAGCCAGTTAGTCTTACATATTGATCTTCATTAAATTTAACAAGAGAGAAAGGAGAATTGGGAGATTCTAACTCTATCCCTAAGCTTTCTAATAAGTTAGAAGGTAACCCTTTATCATTATACAGAGGAGGTTCTCCAGTAAGGATCAACTTCCCTCCAGAATGGATATATTCTATAAGCCTATCTATGACAACTTGAGGCATAACTTTGGACATATTGACCCATAGACAAGGACATTTTGGTGATTCTCTGGTTAAATCAATAATACCAAAAGTTATATTCCCTCGAAAGAGAAGATGGACAGTGCTTATATCTGAAACTAAATTGTCATAAGTTCCTATAAAGAGATCATACTCTTTCTCTGCATCTAGAAACCAAGGATCTCCGTTAAAATAACGGATTACTTTCTGAATGGTATAATAGTGTGGTCTTAACTCCTGTCCATCCATTTTTATTGGGGCATTATAATTATAGATACCACCAACATCAGCCTCCCAAGGTGTATGTATTCCATCTACCGCCTGGAAGAGACTAATTAATCTCAGTCCATTTAAAACTCCCAATGCCATCCATAACTCTTGCTCTTTAGGATCAATAGAATGTATATCCGTAAATATCCCTGACTCGTATTCTAAAGCTCCAGGAGGTCCTTTTGTGTATGCCTTACAAAGTTCCGCCCCATATTCTGAGTCGTAACTTATAGTCACTGAATCTAATCTACCTGAGATATGTAGATCGTAGTATAGATCTACAGCCTGATATATATCAGGTAACCTATTGGAGCATTCAGAAAATAATGGGATATCTGATGGACCCGCGATATTGATACTCAGTAGAATATCTTCTGCACCGTATTTTCTGGCAAGTTTACTTAAGACTTCTACATATTCTGGTATATAGCATTTATAATAGAACTGCTTCTCATCATATTCCACCATTATATGATTGTTGGCATATTCCATTTCTTTAGGAGAGATATCCTCAAAGGTTCTAAAGCTAGCACCCCAGACTGAGTTTAAATTCTCTATCTTCCGGTACTTTTCTTTTAGAAATCTAACAAATCTTCCATCTGGGTTGCCATATCCACACACATCTGGATTTTGATCTATACCTCCAAACCAGATATGTATTCCACTTATCTCATTACACAGTTGGATAGAGACAACACAGCCACCTTTGGATAAACTGTGCCTGGCTATAATAGGAATTACTCTACTGTACCATCTTTCAACATGCCACAAAAAGTTCGGGTGTAAGTATGAAATTGACATACCCTCATCTAGAGGCTGAAATTTCCCATCTTTCCATCTACAAGCCAGAACCTCCGGATGCTCTACTGCTAGCCAGGGAGGTATTCCAGCAAAACGTAATTCCGCATAAACGTATGGTCCAGGACGTAACCAGGCGAACATATCTCTTTGTTCTATCAGATTTAAAAATGCATCCAGGTCTAAATTGCCTGTAAAGTCTATCTCGCCTGGTTTACGTTCATGAGAGATCCAGGCTACATAGATACTTACACCATCAATTCCCATCGCTTTCAATTGATCAAGACATTTACTCCAATTTTCTCTTGGAATTCGAAAATAATCCATCTCTCCAAACCATAATTGTTTTGGTTTCCCATCGACCAGAAAGTAATGCTGTCTTATCTCTAATACCTTTGTCATTTTATCCCTCCAAAATTAAAAATTAAAATAATATAACCCACATTCCGCACGTGTCATTCTCAATTATAATATTTTTCACACTCCTTCCCCATCAGTGAAAGAATCTTCCTAGGTACTTCCCTTAAATTTGTTACCTTTACTATCTCTTCTTCTATTAGCTCCATCTTAACTTCACTTATACCCCTAAAAAAGGGAAAAAGATAGAGCCTTCTTTCTGTGTAGCCAAGACCATTCAGGACCATAGCCTTAACTATGGTGGAATGAGAGACTTTATGCTGTCTATTTTTAGGAATCTTCTCATCCAGGACTTCAGAGATACTTAGCTCATCAAAAACTCCAGCAACTATGCCGAGGTGATCTATATTTCTAGTAATTATCTCCATATCTTCTATACTTTCTATACTTTTATTAGTAACTTTCAATTCTAATCCTCCATCATTTCTTGAAAGAAAAATTTTTATACATTATATTATACCTGCGGAATGTAGCATTGGAGATTCTCTATACTTTTTCTGAGCAAAAGAAACGCTCTTGAGGCTGAAGATACTAAATACCAGTTGTACAAGAGGTCTACCCCCCTTAAGGCGCGATCCTCTTAATTTTATCCTTCCATCAGCTGATTCTGGTAGTTTTCTATTCTACATTCCTCTATGTCTCTTATCTTCACCGGAAGATTTAGAAGGGAAGATTCGTAGACAGCCATACATATCGCCTCATCTTTTAAACCAACAAGCCCTGTTGTTTCTATCTCTCCCACTCCTAGCACTGCATCGAAGAATTCTTTTAATTCTATAGCAATCGTATCTGTGATACCACTAGGGAATAATTTCTCCCTCTCATGGGTAGAGAGGCTATTGATAAATTCCTTCTCTAAATCTTCTATAGATTTCCTTTCATCCCCTATATATACACCATCATTCCATACTATACATCCTTTATCTCCATAAATGGCACGAAGATTAATCTTTTTCCCGGGGGCAGAGTTTGTAAGGACCCAATTACCTATCACACCATTTTCAAATTTAAGTAATGCCATTGTAGTATCTTCAACGGTTATCTCTACAGGGTCTGATAACCGGTCTTTATCTCTAAATCTGACAGGATTATACGTCTTTGATATGGCATAGAGTTCTTCGACCTCTCCGATATGATATCTGAAAAGATCAGCAAAATGAACCCCTCCATCAAGAGTCCATCCTCCACCAGCTAACTCCTTATGGTCTCTCCAACCCCAGTACCATAATCTTTCGAATATATCTTCCCAATAAAGCATCCTTAATTTTCCTATCATACCCTCTTTAATAGCCCAATTTATAGCCCTTTCTGAAGGGGCACGTCTATAGTTTTCTGCTACTTGAAGTATACACCCGTTCTTCTCTGCAGAATCTAATATCTCACGAGCGGTTCTAATGGTAATAGCCAGAGGTTTCTCTATAGTGATATGTTTCTTTGCCTCTAAGCATTTTATAGCTACAGTATGATGTTCTTTATGCACTATACATATATCTACTGCCTGGATCTGTGGCTCCAGTGAAAGCATCTCCTCCACGTCTGTATATATAGCAGGTTTATATCCCTGAAATGAAGAGATTTCCTCTGACATCTTCTCAGCCCTTGTTTCATCTATGTCACATACAGCTATTATCTCAAATGTCCTTATACCACTTTCCCACAGGAGCTTTAGCCCTCTTATGTGGGCATTAGCAATACCACCGCATCCTATAATCGCAGTCTTTACGCTATTCATCTGATTCTTCCTCCTTCTACAGTTCTATTAAACTTCATCTCTAAAGTCCAGTCCTTAATTCTGGACTCATCTATACTTTATCCCTTTTTCTATATCTGTCAAGAGAAGCATCCTCCCGGTCCTATTGCTTTTTGAGGAATATTGTGCTAGTATAGTTTATAGTTGTGGGGACGTAGCCAAGCGGATTAAGGCGGCGGATTGCAAATCCGCTATTCCTCGGTTCGAATCCGGGCGTCCCCTCCAGAAAGTGGGCGGTTAGTTCAGCGGAAGAACGCTTCGTTGACACCGAAGAGGCCAGTGGTTCAACTCCACTACCGCCCACCATTTTTTATGTTATAATACCTCTATGGAAGTAAGACTTTTATCCTATACACCTGAGCCAGATAGAGTGGTTGCTCTTTCTGCAAGGTTATGTTATAGCAGGATTAATATCTCTGAGCTATCTGAAAAGCTCACCAATGAAAAGGTCAGAGAACTATTAGATAGGCTTAAGAGATCTGGACACTTATCTCCATTTGAACATGCCAGTTTTACTTTTGGTATAGAGGGTATATCCAGGGTTACATCGCATCAGTTAATCAGGCACAGGATAGCAAGCTATTCACAGCAGAGTCAGAGATATGTCAAGATGTCCAATGCTGACTTTGTTATCCCACCTTCAATTAAGAAGAATGAATCTGCACTGGAGCTTTTATCTAATGTAAACGAACTTGCCAAGACCACATACAATAAACTTATAGAGTTAGGTATTCCAGAAGAGGATGCAAGGTATGTCTTACCACAGGGAATCACTACCAAGATCATCGTTACTATGAATGCCAGAGAACTGTTACACTTTTTTAATCTCAGATGTTGTCTCAGGGCACAGTGGGAGATACGTATAATGGCTAACCTTATGCTTAAAGAAGTTAAGAAAGTCGCCCCCATCATATTTGAGAAGGCTGGCCCATTCTGTTTCAGTGGCCCCTGTCCGGAGGAAGGTCCTTGCCCACTAAAAAGGTAAAACTTGTTATAGATAGATTCGAAGGAGATATGGTGGTGCTGGTAAACGATATAACCATCGTTATCCCCAGATTTCTTCTACCGATGGAGGCAAAAGAGGGAGATGTTGTCTTTGTTGAACTAGAAGTCGATAGTGAAGAGACAGAGAAACTTAAAAAGGATGTAAAGGATAAACTCAACAGAATTAAAAAGAAAAAAGATAAAGGGGATATCTGGTTGTGAGAAGAATTAGAAACACCATAGCAATTATCACTGTACTATTTGTCTTTTTAATAGGGTTAGGGCTTTCTAATAGCAATGTAAGAGATCTGTTCTTTGGTAGAGGCGTTTTATTCAATGCTGATATAAGGGTCTTTATCCTTGATGTAGGGCAGGGTGATAGTATTCTGATAAAAGCCTTCGACAGAAACGTCCTGATAGATGCCGGTCCAGATAAAAATCTCTCTGCTAATAAACTGGGATCTTTTGGGGTGAAGGGCCTCAATCTGGTGATAGTTACCCATCCTCACAGTGATCATATAGGTGGTATGGCTGAAGTAATTAAGAGGTATAATCCCGAGTATTATATAGACTCCGGTATTCCACATACATCAAAGATGTATAGGGCACTGCTTGATCTGATAGAGGAGAGGAAGATAAAATATGTAGTCCCTAATGGACAGACTGTTCACATCCATTCTGCAGAACTATATGTCTTTCCTGTGCCAGATAAGGTTACCAGTATCAATAATGGTTCCGTCGTGAGCAGATTATCGTATAAGGATTTTACTATGTTATTTCTGGGAGATGCCGAGTTAGAAGAACAGTCGTTTCTTATTAAGATTAATCTGGAGAAGTTAAAGAGTAAAGTGGTTAAGATATCTCATCATGGCTCTAACACAGGAACTGATCAGAGGCTCATAGATGTTGTAAAACCGGAAACCGCTGTCATATCGGTAGGAAGGGATAATCCCTACGGTCATCCCCATAGAGAAGTGATAGAACTTTTAAAGAAGAATAATATAAAGATATATAGGACTGATAGAGATGGAACAGTTGCAATAATCTCTGATGGCGATCAGTACAAGATCCTTAGAGAAAGGGGGTCTCTGGGAGAAAGGTTTGCGTTTGTTATACTTCAGCTGAAAGAGTTGGTATCAGGAGGTTTTTAGATTATGAAACATACCCCTCTTTATGAATCCCATAGGGCTTTGGGCTCAAAGTTTATAGACTTTTTTGGTTGGCAGATGCCTCTCTATTACTCTAGTATAGTGGAAGAGGCTAGATCTACCAGATCCAAGGTTGGTATATTTGATGTCTCCCATATGGCTAGATTCCTTATAAAGACTACTTCTTTGGAATTCCTTGATAGGATCTTTACCAATGACCCAAAAAGGCTCGAAATTGGAAAGGCTCAATATACTCTCATCTGTAATGAGAGAGGCGGGGTAATAGATGACACAGTCCTTATGAGACTTGAAGATACTCAGTTTTTACTTATAGCCAATGCCTGTAATCATAACAAGGTGTCGGAATGGTTAAGGCTACATAGTAAGGGAGAAACCATTATTGATGTTACAGAGGAATTAGCATCTATTGCCATCCAGGGACCAGAATCTGAAGATCTGGTTGAAAAACTACTTGGTATTGATCTTGGTAACTTAAAGAGATTCCATCTGATAGTACTGGATGATACTATTATCTCTAGAACTGGATATACAGGAGAGGATGGCTTTGAAATATTTGCTCCCCCTAACTCTATCCCTTCTCTATGGGAAGGGACTCTGTCTCTAGGTGGTATACCATGCGGTCTGGGGGCTAGAGATATACTCAGACTTGAGGCAGGGTACTGCCTCTATGGAAATGAGCTAAGTGAAGATATAGATCCAATAACTGCTGGACTTGAGAGATTTGTAAAATTAGAAGGGAGAAATTTTATAGGCTCAGAAGCCATTAAGGACATCATCAGAAATGGCACCAGGGAGAGACTGGTGTGGTTCAAGTTAAAGGAAAAGGTGATCCCAAGAAAGGGTGATGAGATTAGATGCCAGGGGGTTAAGGCAGGTAGAGTCACCTCGGGCAGCTATTCTCCTTTGTTTGATACTGGGATAGGAATGGGTTATGTAGACTCTAGAATAGCTATAGATGGAAACACTATAGAGGTTATTATCAGAAATTCTCCCAGACCTGGAGTTATATCGAAGAGGTAATTTAAAACGTGCTATAATATTAATATGAGTATCTCTCAGAGGATAAAAGAAAAGATTGATATAGTAGATTTTATCTCCTCTTACGTCAAGCTGACAAGATCTGGAAAGAATTATATAGGGCTCTGTCCATTCCATAACGATCATAACCCATCTTTTACTGTAAGCCCGGAGAAACAGCTTTTCTACTGTTTCGGATGTAAGGAAGGGGGAGATGTGATAAAGTTTTTGATGAAGATCGAGCATCTCTCCTATAGAGAGGCTCTTGCCCAACTTGGCAGACGTGTTGGGATAGAGATAGATGAAACCGGTGGAGAGAGTACCGGAGGTATCAGAGAATTCTATAAGGTGAATGATCTGGTTACCAAATACTTCTACCTTATTCTTATGGAACCACAGTACGGTAAGACCGCTAGAGAGTATCTTGCTAGGAGAGGGATAAAGAAAGAGACTATTGATACCTTTAGACTTGGCTATGCAATAGCTAGTTGGAATGCGCTACAGAAGTTTCTGGAGAGAAAGGGCGTAAGCTTGGAGACACAGGAGATACTGGGACTTATTATAAACGATAAAGAGACTGGTAAGACCTATGATAGATTTAGGGATAGGATAATATTCCCTATCATCGATATTACAGGACATACCTTGGGGTTTGGTGGAAGGGTATTGGATGACTCTTTACCCAAATATATAAATACACCGGAGACACCTATCTTCAGAAAGGGACAGATCCTTTATGGCTTATACCAGACTAGAGACGAGATAATGAAGAAAGACCAGGCGATAATAGTTGAAGGGTATATGGATTGCATATCCCTGTACCAGGCAGGGATAAAGAATGTGGTAGCTTCTATGGGTACTGCCTTTACCAGGGAACAGGGACTAGCTCTAAAGAGGATAGCAAAGGACATAGTGATCGCCTTTGATACTGACACCGCTGGAGATCTGGCAGTGATTAGAGGTGCTAATGTATTGAGAGAGGTTGGCTGTAACGTGAGGATAGCGCGCTGGTCTGTCTTTAAAGACCCGGATGAATTCGTGCGTAATCAGGGTCCCATAGTATTTCTGGACATTATAAATAGGGCTAAGCCTTTTCTTGACTATATGTTAGACCTATTAATAAATAGATATGACATATCGACGTTGGAAGGGAGGGTTCAGTTCTTCCAAGAGTTCTTTCCACTGTTAAGGACTGAACCCAGAATCTCTGTACAGAGGGCATACCTTGATAAGATAGCCACCATAGGTAAGATACCTCCAGAGATACTTTATAGAGAGTTTGATGTCTTCTATGTATCGAGAAAGAAGGAATTTGAAGTTACATCCATCTCTGCACTGAGCTGGATGCAGAGGGAAGATATAGATACATTAAGGGAGAGATTGGAGAGACAACTTCTATTCTTTGCCCTTAATGATGTAAAGTTCCTCAATATAATAAAGCAATTGCTTCAGCCCGATATATTTACTATAAAGGAATACAAAGAGATATACGAGCGTCTATTACAATGGGATTTTGATAGTGGTGGATTTGAGACGGAAGATGACAGGCTCTCAAGCATAATTGCTCAGATAAACATATCTGAGCAGATAGAGTTATCCGAAAATACCCTATACGAAACTATAAACAGATTAAATGGTATAATATTGCAGAAGAAGAAGGAGGAACTTATAAAAGAGTTAGAATTAGCAGAGAAAAGTGGGGATGTTGAGAGAACAAAAGAGCTTGCCTCTAAGATTCAGGAGTTAACTAAAGAGATATTTAGTATAGGGGAAAGGAGAATGTCTGTAAATGGATGAAAGAATTAGAGAGCAGGAAGAATTGATGGATGATGAGTTTAATCCTGATATAGAGCACCTAGTTGATAAGGGCAGGACCCAGGGATTTGTGACCCATGATGATATATTAAAAGCTGTCCCTGGGGAAGAGCTAGATATTGATCACCTGGACTATCTCTATAAGCTTCTATTAAACCTAGGTATAGAGATAGAGGAAGAAGAGGAGTTAAAAAAGTTACCTGCAGAGGCGGAGAAATTAGAGGAGGAGATAGAGGCAGAAGAGGTTGTACCTTTAGATGATGCAGTAAGGCTCTATCTTAGAGAGATAGGAAAGATACCTCTACTTACACCAGAAGAAGAGGTCGAACTTGCCAAAAGGGTCAAAGAGAACAACGACCAGTCTGCCAGAGAGAAACTTATAAATGCCAATCTAAGACTTGTAGTCAGTATAGCCAAAAGGTATATAGGAAGAGGCCTTTCCTTCTTAGACCTTATACAGGAAGGAAATCTTGGTTTGATGAGAGCGGTAGAGAAGTTTGACTATAGAAAGGGGTATAAGTTCAGCACATACGCTACCTGGTGGATAAGACAGGCTATAACTAGAGCTATAGCAGATCAGGCTAGGACGATCCGTATCCCTGTTCATATGATAGAGACGATAAATAAGCTGGTTAAACACTCCCGTCAACTCCTGCAGGAACTGGGGAGAGAGCCTACGATCGAAGAGATAGCGGAGAGGATGGGGGTTCCACCTGAGAAGATCGAAGAGATAATAAGGACAGCTCAAGAGCCGATATCTCTGGAGACCCCAGTAGGAGAAGAAGAGGATAGTAGATTAGGAGATCTTATTGAAGATACATCTACTATAGCCCCTGCTGATACTGCATCCCAACACCTGTTATCTGAGGATATCCAAGAGATATTAGAAGGGCTTTCTCCCAGAGAAAGAGAGATAATAGTACTTAGGTTTGGTCTTGGTGGAGAAAGACCCCATACATTGGAAGAAGTCGGAAAGATGTTCAATGTCACCAGGGAAAGGATAAGACAGATAGAGGCGAAGGCTCTAAGAAAACTCAGACATCCAAGCAGAGCCAAGAAACTTAAGGAGTATCTGGAAGGCTAGATGGGTATAGTAGTCCAGTTTGGGGCTGGAAATGTCGGTAGGGGACATATAGGTCATATATTCTCTAAGGCGGGTTATAAGGTGATTTTTGCGGATATCGATGACCAGCTTATCTCTCTTCTTAAGGAGAAGGGATATTATATAGTCAGACTGATAGGTGAGACTATAAGAGAAGAAAGGGTTGAAGACTTTGAGATATATCACATACAGAGAGATAGAGATAAACTTTTAGAGTATATATCACAGGCGGATATCATCTCCACGGCAGTGGGACCGAATGTCTATCTTTCCCTTGCCCCTATTATAGGAGAGGGCTTAAGGATGCATACACCTCTACCAACTAATGTCATCGCCTGTGAGAATTTTTATCGTTCGACAGAGAGACTGAAAGAAGAAATCTCTAATTATCTTTCCCCTATACCAGAATCAATTGGTTTTCCCAATGTGGAGATAGGTCGTATAGTTCCTCCCTCTGAAAGAGGAAGCCTTACGGTAAATGTTGAGGATTATGATGAATTTCTGATAGAGAAGGATAAGTTTGTTGGTCCCCTTATTGATATTAAAGGCTTGGAGTTTGTTGATAATTTTGATCTCTTCTGGAAGAGGAAGATCTATACCGTGAATATGGGACATGCTATTCTCGGATATCTTGGATATCTTAAAGGTTATGTAAACGTAGCAGATGCGATGCAGGATGATTGGATAAAGAGTGTACTTGTTGGTGCCCTGCAGGAGGTAAGAAATTTACTATTTAAACTAGGATTGGACTTACTCTACATTGATGGGTATCTGGATATCCTTTTAAAGAGGTTCTCCAATAAAAACCTTGGTGATACTGTATTTAGAGTAGCCAGGGACCCGATAAGGAAGCTTGGACCTGAGGATAGACTTGTCAGACCCGCATCCGAGTGTCAGGAGAATAACCTCCCATTTGAAAATCTGGCTACTGGGATAGCCGGAGCCTTATTATTCGACTATAAAGAGGATAAGAGCGCATTAGAACTGCAAGAGAAGATAAAGAGAGACGGCTTGGATGGTGTCTTAAAAGATATATGCAGGATCTCTCCGGATTCTCCTTTGGCTCGTAAGATAAAAGAACAATACATACGTTTAGAGAAGATAAGGAATAGATGAAACTGGACTATAACAATACTCAGCTAGCAAAAAGAATACTTTCTGAAATAGAGGAGATTTCCTCTCATCTTGGGAATGTTACCATTATGGAATTCTGTGGGACCCATACACATTCTATCTTCAGGTTTGGTATAAGAGAACTTCTACCTAGTAATGTTAAGATGCTTTCAGGTCCAGGATGTCCTGTATGTGTGACTGATAATAGGGACATAGATTACTCCCTTATTCTGGCAGAAATGCCGAATACCATAATAACGACATTTGGTGATATGATCAGAGTCCCGGGAAGTTACAAGAGTCTACAGGATATAAAGGCAGAAGGGAGAGATATAAGGGTAGTTTATAGCTGTATCTCTGCACTGGAGATAGCAGAAGAGAATCCTGATAAAAATGTTATCTTTCTGGGCGTAGGATTTGAAACCACCGCTCCTACTGTTGCAGGTGCTATCATTGAGGCTAGGAAAAGAGGAATAGATAATTTCTTTGTCTACTCTATGCATAAACTTACTCCTCCTGCTATGAGGTCTATCTTAGAACTGGGAGAGGTAAAATTAGATGGTATCCTGGGCCCTGGACATGTGAGCACTGTCATAGGTTCTGATGCCTGGAGTTTTCTTCCGCAGGAGTATAGGATTCCTGTAGCAATAGCTGGTTTTGATATCATAGATATACTCCTCGGAATAAAGGCTTTACTTGGGATGATTAGGGAAAATAAGCCCAGAGTTGTTAATACTTATCTAAGATCGGTTAAAGTTAACGGGAATAAACTGGCACAGGATATGATATACAAAGTCTTTGAAGTGATGGATTCTTACTGGCGTGGTCTGGGAAAACTTCCTGATAGCGGATTAAGAATAAGGGAAGAATACAGGGATTTTGATGCCAGTGTTCATTTTCCTCTGGAGATAAAAGAGACTAGAGAGGATAAATTATGCAGGTGTGGAGAGGTTATAAGGGGTGTCATATCTCCTCTAGAGTGCCCCCTCTTTGATAGTGTCTGTAATCCTAGCAATCCTGTAGGACCCTGTATGGTATCTTCAGAAGGAACCTGTAGCGCATATTATCTGTACGGGGTAAGGAGATGAACGATAGGAAGATAACTCTTGCCTATGGAAGTGGAGGAAGACTCACCCATCAGCTGATAAAGGATGTATTTCTAAAGCATCTCAATAATGAGATCCTCTCTCAGATGAATGACTCTGCAGTGTTTGAACTTGATGGCCGTCTGGCGTTTACAACCGATAGTTATGTGGTAAACCCTATATTCTTCCCCGGCGGAGATATCGGTAAATTAGCGGTGAATGGAACAGTTAACGACTTGGCAATGATGGGGGCAGAACCTCTGTATATAAGTCTTGGGGTTATCATCGAGGAAGGTCTCTCTCTTGAAGATCTGGAGAGGATAGTCATCTCCGTAAAAGAGGCGGTAGAGGAGGCAGGGGTAAAGATCATCACTGGCGATACAAAGGTCGTAGAAAAGGGTAAGGCTGATAAGATATTCATAAATACATCAGGATTGGGAATTATTCCAAGAGGGATAGAGATAAGGGGAGATAATGCCAAGCCAGGAGAATTAGTGATTGTGAGTGGAACAATAGGGGATCATGGTATAGCCATACTGAGTGCCAGGAATCAATTGAGTTTTTCTGCTGATGTAAAGAGCGATACTGCTCCTCTTAATAAATTGGTAAAGATTATGGTAGACTCTGTACCGGAAGTCAGTGTCCTTAGAGATCCAACCAGAGGGGGGCTGGCTACAACACTCAATGAGATTGCACAGGCTTCCAGTGTTGGTATAGAGATATATGAGTCAGAGATTCCGATAAGGGATTCGGTGAAAAGCACCTGTGAGCTTCTTGGACTTGACCCTCTGTATATGGCAAATGAGGGGAAATTGGTAGCAATAGTCCCAGAGGATAAGGCAGAGTCTCTTTTATATGTTATGCGTAGCTCTCCATATGGGAAGGATGCCAGAATAATAGGAAAGGTTACCAGAGAGCATCCTGGAAAGGTTATTCTGATCACAAAACTTGGATCTAAGAGGATCCTCGATATGCTATCGGGTGATCCCCTTCCCAGAATCTGTTAAACTACCAGTCTCTAAAGTGGTATAATACTTCATATCATACTAATGAATATAGGAGGGTTGTCTTATGCTTAAAGGAATTTCTCCTTTAATATCACCGGAGTTACTCAAAGTGCTATGCGAGATGGGGCACGGTGATGAGATCTTACTTGCAGATGCAAATTACCCGGCAGAATCTTGTGGACCAAAAGTTATAAGGGCTGATGGTTTAGATATCCCGTCGCTACTTGAAGCTATCTTAAAGCTCTTCCCACTAGATACCTATGTTAATGAGAATGTCATCCTTATGTCTCCAGAAAAAGGAAAGCCTCCGATCTGGGAAAGGTATGAAGAGGTTCTAAAAGCTTCAGGTGAAGATGTAAGGATTGTAACTCTCTCCAGATTCGATTTCTATGATAGGGCTAGAAAGGCGTATGCCATAGTAGCTACAGGAGAAAGAGCTCTTTACGCCAACATAATACTTAAAAAAGGAGTAATAAGCTGATGAAGGTCGTAGGGATAGTGGGAAGTCCCCACAGAGATGGAATGACCGCCAAGCTTGTGAAGAATGCTCTGAAGGGAGCAAGAAAAGAAGGTGCTGAGACAGATCTGATCTATCTTATAGATGAGGATCTGAAGTACTGTGAGGGATGTGGTGGGGGATGTTTTCGAACTTATAGATGTATCTGGGACGATAATGCTAATGTAAGGAGCCAGAGGGTAGATTCCTGTGATGCCTTAGTCTTTGGTGTTCCTGTATACTGCTGGCAGATAAATGGACTTTCCAGTCTATTTATAGACAAACAGAGGTTTAGTACCGGATCGATCATAGGACCATCAACAAATGCAAGACCAGCCCTTGGTATTACTGTAGCTGGAGGTAGTGGAACTGGATGCATTCTGGCATTACAGACCCTGTATAAGTATTTTTTCAACTGGAGTTTTAGAGGGATCGATCCTTTACCCGTTACCAGATTCAATTATGATGAAGCGTTAGAGTTAGCGTTAGAATATGGAAGACATCTTGTTCAGGTGGCAAGAGAAAAGAAGCCTTTCTCCAGTTTTGGAGAAGCAATAGCCTACTTTGAAACACTGGAGTATATGAATTATACACCTATAGATGAGTTACATTTTATAGTCAAGAGTATACTAAAAAACCTGGATGAAGAGAACGCTAGAGAGTTGAAGGAGGAATTAATACTTGCTGAGAGAGCTCTGTCTATTGGGGACAGGCTTAATGGGGTAATACATCTCGATAAGGCTTATAGAATAGGTGTTAATGCTTGGAATATGAGTAAGAATAAAGGTTGAGGAGGTGTAAATTTATGGAAGGTTTCAACAATTTTTTGTTACCATTATGGGGAGTACATCTATACTCACCCGCGAAGACCAGGTCCATTTCGGCGGAGAATCCAAAAGGAGAAGTAGGAGGAGGCGCAAAGGAGATCCCGGATCAGGATAATCCAGCATCAAATTTGGGAAAAGGATGGAAGGTAAGGCCCTGTATAACACTTCCAGCAGGTTCCACCACAGTACTAGCAGATATAGATGGTCCTGGAATTATAAATCATATATGGCTTACGGTCACAGAAAGAGCCTATAGAGATTGTGTATTAAGGTTTTACTGGGACGATGAAGTATCCCCCTCTGTGGAGGTACCACTTGGAGATTTCTTTGCCAATGGACATGGGTTAAGATACAATGTAAATTCAATTCCTGTAGCGGTAAATCCATCCGGCGGATTCAACTCCTACTGGCCTATGCCATTTAGAAAGCACTGCAGAATAACCATTGAGAATCAACACTGGGTAGATATACCTGGTTTCTACTATCAGATTACTTATTCTCTAACTGAGATACCAGAAAATGCCCTCTATTTCCATGCACAGTGGAGGAGGTCAATGACCACTAGAGAAAGACCTGAACACGTTATACTCGATGGGGTAAAGGGCAGAGGACACTATGTTGGGACATTTCTGGCTTGGACACAGTTATCAGATGGCTGGTGGGGAGAAGGGGAGATAAAGTTCTATATAGATGGTGATATAGAGTACCCAACGATCTGTGGCACAGGGACAGAAGATTACTTTGGCGGGGCATGGGGTTTTGGAGGAGAGACATACTCCACTGCATTTCTCGGATATCCCCTGTATAAAAAGGAGCCTGGCACAGTTCCAAAGCATGGACTCTACAGGTGGCACATTCTTGACCCGATAAGGTTCGAAAGAGACCTGAAGGTTACCATTCAGGCATTGGGGTGGTGGCCCAACGGGAAGTTCCAGCCTCTAACGGATGATATAGCATCTGTTGCATACTGGTATCAGAGTGAACCCCATCAGGAATTCCCGAAACTTCCATCTATAGAGGAGCGCTGGGCTAGATAAAGAAAGATTGAGGATAATCTTTCAGGTTTTCATAATAGGTAAGCTTTTAGAAATACTCTGGACAAGCGTCTTGCTTGTCCTTTGAATATCAGAATAATTTTATATACCTTCTGGTAGAATTATTAGAAAATGCTCTAAAGGGATAAGAGAAAAGGAGATGCTTATGGTATCTGAGGAGACTGTAAAGAGGTTAGAAAAGATAGCACTAAAGATGAGACTTGATATACTTGAGATGGTTGGGGTAGGCAAGGCAGGGCATCTGGGTGGTTCGAGCTCATGTGCAGATATTGTTGCCAGTCTATATTTTTACAAGATGAAAATAGACCCAAACAATCCCAGAGCAGAAGACAGGGATAGATTTCTTCTTAGTAAAGGACACGGAGCTCTCGCCCAATATGCAGCACTAGTGGAGTTAGGATATATCCCTAGAGAGGAGATGAAAAAGACTAAGACCCTCGAGGGGATGCTTCAGGGACATCCTGATATGAAAAAGACCCCGGGGATCGAGGCAAATACAGGATCTTTAGGACAGGGCTTATCGATAGCTGTAGGTATGGCTCTGGGACTGAGATTAGACAAGAAACCAAATAGGGTCTATGTAATAGTAGGTGATGGAGAACTGGCTGAGGGACAGATATGGGAGGCGGTTATGTGCGCAAGCTATTATAGACTTGATAATCTTATAGCTATAGTTGATAATAATAGACTACAGGCTACTGGTCCTATAGAGGAGAGATTTAACATATTCCCTATAGCACCGAAATGGGAAGCTTTTGGCTGGTATGTGAAAGAGATTGATGGGCATAACATCAGGGAGATAGTAGAGACACTCGACGAGCTGGATAATATTCAGGGAAAACCAAAGGTTATTATTGCAAAGACGATAAAAGGAAAGGGATTCTCTTTTGCTGAGAATAATCCGGCATTTCACAATAGTCCACTGACGGAAGAACAGTATCTGCAGGCGAAGAGAGAACTGGAAAAACAGATAGAGAGGTGGAACTAATGGTAGTAGAAAATCCTAGGGAAGCGTATGGAAAGACATTGGTAGAGTTAGGAGCGGTAAACAGGGACATAGTAGTATTAGATGCAGATCTTAGTAAATCTACAAGGACTGTGCTATTTCAGGAGGCTTATCCTGAGAGATTCTTTGAGATGAGTATAGCTGAACAGAATATGGTAAGTGTGGCTGCTGGATTGGCTCTCGTAGGGAAGATACCATTCGTTCATTCATTTGCAGTATTTGCTACTGGACGGACCTATGATCAGATAAGACAATCTGTATGTATAGCTGGACTTAATGTAAAAATATGCGGGTCGAGTTGTGGACTTTCCGATTTTGGAGATGGAGCAACTCATCAGTCAATAGAGGACGTAGCCTTGATGAGGGTTCTCCCCAATATGGTTGTACTTGTTCCTGCTGATGCTAATGAGGTAAAAAAGATGGTAAAAGCTATGGTAAGGCATTATGGTCCGATGTATATAAGGATAAATAGAAACGATCTTCCAGTATATACAGATGAGGATAGTGAATATGAGATTGGAAGACTCTATCAGCTTAGAGATGGAGAAGATATAACTATATTTGCTAATGGTGTTATGATCTCTAAGGCTATATCTGCAAGTGAGGTCTTGGAGAAGAAGGGCATCTATGCAAAGGTGGTAAATGTAAGTACAGTCAAGCCCTTAGAAAGAGAGGAAGTCCTGAAGTATATAAAAGGAGTGAAAGGGATAATTGTTGCAGAAGAACACAGTATTATAGGGGGACTTGGAAGTGCTATAATGGAGCAACTTAGGAATGTAAATCATCCACCAGTTGAGTTTATAGGTATAAGAGATAAGTTTGGCACATCAGCTACTAATTATGAAGAATTATTGGCACATTATGGATTGACCTCTGAAGCGATAGTGGATACAGCTATCGATCTATTAAAGGGGGAAAGGATATGAGGTTTGGTTGCTGCGGAAATATGGTTGCAGTAGAATCAGATGGGACAGGTGTAGAGATAGTAGAGAAACTTAAGGAGCTTGGATATAATTATATAGAGTTGTCTCTAGCGCATATTTCTAAGCTACCAGAGGAAGAGTTTGAGAAGTTGAAAGATAGAATTGATACTTCTGGTTTAAGATGCGAAGCTTGTAATAATTTCTTTCCCCCAGAGATAAGACTTACCGGTGATTATGTAGACGCTGATCAGATAGAGAGATACCTGAATCTAGTATTACCTAGGGCAGGAGAACTCGGAGTAGAGATAATAGTCTTTGGTAGTGGGCCAGCCAAGAAAGTTCCCGAAGGATTCTCCAGGGAAAGGGCATGGGAACAACTGGTGGATCTTACAAGGTTTATAAGCTCTCTAGCCAGTAAGTATGGGATAACAATAGCTATTGAACCTTTAAGAAAAGAAGAGTGCAATATAATAAATAGAGTATCGGAAGGGCTAAGACTAGTAAAAGAGGTAGATAGGGCAAATGTAAGGTTACTGGTAGACTTCTATCATTTGAGAAGTGAAGGAGAGGACCCCTCCATCTTAAAGGAATGTAAGGATTATTTAAGTCATGTACATTTTGCCAGATTTAAGGGCAGGACTTTTCCTAAAGAGATAGAAGAAGATGAGTTCTATCTGCCATTTATCAATAACTTGAAGGAGATAGGTTATAGAAAAAGGATAAGTGTAGAGGCTTATTCCAGTGATTTCTATAAGGATGCTTATCAATCTCTCCAGTTTCTCAAGAGATACTTTAGCTGATGGAGTCTAGGAGCTCTTCTGCCTGATATCCAAAGTTATCTCCTTTACTGTAGTTATACTTCTTCTCCAGGACTCTTCCTATCCTATGGCATTCCTCTTTTGCTAAAGGTATATTTAGAACCTTTGGTTTATCTCCAACTATACGCAGGAAGTTTAGTCTGTATATCTTCTCCAGCACAGATTCCGGAAGTTTTATGCCCTTTACAGTATCTGGTCTTGCCAGAAAATTTTTGTCTGTGGGTCCAACGGAGAATTCTTCGTCTGTCTCCAGAAAGTTTCTCATAAATCTTATCCTGTTAGATATCAGTTCTCTGGCAATTCCATCTTTAGTTACTGCTGTATCATCACCAAATACTATCCTATCCTGATACTTTATAAAGAACTCTCTGGTTTTCTCCGGGTATTTTGAGAAATTATAGTACATCTCAGACCCGGGGGTTATATCGAGGTTGACGTTAGGGAAATTTTCCAGCAATCTCTCTGCCCTCTCTAGATCTGCAGATAAGAAGTAAAAATGAGCAAAGACGATCTTTAATCTGGGGAATCTCTCCAGGATATTCTCCACTTTCTTATAGAGTTCTTCCTTTTCTGGATATGTGCCATCTGTATAGTCCCACCCCCTTTCTTTTGCAATGGGAGGGACTTTATCCTTATCCCAGAATTCTTCTGGGTCTGCCACATGCCAGAAGATAGGCATCTGTAGAGTCTCTATATTGGCAAAGAATGAGTTATATACAGGGCTATCTATAGGAAATGGCATCCTTTTGGCAAAATTCGGTTTTGTCTCTAGAATTTTGATCCCATCAAAGCCTATCTCTTTCAGCCTTATAACCTGGTCTCCGAGTATCTTCTCTATCTCTCTGTCCGTCTTTCCATCAATATCAGAATAGTCCAGTCCTCCTGATATATAGACACTATCAGGGTATATTGCTTTAAAACATATAGCCTGAGGATTGCTGTTTACCCTATCTAATCTGGCAGGGCTTACTATATTCAGTCCTGTAATATTAAGCTCCAGAAAGAACTCTTTTGTCTCTTTTATAAGTGGTATATACTCAAAGTGGACATGGGCATTTATAATCTCCAAATCAGTCATATTCCCCTCCTTTTTAAAACGTCCTTCAGTGCCATTATTGCATACTCTGTTGCCTTTACTCCATCCTCTCCGCTTGCAAGTCCATCGACCAGCCTGCCCTCTTCTATACTTTTGAGAATGCTTCTGTACATAGTGACAAAAGGCTTTTCCTCTTCCTCAGCTTTTTCGATTATCGTCTCATCTGGACCGTAATATTTAAACTCTACCTCTCTGGGGGCTGGTCCCATCTGGTAACTTATTATTCCTCTTTCACACTCTATATCTATTCTCAAGATATATGTTCTGTCTTTACTCTTATGGGTATAAACCCAGCTTTCATCTATAACAACCAATGTCCCGGATCTTAATCTGCATAATGCTACTACGTGGTCTGGATTTTCATATCCTTCGACAAAGATACCATCTGCAGTAATAGTATCAAATTCGTCCTCTGAAAACCATCTGACCAGGTCAAAGTAGTGTACTCCACAGTCTACTATTGGTCCCATACCTTCTCTCATCAAACGCTCATATCTATCAGCGCCTGCCCATCTACCTCCAGCCCAGTTATAGATAAATCTCATCATCATTGGACGTCCAAGCCTTCCCGAGCTTAAGATATCCTTTATCCTTCTTATATAGGGTTTGGCCCTGTTCTCAAAGTTAACAGCAAATATCTTACCCGTGTTTTTCATAGCGTTTACCATCTGCCAGCCCTTTTCTACAGTTTCTGCCAGTGGTTTCTCGCAGAAGACATTAATACCTCTCTTAGCGGACTCCATAACTATATCATAATGTGCATTCAAAGAGGTAGAAACTGTAACCAGGTCTAGCTGTACAGAATCTAGCATCTCTTTATAGTCTGTAAAGAGTCTCTTTGCTCCAAATCTCTCCCCATATTCCTTCAGCCTTGCCTCGTTAATATCTGAAAGAGCTACAAGTTCTATCTCATCTATACTTTTTATCGCTGGAAGATGTCCATATCCTGCTACTGTACCACAGCCTACTAATCCTACTCGCAACGATCTCGCCCCTTTCTGATTAAAGATATACTATTCAAGAGAAATTTTATATCAATAGAGACAATGCTGTCAATGATGATTAAACTTCCATTCGCTTGCTAGAATTCTATTATAGTGGTATCATCATAGAAAAACACAGGGAGGTATTTTAAATATGAGGATAGATGGAGGTATCTTCTGGGGGATATTATTGGTGCTTATTGGGGTACTGGTAATCCTAAAGTACAGTCTTCATATCAATATTTCTATATTCAGGATAATCGTAGCTATAATACTTATATATCTGGGTATTTCTCTAATAGTTGGACAGCGGGGAATAACAGGTAGGGCTATAATATTATTTAGCGAAGGAAACATCAGACCGGAGATTTTGGAGAAGGAATACAATGTGATATTTGGTAGAGGTTATATAGATCTGACCAGTATTGCTCCTGGTGAACTGAATAAGTCCATAAAGATCGCTACAGTTTTTGCCAATACCACATTAAAGATAGACCCCAATATGCCTCTAGAGATAGATATAGATTGTGCATTCGGGAATACCCTAATGCCTGATGGAACGAACATCTCTTTTGGTAAGCGTATCTATAGGACTCCTGGGGTAGAGACCGCTCAGTCTTATCTTAGGATAAAGGCAGATACGGTCTTCGGGGTGCTGGAGATAGTACAGTAGGAGATGAAGTTTAGAATATATCTATATATATGGCTTGTAGTTAACATTGTAGTATCTTCTCTCTACTTTTTTGGAGCACTGGATACTGTAAATTATGCTATTCTAAACTATTTCTTCTATATAAGAAGCCAACCCGTATTTTCAAAGGACATAGTAATCATTGGTATAACTGACAGGTGCATAGAGAAGATAGGTAGATGGCCTTGGCGGAGAGATTATTATGTCAGGATACTGGAGATTCTGAAAGAGAGCAGGGTAAAAGTGGTGGGTATGGATATACTCTTCTTAGAACCAGAAGGGGCAATTGATGGTAAATTGGCAGACATTTCCAGAGAGCTGGGTAATGTAATCTACTCGGCATATTTTAATACGGATGATTCCAGATTTTATCTTCCTATTCCAGTTATTTCTAAGAATTCTTTAGGTATAGGGCATATAAATGTAACTCCGGCGACAAATGGATTTATCTATAGTCTCCCTCTAAGTTTACCGTATAAAGATGGAGCTATAGAGGCTTTTAGCCTGAAGATAAGCGAGGCTTATTTGAATAAGCTATGTGATGATATACCAGTTTATGACGGTAATCTTCTTATAAACTATACACTCAGGAGATTAGATATAATTCCTTTTACCGATGTGATAGAGGGAAAAATCTCCAGGGAATTCTTCAGCGGTAAGATTGTCTTGATAGGGATAACTGCTAGAGGTTTAGGTGATTACTTCTTAGCCCCCTCTTTCAGAGAACCTATATCCGGAGTGGAGATACATGCAAATGCAGTAAATACCATAGTAACCCGAAATTTCCTGAAAAAAATCTCCAAAATCGCCACAGTAGTGGTTACCTTTATCCTTTCTCTCCCTTTTCTCCTTCTATGGAAGAATCCTATAAAGTTGTCGATTTCTGGTGTATTAATAGCTATCTTCTTTCCCTGTGCGAGCTTTTTCTTGTTCTCTCTAAGAGGTATAATCTTTGACAGTTTCCCCTTGATTTTGTCTACTGTAACTGGTCTTGGGATCAGTGGTATATATGCATACCTTGAGGAAAAACGAGAAAAAGATAGGATAAGGGATATATTTCGGATGTATCTACCATCTGAGGTTATAGATAGACACTTGAAAGACCCAGGATTGTGGAATCTAAAAGGAGAAGAAGTGGAGGTCACGGTAATGTTTGTGGATATAAGTGGATTTACAAAATTTTCACAGGAGCACAGGCCCAGAGATGTAGTAGAGTTTCTGAACAGATACTTTTCTATTGTTACAGATATTGTCTTTAGACATAGGGGAACACTGGATAAATTTATAGGTGATGGGGTAATGGTGATATATGGTGCTCCTGTAAGGTATAGCGATCACCCACGTGAAGCTTTACTCTCAGCGTTCGACATCATAGAGGCTGTCAGACGGTATAATATACATATTAAGGTCGGTATAAATACCGGGAATGTTATACTTGGAAATATAGGGACAGAAAAAAGGATTCAGTATACCGCTATAGGAGATGCGGTGAATATGGCTGAGTATCTGGAGTCTATAGCAGGTCCGGATGAAATTATTATAGGAGAAGCTACTTATAATAGGGTTAAAGATATCGTCAGTGCAGAGAAGATTGTCTTAAAAGGAAAGTATGATGGGAGGGTTGCCTTCAGAGTGATAAAGTATGGATAAGTTGGAACTTCTAAAGAGTGTACCTATCTTCTCTGGATTGGACGAAGAATCTCTAAAGAGGATAGTATCTGTCTCCACGGAAAAGTTTCATAAAAAGGGTGAGGTTATAATCTTACAGGATTCGGATGTGAATGGTCTCTATATTATAGTTGATGGTATGGTTAGAATAAGCAGGACCTCTGAAGATGGAAGGGTGAAAGTGCTGGCTATCCTATCTCCAGGAGATATTATGGGAGAGATGTCAATCCTAGATGAAGAGTTAGCCTCTGCAACAGCTGAAGCCTTTGAAGATTCTAAATTGCTCTTTATAAGGAGGGAGGATTTTCAAAATATCCTGCTCAAATATCCAGCTATCAGTTTAAGTGTGGCAAAGGTATTAGCCAGAAGACTCAGACTTGCAGATAAAGAGATTGAGGAACTTACCTTCTACAGTGTTAAAGCCAGAGTTATAAAGATATTATTGGAGCTTGCAGACAGATATGGAAGGAAGACTGATACTGGTTTAATGATATCCCTTAAACTTACTCATCAGGAACTGGCTGATATGGTTGGTTCATCCAGGGAAACTGTCTCTAGAATAATAAGTGCCCTCGAAAAAAGGTCTCTGATAATTAATGAAGGAGGTTACACTGTTATAAAGGATATTGAGAGGCTAAAGGATTATATCTTTTAGTGGCCCGAAGGACGGTCAGGTCTATTACTCCCTGATTCCCCTTTTCCTGATCCGTGAGAGAGATTCCCTTTTCTCTCATCTTTTCCTCTTACCTCACTCCTGTTTATAGCTGGGGGAGACTTTGGTCTTACGATACCAGATTCTCCTTTTCTCAATCTAAGGGTCTTTCCTTGAGCCATTAAATCAACCTCTCCTTCATATACAGTAACAATGGTCGTCTGATCTTCTAGAACTTCTACGGTGAATTCTGTTCCTCTGACTCCGGCTATAGCAGAAGGGGTCCTTATCTCGAAATTTGGGAAGAGCTTTGTTATGTATAGTCTTATATAACCAATGGCAAGAGAAAAGTAATCTTTATATATTGATACTTCAGTCTCCTGGCTTATTTTTACTCTACTTCCATCAGAAAATTCCAGCTCTGCATAACTATTCTTCCCCGTCTTAAGTGAATCACCGTCATCTAACACATCCCCTTTATCTGCATATATCCAGATATTCTGAGTAGTAACCTTCTTGAGGACCACCCCTTCTTTCTTAACGATGGTAGCCCTGTAGGGAGAAACTATATTTATTGAACTCCCTATAATAAAAGAGCCTACTATTATAACTAGAAGAACCTTTATCGTCCTCTTCATAATCATTTTATCCGGGCGGGGATTTATCCCCGCCCGGATCCCTTTATCCTATTTATCTCTTTCCTCCACTAGGTCCGTGTTGTTCGCTATGGCTCTGCTGTTGCGTCTGCTGCTGTGTTTGTTGTTGCGTCTGCTGCTGTATCTGCTGTTGGACCTTTTCCTGTCCTTTTACCTTGTTCTCTTCTTTTATCTGGGTGATCTGTCCTGCATTACTTACCTGATCAATGATCCTGCGCCATTCTTTCCTTTCTTCTCTTGCCCTGAGGATGTTCTGAAGTAACTCTGGATTTTTGTTCTGTGGGTCTAATCTAGAGTACAACTCATAGGATACCAGAATATCGCTCAATTTCAACCCCTGCAGTCTGAGTCTGTAGACTTCTGCATTGGAGACTCTATATCTCTCACGTAGTAGATACATTATACCGGCAGAGTCACCTCTATCCTGTGGATTTATGACTAATCCAACCTTAGATAGTTTTACACCAAAGTATCTTGCAACTTCGCCCCAGCCAAGATTATTTTCCTTTGCATAGTTTATCACTTCCGTTAGATCTTTACCACTTTGACTTGCTATGATGCATATTATCGCTATCTCTCCGTACCCATACCCGTCAGCCCTGAGGTCTCTAATTAGATTTTCTGTAAGAAGATTCGGGAATGCCGATAGAAGAATGTTTACCATCATCCCATTTTCCACTGTAGTGTCATCTTCCTGGGCTGATACAATAATAGGCGCCAACAGGAGACTTACCACTAAAATACTTACCACTAGCCTTTTCATCTTAACATCACCTCCATAAATTTTTTCTATCTATAGTATATGTCTGTAGAATATGCCTGTATGTGATGTATATCACAGTGTGATAATATATATTCTATGGAGAAGATTATAAGGTTTTACAGTGATCTTATAAAGAGAAATTTAAATAAGCCTGAAGTAGTCAGGTCTTTAATAAGATTTGGCCTGGAGATAGCAAAACTCTGGGTAGATCATATTGGGGAAAAGGATGCCCCAGGATCACTGAGATACCTGAATAGCATCTGTTTTAAGTTTATGCTGGAACCATTGAGGGATCCGGGAAATAGCGGATTTGTAAATCTCCTTGCCCCTACCGAGATACTCCATTCAATGGATATATATCCTCTATTTATAGAGGCTTACTCTTCTTTTGCCTCTGGCTTTTACTGCGAGGATACCTTTATAGATAGGGCAGTGACAGAAGGGATCTCTGATACTCTATGCAGTTATCATAAGACATTTCTAGGTGCATTAGAGCTGTCCATCCTGCCAAGACTTAGATTTGCAATTACCTCCTCTATCCTCTGTGATGGCAATTCCAATACATTTAGGTATGTTGCCAACAGGTACAGGATCCCCTACTCCATAATAGATGTCCCTTACGAGTTCAGCGATGGGTCAGTAAGATATGTAGTCGCTCAACTTAAAGAGATGATATCAGTAGTAGAATCCGCTATCGGGAAGAGATTTGATATAGATAGACTTAGAGAGGTAATCCGTCTAGAAAACAGGACCAGAGAATATCTTAGGGCTTACATAGAGGAACTTAAAGAGCATACTATGCCCAATACCATTACCCTGGAGATGTATAAACTCTTTGTTACCCATCCGTACATTGGAAGGGCTGAGACCCTTAAGTTTTTTGAACTTTTAAAGGAAGATGTGAAGAGATACCCTGATAGTGGCTACAGGATATTCTGGGTTCATATCCTACCTTACTATCTATATCCGGTACAGAGATACCTAAACTTTAATAAAGAATTTAAACTCATCGGCTGTGACCTGAATTTTGACTATCTGGAAGATATCGATGAGAAGAAGCCTCTGGAGGCTATAGCCAGAAAGTTGATACTCAATGTAAATAATGGAGATTTCAAGAGGAAGATCGAGAATATAAAGAGATTAGTAATAGATCTAAAGATAGATGGAGTTATACACTTCTGCCAGTGGGGATGTAAGCAATCATTTGGTGGATTTATGCTTCTAAAAAAGGAGTTAGAGAAACTTGATGTACCCTTTTTGGTAATAGATGGAGATGCGGTTGACAGAAGGAATAGTCCGGAAGAACAGGTTAATACAAGGTTATCTGCATTCTTTGAACTATTAACCCAGAGGGGGAAGAGATGGTAGGATATGTCTGTAAATATACACCCTATTTGGTAGTAGAGAGTTTTGGAGAGAAGACAGTAAGGATAGAACCGGAGATAGGTAACTGTGAAATAGCCAATACCTTAACCCATCCTAATATGTGTAGTTATGCAAAGCTTGTACTGGAAGAAGTTGTAAGAAAAGGTATAGATAAGGTGATCCTGGTAAATTGCTGTGATGCAATAAGAAGATTGTATGACATTATAAAGACCCTTCCTTTTATTGCTTTTGTACATATAGTCGACCTTCCGAGAAAGAGAGATCAGGCAGGAAGGGCTATATTTAGAAGTGAGATAGTAAAACTTATAAAGAGGTATGAAGAGTTTTCAGACAGAGGTTTTGATATGGCATTATTTAGAGACCTTCTGAGTAGTATGACCTCAGCTACAGAGAGGATATATAAGGATATAAATATAGTAGTAATTGGCGGTAGATGCAGGGACTCTCTGATAAAGACGATAGAAGATTTTGGTGGTAATGTCGTGTATAATCTTACCTGTACTGGTAATAAGCCACCTTATAGGCTTTTAGGTCTTAAGGAAGACCCTGTAAGTGCATATGCTGATATACTCCTTGATTCCTATCCCTGTATCAGGATGGACGATGCGGGGGAGAGGCTAGATGTCCTTATAAGGGACAGAAGGATAGATGGTGTAGTATATCATACGGTAAAATTCTGTGATCTATACTCTTACGAATATGCGGAACTGAAAGACAGGTTAAATATTCCCATACTCAAGTTAGAGACGGACTATACAGATGCATCAGAAGGGCAGATAAGAACGAGGATTCAGGCATTTATAGAATCCTTAAAAGGGAAGAGCAATAAAGGGTCAAAGATCAGTAACACTAGAGGGGATTTGATAGTGGCTGGTATAGATAGCGGATCAGCATCTACCAACGTGGTCATTATAGATACCAAGAGGAATATCCTTGGATATTCTGTAGTCCCTACCGGGGCTAAAAGCGTAGAGAGTGCTTATAGGGCTTTAGAAGAGGCATTGATGATGGCTAAACTCAGGCTTGAGGACATCTCATATATCGTTGCTACCGGTTATGGGAGGATCAGCATACCATTTGCCAACCTCGAGGTAACAGAGATAACCTGTCACGCCAGGGGTGCCTTCTTCCTGAATAAAGATGTAAGGACAATTATTGATATAGGAGGGCAGGATAGCAAGATAATAAAGATAGACGAAGATGGAAATGTAGTAGACTTTGTTATGAATGATAAATGTTCTGCAGGAACAGGCAGGTTTTTGGAGAATATGAGCAGGGTTTTGGAGATTCCTGTAGAGAAGATGGGGGAAGAGTCTTTAGATTGGAAAGAAGACCTGGAGATAAGTTCTATGTGTACAGTCTTTGCTGAGTCAGAAGTGATCTCGCTCATTGCAAAGAATATAGAGAGAAGAGATATACTTCATGCAATCCATAAGTCTATAGTAAAGAGAATAGTCTCTTTTATCGAGAGAGTAGACGGAGGACCGAGATATATGATGACTGGAGGAGTTGCAAAGAATATAGGAGTGGTTAGATGCCTGGAGGAGAGATTGGGGGAAAGGATTATAATCCCAGATGAACCGCAGATAGTAGGAGCATTAGGTTCTGCGTTGATCGGTTTGGAGAAACTGGAGGGATATTGATAGATGTGTGTAATAGCTGTATGTATGAAAAGAAGACTCTCCGAAGAGGAGATAGAGATGGGTTGGGATAAAAATCCTCATGGGGCTGGTATTGGGTGGGTAGAAGTTGGCAGGACTGTATATGTGAAAGGGTTGATGGAGAAGCAAGAGTTTATAAAGACATACAGGAAGATTGATATCCTGCCACATATAGTCCATCTTAGGGATGCATCCACAGGTATTCCCGTAAATCCGAAACTTACTCATCCGTTTATAATAAGCGAGAAATCTCCGATAAGACTGAGATACAGAGGGATTAAACCTGTAATCTTCCATAATGGTACTATAAAAGACTGGATGAATTACTATGAACTGTTTGTAAGATCAAAGGGTATCAATATTAGGAAAGACAGCCTCTCTGATACTAGGGTTATGGCAATGATATGGGCGGAAAAGGGGGAAGAGACATTCTATCTTCTTGATCCAGGAAGGGTTGCCGTACTTTATCCTTCTGGAGAGATAAAGAGGTATGGAGAATGGTTTGAAAAAGATGGAATATTTCTATCAAATAAACAGTTAATATAATTGGGTATCAAACTTTGAATGCGTTTTTCTGATAAAATAATATGAGAACTAAACCTGACAGGAGGAGGAAGATGAATGGTTAGGATATCAAAGATAGCAGTCATAAGTATATTACTGGTTACCATTTTACCCTTACAGGTATTATCTGCAGGACCATCCAGGGACCAGATCAAGGTTTTTTCTAATGTGAAGACGGTCCGTCTGGTGATACAACAGAACTATGGTGAGGCTAAAAAGGCAAAACTTCCAATAGAAGACATAGTTGAGGGGCTTCTCGCACCTATAGGTATCAAGGTAACGAAGAGTTTGGTGATCTATGATGCGATTATAAATATAAAGGTCAATGGAAAACCTCTTGGAATAAGCTTCTTTGGAGATATGGTCTATGCAGGGGGAAAACTATCAGGGACCATATCCTTTGAGCCGAAAGATAAAAATATCCCTCCCTATAAAAAATCATTCTCAGGAGTTATAGATCCCCTTGGTAATAATCCCAATATCCAGCTCAGTGAAAATATGACAGACCCATCGAATGCACCATTTAGAGATGTACTTGTGGCATCAGATTTCTATGAGAAATTTATAGAGACACTTGGAGAACTATACGGTCCATCTGCAGCTGTAGATTGCTGGATTGCTCTTCTAGAAGATGAAGACTATAACCTTCAGACCAAGGCAATTAATGCGCTGGTAAAGATAGGTAAAAGGGCAGTAAAGCCGTTGGCTAACAAACTCGATACTCAGAACAATTCCCTTAAGATAGCAGTGATAGAGACCTTAGGTAAAATAGGAGATCCAGTTGTGGTATCATCTCTTATTGAGCTGCTTAAGGACAAGGATAGTTCTATACGATCGAAATCTGCAGAGGCGCTGGGAGAAATCAGAGATAAAAGGGCAGTAGAGCCTTTGATAGCAATTATTAAGGATGAGGATAGCTGGGTGAGGATGGCTGTAGCAGAAGCCCTGGGGAAAATCGGAGATAAGAAGGCGGTGGACCCCCTTATATCTGCTCTCAGGGATGAGGATAGCTGGGTAAAGATAAGGGCTATAGAGGCACTAATGGCTATCCGTGATCCAAAGGCTGTAGATCCAATCATCTCCACGCTTAAGGATAGGAATAGTTCTGTAAGGACCAAGTCTGCAGAAGCTTTAGGAGTTTTTAAAGACCCCAAGGCTGTTCCCGATCTTATAAAGTGTCTTAACGATAAAGAGGCAGATGTGAGGATGCGTTCTGCAGAGGCATTGGGGAAGATTGGAGATAAGAGAGCGGTAGACCCCCTTATAGGAGCACTGAAAGATGAGGACTGGACGGTGAGACTGCGTTCTGCAGAGGCATTGGGGAAGATTGGAGATAAGAGAGCGGTGGACCCCCTTATCTCAGCACTTAAGGATAAAGAGTGGACAGTGAGGTCAAGTGCTGCTGATGCCCTGGGAAAACTAAAAGACTCCAGAGCGGTTGAGCCTCTTATATCCGTTTTGAAAGATAAGGAAAGTTCTGTCAGGATGAGTGCTATAGAGGCATTGGGAAGCATCAGGGATAAGAAGGCTATTGAGCCTTTAAAGAAGATTGCCAATAGTGATCCATCTGAGATGGTAAGGAAGAGGGCAAAAGAGATACTCACTATATTACAGAAATAGGAGGCAGAAGTATGGTAGAGATAGATCTCAGAGATTATTCAGGGATAGTTACTGGAGGTGCCAGTGGTATAGGAAAAGCGGTAGTTAAAAAGCTATTGACCGCAGGAGCAAAGGTTGTAATTGCGGATGTAAATGAACAGACAGGTAGAGAGACCCTAAACGAGCTTTCAGAATTTAAAGACTCAGTAGATTTTGTAAAGACAGATGTTACAAATAAAAAGAGTGTTGAAGATATGGTTAAATTTACTAAGGAGAGATTCGGAAAGATTAACTATCTTGTAAACAATGCGGGAATAAATATACCAAGACTTCTGGTTGATCCGCAGGGAATGGAAGAGGTAACTGAGGAGATATTCGATAAGATAACTATGGTAAATCAAAAGGGTGCTGTCCTATGTGCACAGGCAGTGGTAAGAGAGATGCTGAAAGATGGTATAAAGGGGGTAGTTGTCAATATGGCATCGGAATCAGCACTGGAAGGTTCAGAAGGGCAGAGTATATACGCTGGAACGAAGGCAGCTCTATACTCGTATACAAGGAGCTGGGCTAAAGAACTTGGAAAGTATGGGATAAGGGTTGTTGGTGTTGCCCCCGGTATCCTTGAGCCAACAGCACTGAGGACCCCTGAGTATGAGAGGGCGCTTGCATATACAAGGGGTATAACGGTAGAAGAGTTGAGAAAGACTTATGAGTCTGTATCTATACCATTAAAGAGGGTGGGTAGACTAGAAGAGGTGGCAAATCTCGTCTGCTTTTTAATTTCAGACCTGGCAAGCTATATAACAGGAACAGTTATAAATATCTCCGGAGGAAAATCGAGGGCATAGAATAAAAAATTCTCCCCCTGTAACTTCTCTATAGTAGAGGTCACAGGGGGAGGGTTCTGAGAGATCTTATTAGGTCTCATAGTTAGAATGTCTTCAGAAGAGTCCCTACAGAGGATAGTACTATCAGTGCAGAGAGTCCGAAGAATATTATAAGTAATCTCTTCATCATTTTTATTTCACCTCCTTCTCTAAAATTTTCTATTCTAATGATAAATGAATAATTTTAAGATAAGACTAAGATTAAATTAAATGTCATTTAAGATTTGTTTAAGATATGATTAAAAGGATATTGATATAATAAGACACTTTAAAGATGACTTAAATTTAGGCAGATTATACGTTTCATACATCTCTCAACAGAAGAATAATTCTTGCTACAGATACTCTTCCATCTTTCTGATCCTTCAACTATCCCAACCCCATCTAGCTGAAGGGTCAGAGAAGCGTCTCTTACAACCACAGCGTCTAATGCCTTTTTTAGAACAGTCACAGATCTTTTTACCGTAAGGATTGGAAGGAGATTCAATAGGAGCGCCATCACTAGTTATCTTAGCGTAGGGATAAAACGTGATAAGCTGAATCTAGGTTTAGATAGAAGAGCTTATCTATAAACTTAGGAGCTTTTTGAGTGAAATAATAAGATTCTTTTGGTATAATGAATGCGGGATCCAGTATTGAGTTTTTAGCATAATTATCGCCTCCTTATCCTAGGAATTTTAGTACTAGGATAAGGAGGCAAAAGTTAAAAATCGAGGTAAAAATTACGAGGAGATATTTAGGTTTAATAATACTTTTTGCAATTTTAGGCTTATTTGTGATGGGATTTTACGGATGCCAAGGGTGTAATACTTCAGGTTTCCCAGCGGAGGAAGTAAATAATTCTGAAGCTGGTAAGATTGTATTTGTATCTTATCGTGATTGGAATTGTGAAATATACACAATGAATGCAGATGGGACTAATCAAACTAATGTCACACGATGCAGATCTGATGATTCTGATCCATGCTTCTCTCCGGATGGGTCTAAGATAGTATTTGCATCTAAACGTGATGGAAACTGGGAGATCTATATAATGAATGTAGACGGCTCTAACCAGACTAGACTTACAAATGATCCAGCTGACGATTGGGACCCATGTATCTCCCCAGATGGAACTAAAGTCGTATTTGAAACCAATCGTGATGGAAATTGGGAGCTTTATATAATGAATATAGATGGGTCTAACCAGACTAGACTTACAAATAATTCAGCTGACGATTGGGAACCTTGCTTTTCTCCAGATGGAGAGAGAATTGCATTTGTATCTAATCGTGATGGAAAGCCGAAAATCTACACAATGAATGTAGATGGCACTGGCCAAACTAAAATTACAAATAACCCTGCTTGGGAACCTTGTCTCTCCCCAGATGGGAGTAAAATTGTATTTGTGTCTAATTGTGATGGGAATTGGGAGATCTACACAATGAATATAGATGGTACTAATGTAAAAAGACTTACCAATAATTTAGATGATGATAGATGGCCTTGTTTTTCCCCAGATGGGTCTAAGATTGCATTCCAGTCTAAACGTGATGGTAATGCTGAAATATATATAATGGATACAGACGGAACTAATCAAACTAATATTACAAATAACCTGGCTGACGATTGGGAACCCTGCTTTTCAAAAGGTAATACAAAATTTACATTCGAGCCTGTAAGCGATGAAAATGCCAAAGTCTATATAAAAGATTCGGATAGGTCTAAACAGATTTATATTACTGAATAAGCTATTAGATGCTCGGTTTTTATTGTGTGTTTTAATCAATCAGAACTCACCTCCTAAAAGCCTGCAGGTAGATTCTCGGAAACTCTAAAACCTCTTGTAATCTTACTTCTAGCTACAGTCTTACTGCACTTCACCTCCACAGTCCAATAGTATTGACTTTTAAATCTGTTTTATAGTATTATATTTGTGTACGGTATACTGAATTCGGTGTGCATTAGATATTCTTAGAATAGGAGATATTTATGGAGATAGAGAAAATTAGAAAGAATAATTTAGATGAATTAGCTTATGAAAAGATTAAAAAATTGATTTTGGGTGGGGTTTTAAAACCAGGAGAACAAATAGTACAGAGCCAACTGGCTAAAATGCTTGGAATCAGTAGAACTCCGCTTAGAAATGCTATAACTCAGTTAGAGAAGGAATATCTGATTAAAACCGAAAATGGTAAAGCATATATTAGAAATCTTGATGAGGAAGAATTGATAATAATATACGAAATAAGAGCTGTACTTGAGGGTATTATTGCTAGATATTTTGCAAAGAGTCCGGATGTTGAGTGGTTAACAGAAATTGAAAGAAAATATAGGGAGGCATTTGAGTCTGGAGATATAAGAAGTTATAGGAATGTTGATATAGAGTTCCATACAGGGTTGGCAGATAGGGTAAATATACCAATTCTTAGGGAAGTGACAAATAATTTTTGGATCTTAAGTATATGTCTATCTAAAGGGCTTTTAAGGAATCCGGAAGAGACCATTCAGGAACATTTAGAAATTATAAGAGCTTTAAAGGGAAAAAACGCTGCTGAGGCTGAGAGATTATTGGTTAAGCACATAAGGTCAAGTATAGAGAAACTTAAGGAGGGACGAGATGAAACTTAATAAATCTGATCCTTTTAGAAAGGAAAAGATAATGGGGTTGATATTTGTAACCCCTTTACTTGTAGGTTTCTTAGTATTTAGTGCGTATCCTCTTGTGTCGTCGATATATTTAAGTTTTACGGATTACAACATCTACACTAAACCTAATTTTATAGGCTTTCAGAATTATATTAATCTCCTAAATGACGCCAGATTTTGGAAAATTATGAAAAACACAGTGTTATATGTAGCTGGGAATGTTCCTCTTCAAGTTGTTCTATCCTTACTTCTTGCTAACCTACTTAATAAAAAGCTAAGAGGAATCACTATATTTAGGACAGCTTTCTATATTCCAGTTATTACTTCTTGGGTTGCTGCTGGGGTTACTCTTAGATGGATTCTGGCAAGCGAAGTAGGATTGCTAAATACATTGCTCTGGAGCATTTTTCATGTCAAGGGTCCTGCTTGGCTTATGGATCCAAGATGGGCAATGATAAGTGTTATTATGGCGAATGTTTGGAAGGGCGTAGGATTTAATACTATGCTCTATTTGGCTGGACTTCAAGATATACCAGAAGAAATAAATGATGCTGCGTTAGTAGATGGAACTACTAAAATACAAAGATTCTTTTACATAACTATTCCATTATTACGACCCACAACCTTTTTTGTTTCTGCTATGGCTATTATAAACTCTTTCCAGGTTTTTGACAATGTATATGTAATGACTGGAGGAGGTCCTATGGATGCTACGCGTGTCATTGTATATCATCTTTATCAAGTAGGTTTTTTGTTTTTAAGAATGGGAGAAGCCTCGGCAATAGCTTGGGTGTTATTCGTGATAATCTTCTCTATATCATATTTTAGATGGAGACAGTCAGGTGGTGGTTATTATGCGTAAAAGTATAGAACAGATAATGGATGCAACAATAACATATGTAATACTTATCTTTAGTGCTTTAATAGCATTGGCCCCATTTATATGGGCTTTATCTACCTCTTTTAAATTACCTGGGAAGGAGTTTTCTATCCCAATAGAAATTATTCCTAGGCCATTTACTTTGGATAACTATATGGAACTATTTAATAATCCAATCTTAAACTTTAAATTAGTCTTCTTAAATACGCTAAAGGTAACTATACCTACTACGGTAGGAGTCTTGTTTATATGCTCTTTAGCAGGTTTCTCCTTTGCTAAGTTAAAATTTCCTGGCAGAGATTACATCTTTGTGTTATTACTTGGTACAATGATGATCCCTCATTCTGTTACCCTAATACCTCAATATCTACTTATGAGATCTTTGAGATGGCTTAACACATTTTACCCACTTATAATACCTACAATACTGACTAACATATATGGAAGCTTTTTAATGAGACAATTCTATTTATCTGTTCCTGATGAACTCCTCGATTCTGCTAGAGTCGATGGTTGCAGCCCTTTTACTATGTATTTTAAGATAGCTCTCCCCTTGTCGAAGCCGGCTCTGATGACGCTTCTTATAATAACTTTTATGGGGTCTTGGAATAACTTCTTTGGTCCACTAGTATATCTGACTAGACCAAGATTATTTACCATTCAACTTGCACTTTCTTATCTAAATAGTGAAGCTGGTATAGAATGGGGTTTACTTATGGCAGGAACAGTGATCTCGATATTGCCGGTACTTTTGCTATTCTTAGCACTACAGAGATATTATGTACAAGGGGTTGCTCTGAGCGGTTTAAAGGGATAAAAGGGGGTGAGAATGAGCGATTTAAAAATTTCGAGTTATTAAATTTGCCAAAGGGGGAAATTAAGATTTGAAAAGATTTGAAAAGATGAGGGTATCCAAAGTTTATATTTTAGAATTATTAAAAAAGAAAGGGGTGAGTAATTTATGAAGAAGTTTTTGGTGATTATAGTATTGTTAAGTTTGTTATTTTCACTTGTTTTAGGAGTAGACACCTTTGCTGCCAAGAAGAAACTCTCAGTACTATATGGAGGTGCTCCACTTCCGAAGGAGGAAACTTTCAGACAACTGATACTCCTATATCAAAAAGAGAATCCTGATGTAGAAGTGGAGATCGTAACTCTAGCGGGTACATTCTGGGATCAGGTAAAGGTAATAGCAGCTGCTGGTAACCTTCCAGATGTTATGAGATTAGATGACGACTGGTCTGGAGAACATATGATATATGGTAATGTACTAGATATTACTGATAGAGTACTAAAAGAGATCAACCCCAAGGATTTTACGATTCACTCATGGATTCCTTTTGTCTATAAAGGTCGTATATACGGATTACCTTATGATGCCGCTGTCGATGTAATATATTATAATGTCAAATTATTTAAAGACGCAGGCTTGACCTTACCTTCTAGAGACCCCAAGAAATGGACAAATTCTATCTTTCTAGATGCGGCTAAAAAACTCACAAAGGACTTAAATGGCGACGGTAAACCTGATCAGTGGGGTTTCACTTATCCAGGTGCTACTACCGGATATTATCAGGCACAGCACTGGTTATGGAGAGAAGGGGAGACTATATATAATCCAGATAAGACTGAATGCACTTTGCCATTACGTCCTAAAGCTGTAGAGGCACTACAATTCTATACTGATTTAAGGAATAAATACGGTGTTATGCCACCTATAGATGTTGTTAATCAAATGGGTGCTAGACCTTTATTCACCGCAGGAAAGGTTGGAATGTATCTTGATGCTAACTGGGGGATACCAGACCTAGAAAAGGCTAGGAAGGCTGGTACTTTAGAGTATGGAATAGCCTTTATGCCTACGGGTTCTAAGGGTCAGGTAACAAGGATTACCTGTGATGCTTGGGGTATAACTAAGAATTGTAAGGATATAGAATTGGCTTGGCATTTTCTCAAGTGGATGTCTTCTGCAGATAAGGGACAGAAATATATGGCAAAACTTGGTACATTTACCCCTCCAAACCTAAAAGTAGCTTTAGATCCTAAATATATGTATGATAAAGACACATATTATGACGAATCTATATTTGTAAGAATAATGCAGAATTACTCAAGGATGGGAGAGATATGCCTACAGGGTGCAGAAGTTGCAGATGCCTGGACAAGAGCTATGGAACCGCTGTTTTTGGGTAAGGTTAATGCTCTTGAGGCAGCTAGAGAATACAAGAAGATAGTAGATCCTATTTTACAGAGAGAAGCCAAGTTTAGGCCCTTTGCCCCTTGGTATGTAAAGACCTTTGAAGAGTTGATTGCACTTAAGTAGATTTAAATAATCAGGGGTCTCTGAAAATTCCAGAGACCCCTAGTAATAAAAATCAGGAAGGAGGAAAATAAATTGGAGAACCTTATTATAGGAGTAATATTGATATTTGTTTTTCTGTTTGCCTTTAATAGGCCTGCATTTGCTTCTACTGTAGTTTCTATAAGGGGGGAGAAATTCTTTATTAATGGAAAGCCTACTTATGAGGGCAGATATTACCAAGGAAAGCCAGTGGAGGGTTTATTATTTAATTCTAGAATGGTACAGGCTATATTTGATGACCTAAACCCAAGTACCAGAGCTTTATGGATATATCCGGACACTAGGGTATGGGACCCTGAGAGGAATACTAAAGAATTTATTTCCCATCTATATGAGTATAAAAGATACGGGCTTTTAGCTTTTACTGTAAATCTTCAAGGAGGGGGGCCTGTAGATAGACAGTTTACAAGAGTACAGGAGTGGGAAAATAATGCATTTAATCCTGACGGTACATTAAGAGAAGAATACCTGCGAAGACTTTCTTTAGTATTAGATGAGGCTGATAGACTTGGTATGGTAGTTATTTTGGGATATTTTTACTTTGGACAAGATCAGAGATTAAAGGATGAAACTGCCGTATTAAATGCTGTAGATAATGCTACTAGATGGGTTTTAGATACCGGTCATAAAAATATTCTTATAGAGATAGCTAATGAGTGTGATATAAATTATGATCATGACATTTTAAAGCCAGGTAGGATATCAGAGTTAATACGAAGAGTAAAAGATATATCGAAGGGGAGTTTACTTGTTTCTACAAGCTTTTCAGGTGGCTATATACCACCAGAAGAAATCATAAATATTTCTGATTTTGTTTTAGTTCATGGAAATGGTCAGACTCCAGAAAAGATTAGAGGAATGGTGAGACTTATTAGATCTTCAAAGGCATTTATTAATAATCCAAAGCCCATTGTATTTAATGAAGATAGTACAAATCTAGACAATATGATCGCTGCATTTGAAAATTACGCATCTTGGGGATACTATGATCAGGGAAAAAATGATTACATAAACGGATTTCAATCTCCGCCAGTTAACTGGAGTATAAATACTGAAAAGAAGAAAGCTTTCTTTGAATTATTACGTAAAATAACTGGAGGAATAGAATAGGAGGCAAGCTATGAAATACTCATTAATTACTGGATTTTTAGGAGAACTTAGAGACAGATTTACCTCTTATCAACCTTCTAGAGATATAACAGAGAAATTTAGATTAGCTTCTAATATTAAGAATCTTACCGGATTAGAACTTATATACCCGCAGGATTTTAATGATCTAGAGTTAGTTAAGAAACTATTAAGTGATTACAATTTTGAGGTATCCGCAATAAATCTTAATATTAAAGGAGAATCAAAGTGGCGTTATGGAGCCTTCACCGCAGTAAACGAGGAAACAAGGAAAGAGGCAATAAAATACTTAAAAAGGGGTATGGAGATAGCAGAAGAATTAGGTGCAAATATTGTAACTGTATGTCCTCTTAATGATGGAAGTGATTATCCTTTTGAGATAGACTATAGGTCAGCTTGGGAAAATACAGTCTCTTGCATACGAGAATGTGCTGACTTTAAGCCAACTGTTAAAATTAGTATAGAGTATAAAACTTGTGAACCTAGAATGCATGTACTAGTTAGGGATGCTGGAAGAGCTGCTCTTCTTGCCAAAGTTATCGATAGAGATAATGTTGGGGTTACTCTTGATGTTGGACATGCTTTTGAAGCTGGAGAAATTCCTGCAGAATCAGTAGATATACTTGCCAGTGTGGATAAACTATTTTACGTGCATATAAATGATAATTTTAGGAATTGGGACTGGGATATGATTCCAGGTACAGTAAATACTCTTGAAATGGTTGAATTTATCTATGTGCTGAAGTCTGTCGGATACGACTCCTGGCTTACTATAGATGTATATCCATGGAGATTTAATCCAGTGAAGGTCTTTTCTGAAACTATTGAATGGATGGAGCATTGTAGAAAAATCTCAGAAAAGATAGATGCTAAGATTCTTAAAGACTTACAAGAGACTGCCGATGCTATTGAAGTTTTAAGATATATAAGATCTCTTTTATAGGTGAGAGATATATGGAGAATTATAAAGAAAAGGTCAGAAGACTTAAAAATATAGCTCTGGAACTTAGAAAAGATGTGGTAGAGATGATTTATAGGGCTAATGCTGGGCACCCTGGAGGATCTCTTTCAGCGGCAGAAATTATAAGTGTACTATATTTTGAAATAATGAATGTCGATCCCAAGAATCCCAACTGGGAAAGAAGGGATAGGTTTATTTTATCAAAAGGTCATGCCTGTCCCATACTTTATGCAGCCTTGGCTAAGAGAGGATTTTTTGAAAGAGAACATTTATGGACTCTAAGGAAAACGCATAGTATATTGCAAGGTCATCCAGATATGAAGAAGACTCCAGGCCTTGACTTTACTTCAGGATCTCTTGGGTGCGGTTTAGGAATAGGTGTTGGAATGGCTTTAGGTTTAAAGATGAGCGGAATAAAATCTAGAGTTTTTGTAATGTTAGGAGATGGTGAATGTCAAGAAGGAGCTATTTGGGAGGCAGCAATGTGTGCCTCCCATTATAGGCTTTCAAATTTATTCGCTATTATTGACTATAATGGACTTCAAGTAGATGGATGGATCAGAGATGTTATGAACATAGAACCTTTAAAAGAAAAGTGGAAGAGTTTTGGGTGGTATGTAACTGAAATCGACGGGCATAACGTAGAGGAAATTCTCTCAGCTTTTCAGTTATGTTTCAAGGTAGGAGGTCCAGCAGTTATAATTGCACATACAATTAAAGGTAAGGGTGTTTCTTTTATGGAAAATCAGATAGAATGGCACGGTCTTGCACTTAATGAAGAAGAATTTGAAAGAGCTATGGCTGAGCTTTCAGCAGAGGAGGTGTAAAATGAAGGAGATTTCAACCAGAGAAGCCTTTGGTATCGCTCTTGCTGAATTAGGAGAAGTTAATGATAATGTCGTAGTTATAGATGCTGATATCTCTAAATCTACTTATACTACTGAATTCCATAAAAGATTTCCTGAAAGAGCATTCAATGTCGGTATAGCAGAACAGAATTTAATGTTAGTTGCTGCTGGAATCGCCTCTACTGGTAAAATAGTTTTTACTAGTACTTACGCAGTCTTTGCTAGTATGAGGGCATGTGAACAGGTGAGAACTTTTATCTGTTATCCAAACCTCAATGTAAAGATAGCCGCAAGTCATGGAGGACTTCAAGTTGGGGGAGACGGAGTAACCCATCAGGGAATAGAGGATATAGGAATAATGAGATCGATCCCCAATATGAGAGTTGTACAGCCTGCAGATGCTATAGCTACAAAAAAGATAGTTTTTGCTATATCTGAGATTTATGGACCTGTATATTTGAGACTTATGCGAAACCCAAGTCCTATTATATATGATGAATCTTATAATTTCGAATTTGGAAGAGGAACGATCTTAGTTGAGGATGGAAAAGATGTAGCTATTATAGCTACGGGTATTATGGTTTCTGAGGCAATTAAAGCAGTAGAGATTTTAAGGACTAAAGGGATTAGAGCTATTTTAGTAGATATGCCTTCTATAAAACCCATAGACTCAGAACTTATTCTTCAAGTAGCTAAGACTACTGGTGCTATTGTAACCGCTGAGGATCATAATATCATTGGAGGACTTGGAAGTGCAGTCTGTGAGGTCCTTAGTGAATTTTATCCTGTACCTGTGAAAAGAATAGGATTGAGGGATACTTTTGGAGAGTCTGGTGATTGGAAAGAGCTTTTCAAAATATATAAAATGAGTTTTGAAGATATAGCAGATGCTAGTCTAGACATTGTAAAAATGAAATAAGATTACAGTTTTATGGACTTACATTTCATAATGTGGTTTTAATCAATCAGAACTCACCTCCTAAAAGCCTGCAGGATAATTCTACAGAAGCCTCTAGGAGGTGAGTAGTCTTTTATGGTTCTATTATTACCTCGCT
>Ga0080004_1119011_pt1 | contig 50509 bp, 49 predicted proteins | sample WasSprMetagenome_FD_69207 | JGI IMG/M metagenome (GOLD analysis project Ga0080004, IMG submission 69207) | Sulfidic aquatic microbial communities from Washburn Spring, Yellowstone National Park, USA - WS (SPADES assembly) (version 2) | ecosystem: Environmental > Aquatic > Thermal springs > Hot...
TTCTTGAACTTCTTTTTCAACTGTTATGTAGACGAACCATTCGCCTTTCCGCCTAACGATTTTAGCCTCTCTGCAAACCATGTCATCGGTTATCGGCTCGTGTGTTTTAATTGGAACGTTTATCCCACCTTTAACTCCATATATGGGAATTTTAAGCCAATATGGCGTCAGCTTTGTGTTGGCTCTATAAACGTCTCTTCTGAGAATCATCGGATATTCTTTGTTCAGTTTAAGTTTCCCCTTCAACCTTCTAAGAAGCCTTTCAGCCTGTTGGCGTGTAGCCGAGTACAGTGGGACAGATTTGTCTCCGTGAAGGTAGCGTTGAAAATTCTCATATTCTTGCCTAAGAAGCTCTTCCTTGCCTTTACGAAGCTCAAGAATCTTAGCCTTAATAGTTTTCTTAACCTTCATGAGCGACTCGCTCAACATGAAATCACCCTAACTACATTTAAGCTTATCGACAATTCATCCCACGGTTAAAACCGTAGGCTTTCTTGTCGATTTCCTGTAACCTTCGCCTCTGGATGTTCCTTAACGTTTCGCTTAACTTTCTGGTATACGCAAACGCCTCTAATTGCATCGTGAACGCTGTCATTCCCATCAATTGAGATGAAATATCCCACGCCAAAATCAATTAAGGGCAATGTTCCATTCGTTACCACAGTAACATAACGTCCCTTCATCTCTTCTATAACAGCTTCAACAACTTCTGGTCGAAGAAGGGGTTCACCACCAGTCAAGCTAATGGCTGCCACATCATTTTCTACGAAATTATTCCTTACAATGTTTCGCCATTCATCAATACCTAACTCTTTGCGCCTGTTAAGCCACCAATAGCAATGCTTACATCTCAAATTACAGAAATTCGTGATGTCCGCAGAACCAAATAAAGGCGTTTTCCTATTAAAAATGTTTAATCTGAATCATTTTAGAGGCAACTTTCGCAATACCTCGCCAGTTTTTCAAGAAAATTTTACCTTCTCTTCTGCTTCTTTCCACCACGGGTTCTTCTGGTCTGATAGCCCTGCCCTGCTGCGGCGAGCACCCTCTTTTGCTTTTCTACGAGAATCCTGTTCCTTACTCATACCCTTGTCCTTCCTAGTGATTGACGGCACCCGTGCACAAAAACCTTCTGCTAAAATTCTAGAGAGGCTAGACATTTATTGGCTTTTTCGGCAGCCAAAAATGTTAGAAAATCTAGAGGGGCTATCCAATTTTGCAGTTCGTCGCCCAACGCAATAATTGACATGAGGGCGAGGCTTTTTTAGTCGTATTCGGCTGTGAAGCTTAATTCCGGATATTGGGGCACTTGTCTGCCTTCACCTTCGCTTTTTTGGGGCAAAACTTCAAGCCTCAAAATTTTGCACGTGCCGACAACATCCTCCCTGTTCTTTTCGATGATTCTGGCGTGTTCAGCGTTTCCAGCATAAACCCTAACAAGCTTAATCAACGCATTGAGAGGCTTACGCTTCTCGGCTTTATCCCGCCTAATTTCGGCTATCAACGCAACCAGCAAGTCGCCAGCCCTCTCAGCTTCCTCGTCTATCCTGGCGGGATCTGCCTTCGGCCACCGAGTCAAGTGTATGCTTTTCACGCCTACATCCTCGGCGTACATGTGCTGGTATATCTCTTCTGTAATGTGGGGTGTTACGGGCGCCAACAACTGGAGTATGCGGTACAAAACCGTGTAAAGGGTGTGTTGGGCAGCCCTTCGCTTGGCCTCGCCATAGACTTCAGGCTTATACAGACGATCTTTAACAGCCTCAATATACTGATCGCAGAAAACATGCCAAGTAAAATTGCGAACTTCTTCAACCGCCACGTTGAACTGGCATTTTTCAAGGGCTTCTGTAACCCGCTGGGTAAGCCTCTCCATCTTGCTAAGAATCCACCTGTCTAAAAGTTGAGGCTCGAAACTGCCGCTGCTGGGCGTGTAGTCTGTAAGCTGGCTGCTGACAAAACGGGCAGCGTTCCAAAGCTTAGTTAAGAAACGCCTACCATACTCCACGTCTGGCCAACGGAACGGAATATCCGAACCAGTGGCGCCGCCTGCTGCTGCCCATTGCCGCGCTGCATCTGCACCATACTTATCGAGGACCTCGGGGGTTGCCACATAATTTTTGAGGGACTTACTCATCTTCCTACCATCAGCGCCAAGCACCATGCCGTTTATGAGGCAGCTTTTGTAGGGTTTCTCGTCGAAGAGGGCTAGATGCCTAACCATCAGATAGTAAGCCCACGTGCGGATAATGTCCACACCTGAAGGATGCAAGTCCGCTGGGAAAAGCCTCCTCCAGTCTGGACGGTCAGGCCAGCCAGCGTGCACAGCACAAGTGATGGATGAGTCCATCCAAGTGTCCATCACGTCAGTTTCGGGAATAAAATCGCGGCACCCGCATTTTGGGCAAGCATCTACCCGTGGCTTTTCAAGCTTCGGGTCTATGGGAACCCAGGTTTCATCGGCCAATATGGTTTCGCCGCATTTTTTGCAGTACCATATTGGGATGGGTGTGGCAAACACGCGTTGGCGGCTTATCACCCAATCCCAGTCCAGCGAACGCGCCCAGTCTATGAGGCGATACTTCATGTAGTCTGGGTACCAAACAATTTCGTGGGCTGCCTTTTCCACGCGGTCTGTTAAAATGCGGGTTTTCATAAACCACTGTTTGCGCTCCAAAATCTCGATAGGGGTGTCGCATCGCTGGCAAAGGCCTATTTCCTGCTTAACCGGCTCAATCTTCTCCAAAAGCCCCTCAGCCTTCAGATCCTCAACTATGGCTTTTCTGGCTTCTTCGACCGTTAACCCCCTATATTTTCCGCCATCCTCGTTTATTAGACCGTTTTCCGTCAAAATCATGATTACGGGCAAATTATGCCTTTTAACGGTGCGGACGTCCTCCTTGTCGCCGTAAGTGCAAATCATAACAACGCCGGTGCCGAAAGAGGGGTCTACAGCGTCGTCTGGAATAATTTCCACCGTGCGGTTCACGATAGGCACCGTTATGCGTTTTCCAACGTATTTGTTGTAGCGGGTGTCTGTTGGGTTTACGGCTACAGCCACACATGCTGGTATGAACTCTGGACGGGTAGTGGCTATCGTTAAGTGTCCACTGCCGTTCGCCAGTGGAAACTTTATGTAGTGAAGTTTGCCCTCCCGCTCTTCATATTCAACCTCAGCGTCTGCAATGGCGGTTTCGCACCTTGGACACCAGTTAACCGGATGCGTCCCCCGGTATATGTAGCCCTTCTTGTAGAGAATTATGAAGCTTAGCTGGGTGCGCCTCCAATAGTCCGGGTCCATGGTTCGGTACTCAGTTGTCCAATCGACACTGCAGCCTAGGCGGATAATGCCCTCCTTCATCATGGCAATGTATTTTTCCACAAGTCGCATGCACAAACTTCGAAACTTTTCAGGCGGGACGTCGCGTTTGCGAATTTTGTGTTCCCTTTCCACCTGCACTTCTATGCCCAAACCGTGGCAGTCCCAGCCCTGCGGGAAAAACACGTTATAGCCTTTCATGCGTTTGTAGCGGGCTACAATGTCAAAGTACGTCCAGTTTAGAACGTTGCCCATGTGGAACTCGCCGGAAGGATAAGGCGGAGGCGTGTCAATGCTGAAAGTCGGCCGCGTATAATCGTTCCAGTCAAAACGGTAAACACCCCACTCTTCCCAGAGCCGCTGCCACTTCCGCTCAACAGCCAACACGTCAAATTCTTTAGGCAAAGACCTCATACTAGACATCCTGCAAACTTCGACTTTAGGAAAGATAAATATACAAGTACATAACAATTACTCCAATCAAGGTCTGGGGGAGCTGGGCGGTGACCCGGCTGAGAGGACCGCTGAGCGCGGTCGACCCCCTAGAACCTGATCCGGGTAATGCCGGCGGAGGGAAGACCTTGAATAAGCAGGAGTGTCTCAAACTTCTTTAAACAGCATTTTTAGCTTATTCCAGTTTTTGGAGGTTCCGTTTTGGCTACACAGATGGAGTCAGCTAAAAGAGGACAAATAACCGAAGAAATGCGTATAGTCGCTGAATACGAGGGCGAATCAGCAGAGGTCATTTGCCAGCGTATAGCAGAAGGCACGGTCATAATAACGCGTAACGTCGTGCGAGAAAATGTTCATCCATTGGGGATTGGCAAGGGGTTGCGAACGAAGGTTAACGCCAACGTTGGTACAAGCCAAGACCTTTGCGACCCAAACTTGGAAGTTGAAAAGGCAAAGGTTGCCGTCAAATACGGCGCAGACACAGTTATGGATTTAAGCACCGCCGGTGACTTGGACAAGATAAGGCAAGCCATAATCAAGGCTGTTAAGGTACCCGTTGGAACGGTCCCAATTTATCAAGCAGCCATAGAAGCTGCAAAAAAGAAAGGCTCCATAATCCACATGACAGAAGACGACATCTTCAATACTATTGAGAAACACGCCAAAGACGGCGTCGACTTCATGACAGTGCACTGCGGCGTAACCCAGCAAATAGTCAAAAAACTGGCAGAGCATCCACGGCTTATGGGGCTTGTAAGCCGCGGTGGAACATTTCTAGCAGCATGGATCCTCCACCACAACGAGGAAAATCCATTGTACGCCAACTATGACTATCTCCTAGAAATTGCTAGAAAATATGATTTTGCCATAAGCCTCGGAGACGGTTTAAGGCCCGGCTGCATATTCGATTCTACAGATTGGGCTCAAGTCCAAGAACTACTCACAATTGGAGAGCTTGTTGAAAGAGCAAGAGCCGCAAACGTGCAAGCCATGGTTGAGGGGCCTGGGCACTTGCCACTGCAAGACGTAGCCGCAAACGTTCAGCTTGAAAAATCTATATGTAAAGGCGCACCGTTCTACGTGCTTGGACCTGTTGTAACTGAGGTTGCCCCGGGCTACGACCACATTGTTGGAGCCATAGGTGGGGCGTTGGCGGGGTTTGCCGGTGCTGACTTCTTGTGTTATGTGACGCCCGCAGAGCATTTGGGCTTGCCAACCCTGGAAGATGTTAAGGAAGGAGTAATAGCCGCCAAGATTGCCGCCCATGCTGCAGACATCGCAAAGCTTGGGGCAAAGGCCTCAGCGCAAGACTTAGCCATGGCGAAGGCTAGGGCAAGCCTCGACTGGAAAGGCCAATTTGAAAACGCCATAGATCCTGAAAAAGCTAAGAAGATTCATGGGCGGATAAAGCCGAAAAGCCCAGAAACATGTTCAATGTGCTCGAAATACTGTGCTATAAAAATTTTGAAAGAAGCCTTAAAGGCGGAGGGACAATGCATATGAAAAACTACACGCCAGTGGCAATAACCATCGCTGGAAGCGATTCATGTGGCGGTGCTGGGATACAGGCAGACTTGAAAACTTTTGCGGCTTTAGGTGTTCATGGAACAGTTGCCATCACATCAGTTACAGCCCAAAATACTTATTCGGTTAGGATTGTCCAAGACTTGCCTCCGGAGATGGTCTGCGAACAGATAAGTGCAGTTGCCGAAGACCTCGGAATAGACGCTGGAAAAACAGGCATGCTCCACGCGGAGGGAATCATAAGGGCTGTGGCTTCCGAAGTTTCAAAATATGACTTCCCGCTCGTTGTGGACCCGGTTATGGTGGCGAAGTCCGGTGCGCATTTGCTAAAGCCCGAAGCTAAAGAAGCCTTGAAAAAACATTTGTTTCCATTGGCTAAGGTTGTCACTCCCAACAGGTTTGAGGCTGAAAGGCTTTCAGGCATAAAAATAAAAAGCCTAAAGGATGCTGAGGCTGCTGCAAAGGAAATCTCTAAAATGGGCCCCGAAGCTGTCGTGATCAAGGGTGGACACTTTGAAGGTGAGGAAGTGACGGATACCCTCTACTATAAGGGCAAGTTTTGGAAGTTCACATTGCCAAGACTGGAAGTCAAAACCACCCATGGGACCGGCTGCGTTTTCTCAGCGGCTATAGCCGCTTTCCTTGCAAAAAAGTTGGATATCCCAGAGGCTGTGGAAAACGCGAAAAAATTTGTTTTTTCAGCAGTAAAGTTCGGCTTGCAGATTGGAAAGGGATATGGTCCAGTTAATCCATTGGCGTCTCTTTACCGTCAAGCCTCTAGGTATGAGGTTTTGTTGAATTTGGAGGAAGCCAAAAACCTTTTGGAGGGGCATCCTGAGGTTGCGGCGCTTGTTCCAGAGGTTGGCATGAACCTTGCTATGGCCGTTAGATACGCTGAAAATGTTGACGACATCGCAGCCATAGATGGGCGGATTGTCCGGACACTAAGCGGTGTCCGAGCTGTTGGAAGCCCAAAGTTTGGATGCTCCCACCACCTTGCTAAATACGTGATTGAAGCCATCAAACACGACGAGAGTAAGAGAGCAGCGATAAACTTGAAGTTTTCAGAGGAAATCCTAAAAATTTTGGAGCAACAAGGCCTAATCATCTCATTTTACGACCGAACAAAAGAGCCGAACGAAATCAAAAAAATTGAGGGTATGACCGTCCCTTGGGGTGTAAGGGAAGCCATCAAAAATATTGGGAAATTGCCAGACGTGATTTATCATAAAGGCGATTTGGGAAAAGAACCTATGATAGTGATTTTGGGAAAAGATGCAGTTTCCTTGGCGAAACTTGTCATAGAAATCGCTAAAGAGAGGAGGTAAGGATGCATAGCTTTATTTCGCGTTTAAGCTATCTGAAAAGTTTGGAGTTGAGTGGCTATGGCTGAAACAATTAGGAAAGTTGAAGAAGAAGTCATAACAAGGGTGATAATCCAAAAAGCCATGGAAGATTGGATAAGGCTTGCAGACACTGATGTGGTCGTTGTTGGAGCTGGGCCTTCCGGCTTGACAGCGGCCAGATATCTGGCTAAGGCTGGGTTAAACACGGTTGTTTTTGAAAGGAGACTTTCCTTCGGCGGCGGGATAGGCGGCGGAGGCATGCAGCTCCACAAAGTTGTTGTGCAGTCGCCAGCGGACAAAATTCTTCGGGAAGTGGAGTGCAAGCTCGAATCTTTAGAGGATGGACTTTTCGTTGCTGACGCTGCCGAAGTTATGGCAAAGCTTGCCTGTGGAGCCGTAGACGCAGGCGCAAAGGTAATTTTAGGCGTGACGGTTGAAGACTTGATATATCGTGATTCGCCGATAAGGGTTGTCGGAGTTGTTGTGCAGTGGACATCGGTTTTAATGGCTGAGTTACATGTTGACCCGTTGGCAGTTAAAGCTAAAGCTGTTATCGACTGCACAGGCCACGACGCAGAGGTTCTGGCAGTAGCCTCTAGAAAAATTCCGGAGCTTGGAATAACTGTGCAGGGCGAAAAGTCAATGTGGTCTTCCCGCGCCGAGGAGTTAACAGTCAAAAACACTAGGGAGGTTTGCCCGGGACTTTTTGCCGCTGGCATGGCTGTAGCGGCCATTGACCGAACACCAAGGATGGGGCCTATTTTTGGCGGCATGCTGCTTAGCGGTGAAAAAGTCGCAAAGTTGGTTATACAGAAGCTTAAAGGCAAAAAGGCCTAAACCCATTTGTTGTCGACTGAACTGGGACGTTAGAAGGTATAATCCTTTCTGGCGCGTTGTAAACCTTCATGTTGCCTCCACGGATAAATCCCACAAGGGTTAAGTTAGCCTTTCTAGCAATTTCGATGCCGGAGTCTAAGGCTGCAGCAATTGAAGCAACAATGGGTATGCCAACCATTGCGGCTTTGAGCACTATGTCTGTGGTTAATCTGCCGCTTAAGGCTAAGAGGCGTTCGCTAAAGTTTTCCCCCTTTAAGGCGCATTTCCCTATAACTTTGTCCACGGCGTTGTGGCGGCCAACATCCTCTGCAAACGCCACAAGAGCCCCGTTGCCATCGTAAATGGCGGCTGCGTGTACTCCATGGGTTTTTCGGTAGGTTTCTGACATAGCGTTCAAATTTTGGATGCAATTTTGAATTGTTTCAGCCTTCACCCTCATTTTTGAAGCCACTTTCTTGACGCGCCTTAACGCCAATGGTTGATTTTGCCCGCCGCATGCTGATGGGATTACACGGTAAAGTTGCCGAGCTAGTTTCAGCCTAGATTCAATATTTACTGTTGGCTTTAAGGCTATGTAACACACATTGTTTTCCTTGATGTTTATTTTATCAATTTCCTCAACGGTTTTTATGACGCCTTCGGAAAGGAGATTCCCAACAGCCAGCTCTTTGATGTCTTGAAGCGTGCAGAATATGGTGGCATAACGCCTTCTGTTAACAAATACTTGGAGGGGCTTTTCTTCGGCTACAAAATCTTCAGTTTTCTCGAACTTTCGGGTTTTAACGTCAATTTTAACAATCTCAACTTTGATAAATTTGGAGCCCCCTCTATTTTTTCAGTTCTGAAAGCACATAGTCAATTATCTCATTTGCAATGTTGACGCGGGTCACAGACTGCAATCCTCGCCACCCCGGTTGGCTATTAACCTCAATTACCATCGGACCCTTTGGACTTTCTAGGATATCCACACCCGCAATCTTGCATTTTATCAGCTGAGCTGATTTAACGGCTAACTCTTCAAGCTCGCCGTCAAGCCTTAACGGTTCTGGACGGGCGCCTTGGCTGTAATTGGTTTTCCAGCTGTTGGCGACGCGGCGCATGGCTGCCGCCACCCTGTTGCCTATGACGAAGGCGCGGATGTCTGAACAGCCATGCGGCACAAATTCTTGGAGGTAGATTACGCCATGATAGAAGGTTATAGCCCTAAAAACCGTGTAGGCTACATTCGGATCAGTTATGCGTGTGGAGCCGACGCCCCGTGAGCCAAAAATGGGCTTGACAACAACGTCTCCGCCAAGTTCATAGAAAGCCTTCAAGGCTTCATCCGCATCCTCCGTGACAGCGGTCCGCGGAACTGGCACACCGGCCTCCTCCAAAATCGCCAGCAAATCATACTTGTCAACGCAGTGTTCAATGGCTTCTGGCGGGTTAACAACATAAAAGCCTAAACGTTCAAGCCTATAAAGCACATCCATACGGAAAACGATTTCCTCCAAAGAACCCCGCCCAATAGGTCGAATTATCAAGGCGTTTAAGTCTTTAAGGATATCAACGTCCCGCACTTTCAAGTAGGGCTTATAACCCACACGGGCAACAAGCCAAGGGAAACTAAAACATATATGGGGAATGCCCCGCTTTTCAAGCGCCATGCGAAGCTGGGCAGAACTATAAGCTTCGGGGTTCCGCGTAACGATTCCAAACTTCAAGTTTAACCGCCTAGGGCTCAATGTTTAACCATGACAATCGTGTTTAGCTAAACACTTAAAGTTTCCGTGCAAACGTTTCATGTGAAAATTCACATAGTATCTGGAATAAGCCACTAAAATTTATGAATAAATTGCACCAATTCCATGGCGTTTTGCGGTTTTTGAGAAAGATCTACCGCCAAATATGCGCCATGCTCGTTAAAGTATGGTGGGCCCCTTCTTGAAAACAGTGTTAAAATTTTTCCATTATGGTCTATTTTGTAGCCTTCCGTGCATGGCTCATGCCCCCGAAGGATAACTTTTACGCCGAAACTTTGCAGAGCGGCGTCTGTTATTTTTTGTCCGAAGAGTTTTCCGGCGCCGCGATATGAAGCGCATGTTTCGCTTATAGCGTCGGTTGGATCGCTCCATAATAGGTCTTCCAGCAGGCTTTCCCTTGGATGCCTTGTGTGGGCGTAGGCCAAATCTTCTAATGTTTTGGCTTGAGGCGGCACGCCACCATGAACCATTAAGCAGCGTTCCACCACGATAACGGCGTTGTATAGGTAATTGAAGAGTTCGCGTATTCTCATGTAGGCTTTTGTCCATTCCTCACCAAAGCGTGTTTGAAACTGCCATGGTAAGTCATGGGGAGAAGCCAGAAGGTCCTCCGGCCCCTCATGATTTCCTCTCAACAGAATTATCTGTCTTGGAAATTGGAGTTTAAGCCTTAAAATAATGTGATAAACCTCAGCCGAATACTGACCTCTATCTCCATAATCGCCTAGGAAAACTGCAACCGCCTCGGAGTTTTGCCTCATTTTCTGGAGAAATTGGCTTCCGTTTAAAATGTCGATGAGGCTTTCAAGGTCGCCGTGCAAGTCTCCAACAACTAAAGCCTTGCCGACGGGTTGAAGTTTCACAAGTCGCCCAACGACTTCAAGGTTTCCAATTCTCCCGTTTTCACTTTTGAGGAGTTTAACCGCTTCTTCCACGAGTTGGCAGAACTTTTGGCACGAGGCGTTTAGGGCTTCTTTAACTATCTCTTGAAGTTGCAATTTTTCAACCCCAAACTTTTACCGTTATCTCTTGTCCGCTGAAAGCTTGAACGTTCTTTTCAACAAGACTTTTATGGCTGTCAATCTTTTTCATGGTCTCTTGAATTGCCCTTTTTAAGTTGGCTTCCTCGGATTCCAGCCTTTCCAGTTTTCTACGTATGTTTTCAACATGCTCCTGCAGTCTTGACATTTCGGTTATAGTTTCGGCAATAGTTGTGGACGTTGAAACTCGAGCCTTCTGCATTTTTGCCTCTACACATTTTTTCTGTAAGTCTACAAGCGAGTTTTTGTCAACGATTTCTGTTATGGCTTGTTTCGCCTTGCGCATCTTATCCTCCTTAAGCTTAAGCTTTCCCTCAGCCATCAGCCTCTCAGTTTTTTGGAGAATCTCCTTCAAAAGCGGGTAACCTGCATTTTCTGCCGTCAAAGCCTCGAAGGGGTCGGCCAAATACTCGCCAAGCTTTTTGATTTCTTCTGGTGTTAAGCCGCTTCCAGCACCGTGCAATGCGAGGGACTGAAGTTTCACTAAAGGCTTTTGTAAATGTCTAAGGCTGTAGGCAACCTCCCTTCTTAAGCATTCTAAAGTTTCATTTATTTTGGCTAGTTGGGCTAGTCCGCCGCCTTTCTCATGTTCGGCAATTTTGCGCCGTGTTTGAGCTAGCTCTTCTTCTAGGCGAATTCTTTCGCTTTCAGTTCTTCCGTGTTCATTTTCCAAATTTGCCAGCCTACTTTTCAGCTCCTTGATTTCCTCGATTAGTTGGAAGGTTTCCTCCAAAGTTTTGGCTTTCATAAACTCCTTCGTCAAAAAGCTGTTTAACTCTTTAAGTGAAGTCTTAGCGCCCTCAAAAGCCCGCAAGAATTTTCCACGGTCCATTATGAAGAAGGGAGAAATCCTTGGAAACCAATTTCGCACATCCACGTCCGTGACAGCATAAGCCTTCTGGGCCATGCTTACAAACTCTTCAACGCCTTTAACGGACAGCTTTTCTGGAACTTGGACTTGCCGCATTCGTTCCTGAAAGATTTTTGCCAGTTTATTGAGGGCTTGAGCCCGCTTGAAAGTACGCATGTTACGCTTTTCAATTTCCTTTCGACTGTTTCCTATGAGCATCTCGCAAGCCTCGATTAGGCTGCTATGGGCTTTGCGCATATCGCCTAGAAGCTTTTCAGCCCTCGTTTGAAGCGGTTTAAAAATGGCGGCTGTTTGGTTTTCAAGCCATCCTTTAAGCTCTGACAATGGGATTTCAGTGCGTGTTGACAAGCAGTTTTCCCAACTAACTGATAGTTAAAAGCCTTATTTTTAATTTTCAATCTGGAATAAATTTTACTCATTTTTGAGTAGTTACTCTTAAATAATTACACGCTCATAAGCTGCACCGGTTAAAATGGACACAAAAACAGTTGCATTCACCCTAATGATGGGCGCCCTTGGAAACTTACTGTTCGCAGTTTCCTACCACATAGGACAACTTGCACCAAGCGTGGCTCTAGACTTCTCCCTGTTAGCAGCATTCATCGCAGGATTCTACGGTGGTCCAGCCGTGGGGTTTGTTTCGGGAGTTCTTGTTGGAATCCTTCCTGGAATCATGTTTGGACCCATGGGCATGGGTTCCTGGCTGGGTTTGGTGAGCTTACCCCCAGGAAAGGGTTTAACAGGTTTAACGGCAGGAGTCCTTGCGAATGCTTTTGGATTAAGGCGAAATAGGCACTCTTCGCTTTTAACGGTTCCAGCAACCCTTTTGGCTTATGTTCCAGAATGCCTCTACACTTATGCTTATTTCGCATTTTTGATGCCCCTCTTCCTTGGAAGTGGAGGAATTGTAGTGTTCCTCTATTATATCTTGCCAAAAGCCCTAGTTGAAGTTGTTATAATGAGTTTTTTCATGGCTGCATTAATAGGAAATAAGGGATTCAACGATTTCTTAAACAAAGTTTTCTTAACAACACCAATCCATGCCGGAATCAAAACGTCAGAAACCAAATGATTCTTTCAAAGCATTATAGTTTATTTCTCCAGCCTTAAACACGCTGCCAGTTCTCACATTGTTGACCACGACCACTGCCGGCGCGAAAATGTTTGGATCTATTTTATAAAAGTCGTAGCCCGCCGCCTTGAAAACTTCTAGGAAGGGTCTTCCATAGTCTTTAGAGGCTTTTGAAGGCGCCATTTCCACGGTCTTCGCCAGCTCCCCCTCATTTTCGCAGTCCACCATGTAGTAGGTTATGCCACCGTAAAGGATGGCGTCGTTGGTTCTAGCCATAGCCTTAACAAATTTCGGGTGAGTTGGCGGTATTGGAGCGCATCCCAAAGCGTAAAGGATTATGTTTGGGTCGAGGCCAAGCTTTGTAAGCTTGTGAACTCCTGTTTCAACAACGCGGCCAGCCACTTGGGTGGCGCCTGCAACGCTGGCAGTCGGCGTCAAGATTATGGCCAGGTTTTCGGCTTGCACTTTGCAGTCGCGGGCTATGCGTTCTATCAGCGTTTCGGGTGGGTGTTTGTCGGTTTCCAGAACCACTATGGCTTTGTCGCTCTCGTCTCTGTAGCCTATTTTTTCATAGATTTCTTTTGGTTTCTGGGCTATGGCTCTGGCTGGTCCCGAGCCGATGGCAGTATAATCGCCTTCTTTGATGTTCCAGCCTGCGAACTGTGAGCCCAAGGTGGCTATGGCTGGATGATCCGTGTAAACAAATATTGTGGGCAGTTCCAGTTCGCCATATTGCCTACAACCTATACGGGCCTTGCCACATCCCCCCATGCAAATCTCCGTTATAATTTTGCCCGCTTGAAAACCGCCTTTCGCTTTTATGCCTGCATCCACAATTATGGCGCCATTTTTCGCCTTTTCGACTTTCACGCCATAATAGTCTGGATTTTCACAGAGCTTTTCCAGAAGTCTCCAAGCTAAACGGTTAACACTTAAACTTGTTTTCAAGGCATGCATCCTCCACCCTTAAAGAAACTTTTCGTAATGGCTTAGATGGGGGTTCGGCTCTTTTGCCACAAAAAGTCTTCCACGGCCATTTTCGGTTAAGTCGCCGATGAAAAGGTAGAAGGGAGCTTCCACAACTTCGCCTTCCTCAATTTTAACCCTTTTTCTTAAGCCTTCAATGGTGAAGGTTGGCAAGACGGATTCTAAATGGCCGCCTACAACTATTGTGCCGTCCACCATGCATGCGCCAGCCCTAGACTCACAGTCCTTCTGTACATAAATTGTGCCGCCTTTCATGCGGAAGCCTACAAACTGGCCGGCACACCCATAAATTTTGATTATGCCCTTTTTCATGTGGGCTCCTGCTTCGCGGCCAACGTTTCCACGCACTATTATTTTTCCGCCTTTCATGCCTTCTGTGCTGCCTCTGTAGGGGGCGCCTAAATAGTCGCCAGCATTGCCATGAATTTCTATAGTGCCGCCTTTCATCATGGAGCCAGCCCAGCCGAGCACATTGCCGTAAACAGTTATTTTTCCACCCCGCATTTCTTCGCCTAAATGCATGCCCGCACCGCCTTTCACAATTATTTCGCCGCTTTTCATGCCGACGCCTATGCATCTAACACGACTGACATCGCCATGAATCGTTATCACCGAGGCTTCTTGGCTGCTTTCAGCGGCTTCCACTTCCACCTTGAAGAGTTCGCCAAGCGTTTTCTGTTTGTTGCCCTCCCAAACCTCCAGCTTTTCGATTTCTTTGAGGCTTTTTCCTTGGAAAACGTCTGGGTTTATACATTCAGCCACTACGGGAAGCCTAAACTCTTTTAGTGGGTAAAGATTCACCCTCATTACACATCAGCCTTCACGGTTATTGGTTGAGAGATTGCCAAATAATCCTCCGAAACCGGGTAATTTTCAAACTCAACAGTCCAGTACTCTTTGAAACGCCTCTTCAAGTTTTCGTTAACCTCTATTTCGCATTGCTCAGAAAGCTGTACATCCACCCACATGGTAGCGCCATCAATGTGCTTCAAAACCTCACCATCCTTGACAACCACTTGTCCACCCTTAATTGTGTAGGCAGCCCGTTTAAAAGCGCGTCTAACAGCCCTATACTTTCTGGAAGGATCCATGGTTTCAGGGTTGAAGTTGTATATGGCGATGTCCGCATCCGCCCCAACGCCTAAATGCCCCTTGTCCTTTAGACCTAGGGCTTTAGCTTGCCCGGCGCGGGTTACGATGGTTATTTCGTAAAAGTCTAGTTCGCGGTCTATGGATGGTAGAAGGCTTCTGCTCCGAGCTTTGGGGTTAATCTTTTTCATGGCGGCTTCTCTGGCTTTTCGACTCATAAGCCAAGCCACAATCCGCGGATAAGCAATAAACGGTCCGCCATTTGGGTGGTCGGTTGTCATCAAAATTTTCCATGGGTCCTTGATCAGCAAGGCAAGTTCAAGGCCTATGGACCATTGGGTTGCGTGGACATAGTTTTTTCGTCTGTAGTGGAAGGGCACTATTCCAGCGCTCGTTTCTGTTTCTACATCGTGGTTTGTCCATTTGTTCCCGCTGAGCATGTAAAGGGTAAACTGGAAGGGGCCGTCCGCCGTCATGGTTGTGGTGTCCGTGAAAATGACTTGGCCCATATCCATTGTAACGTGGGAATGCGCGTTCATGTAGTTGGCTATTTCTTCGGCGCCGGATTCGAAGGTGCGCCAGTCGTCGCCTTTGAAAGCGCTGAACTGGCAGTGGGTTATGTGGATGGCGGGTTTGCCGTCCTCTGCCAAGTCTTCGACACACCGCATTGTTTCTAAAGTCGTCACGTAGTTGCCGGGCTTTCCAAGGTTATTGGTGTGCACGTGGATCGTGTGGGGCAAGTTTAAGAGCTTATTAACCTTGCAAAGTCCCCGGATAATCTCGCGAGGTGTAATCCCAAAATAGGGGACTTGGTCGTCTATGCTTTCTACGTTGTAGCCGAAACCCCATGCTTCAAGCCCGCCGGGATTCACGAGTTTTATGGCGTAACCCTTAGTCGCCTTAATCATCCAAGCCACGTGGCGGGCGCACTCCTCAATTTTGCCGTCTCGTAAGTATTCAAGCACAAACCACCAGTCACCTAGAAGCGGATAACTAGCCTTATCAATAATTGGGGTGTCGCTGAGTTCCTCGTGAGTATGCTTCGCCTCCAAAGGCGGCATAGCCGGGTCCATAACCGTTGTCCAGCCCATCCGCGCATAACGGTAGCCCGTTGTAAACGTGGACGGAATTGAATAGCCAACACCAGACCTCGTGACAGCTGTCTTACGCTCAAAATCTTTGAAGTGGTCTTCTGGACGCAGAAGCCTACCAGCATTCACTTTTCCGCCGGCAATATGGCTGTGAATGTCAACGCCGCCGGGCATGACAATCATGCCTGAAGCGTCTATCTTTTTGGCTCTACGCTCGTTGACTTTTTCCACTATTTTGCCGTCCTTTACGGCTATGTCCATTTTTTCGCCGTTAACACCGTTAATAGGGTCGTAAACAAACCCGTTTTTTACTAGAAGCTCCATTTTAGGCAGCCTCCACACTTTCACGTTTTATCCTTCGAACTTCAGCTAGGATTCTCCTCAAAATTTCTTCGTCTGGCAAAATGCCTCTGGGTGGGTCTACAACCTTTTTGAGAGGAATGGGCACGTGGTCCATGCGGTAGGCTGTTCCAGCCGCTTCTATGCCAACAAAAGCTGAGGGAATTACAATGTCGGCCACTTGCGCCGTAACATCCATGTGAGGCCCAATATAGATAAGCGGGTTCTTAACGAGGTGTTCGGCGGCTTTCCGCGGGAAGTTTGAAACCGGGTCTGAAGCCACGATCAAGGCTGCGTCAGATTCACCCCGCAACAACACGTCCACAACAGAAGTTTCTCCCGGATTGTATCTTGGATAGCCCAGCGAAAAGTCCACAGCATATGGGTAGCCCGTCTGCCAAGTGAACACCGTGTTGGCGCCTGTCACGTTGAAATGGCCTCGCATGGGCATTATCACAAACTTTGTCCGCATGTTCAAGTCGCGGACCAGTGAAAGCGCCGCGTCAATGTTGCGTAGTTTGGCGCCGCTCATGGTTAAGCCAAGTCCAAAGAAAAGCGCTCCGAAATCGCAGCTCACCATGGCGTCGGCAACCTCCTCCAAGTGTTCGACCGGCACACCAGCAACCCTATCAACTTCGAGTTCCTGATCACGAATTAAAGCCCTAAAAGCCTGCAGAAGCTCATAGTCTTTGGAAGGCTCCACTTGGATGAAGAAGTCAGCCATCTCCGCCGTCTTCGTCCGCCTAACATCCACAACTATTAGTTTTCTGCCCTCCTTAGCAATGGACGGCACAAAGGTGGGCTCCAGTCCCGCCTTAATTTCCGGAGGCTTTTTGAGAACTAGTCTTCTAATGGCACTTCGAATTTTTTTCCGCCCTATGAGGGCTTTAATTTTCGACACGTAGCCTCTCCACGCGCTTTTCTCAAACCTTCCTTCAGAGAATGCCGTGTAACGTTCTATATGTCTCGGATGGGCGCTCCATGGGTCGCATCCCCAATAAATGATTAGGTCGGCTCTGTGGCGGATCTGCCCCAAAGTGCATGACGGTATACCGATGTCTTGAACGCTCAAAAGGGATGGACCGTGGCAGACGACCGAAGTGTTATCTATGACGCCTCCAACTTCTTCGGCTAGTTCTATGCCGACGCTTATGGCTTCACAGCTTGTGTTGCTCCAGCCATAAAGCACAGGATAATTGGCTTCTGCAAGAATTTCAGCAGCCCGTCTGATGGCTTCTTTAAGCGTTGTCTTTACGAGTTCTCCGTTCTTCCTAATCAAGGGTTTGCGAATGCGGTGTTCGCTGCAGTGGCTTAAGAATTTCGCCTCACACATGGCGCAGCCGTTCTTAACCTTAACAATCTCGCCGTTTTCTATAGTTAATTCTATGTCGTCACAGAGGCTTCCACAAACCGGACACGTGACAGCTTTTACAACAGGCACTTTTAACCCTTCCCAAACTGTTGTTTAAGAAGCTCCTCCAAACCCAAAACAGATTTGTCTGGGGCAGGCTCAACAACGGCCGGCACCCCCTTAAAACTTGGCATTCCAATACCATGTGTTTCCGGGTTTACAATGGCGTTTGCCCATGGGCCGTAGGGTATATATATCACACCGGGGTGGGGTGCCCTAAGAGATTTTTTTGCTTTAACAATCACTGAGCCAAAATCCGTGGAGACTTGAACGTTTACGCCGTCCTTTATGCCGAGCTTTTTCATGTCTTCCGGGTCCATGTAGCATACGGAGACGCTTTCCACATATTCCTTTGTGCTTTTTCCAAGCTCCTTCCCAACACCTTGCTCTATTGTGCGCCCCGTCAACAAAGTAACCTTCAATTTAGGTTTTTCAGCCATTAGCCAACCTCAACAGCTTGTTGTGATGTTCAATCTCTTGAAAGCACATACAATCAGTTAAGCCCTAATTAATTTTTCCTTAAAAGCTTCCATGATACAACTTTACAGTTGCCAGTAGGTTAGAGTGGATATGGCTGTTATGGTGAAGGGCGCAGCCATTGTTAGAACGAAGCCGCTGGAGAAAGCCGTTACAAGGGTTTCTTGACCGCTGTAGCGCACTATTATGGGCAGTGTTGTGTCCATGGCCGTGGCTCCTCCCATGGCTATGGGTGCATACTTATCCAGTTTCGCAACAAGCCATGCTGTGGCTATTGTGGCAAGTTCTCTGAGAAGGTTCACCGCAAAGCCTAAAGCTCCCCATTCGAGGCCGAAAAGCTGTCCGGCGAGAGGCCCTGCCAAAGTGTACCAGCCGTAGCCAGCGCAAACCGCCATAGAAGCGAAAACGTCTATTTTGAGGATTAAGCCGCCGACAAAACCGCCTAAAACGCTGCCTAAGGCAACGGCAAAGGGGAAAACGAGCATCTTAAACCCAGCTGCCTTCATTTTCGCTGTTGCCTTCTCATTCGCTGCAAAAAGCACCCCCATCAAAAAGAGAAGTGAAACCAGCGAGATGTTGAAGGCGTATTCTGAAAAAACAACGTTTAGCAGTGAAACACCAAAGCTGTTGTTTAGATAGCCGGCTAAAATGCCCATGGCGAGGGTTGGCAAAACATATTTTATCATATTTTCACCAGTTTCATGGCTAGCTTCGCGCAGACCACGCTGAAAAACAGAGCCATGGCTAAAAGCACTAAAGCGTTAAACCAAACGCTCGGCATCACCGCCAAAAGCTCAGAGTTTGAACCAATCGAAAAACCCAAAGAGAAAATCAAAGCCAGAATACTTCCAAAAATAAGCCCTTCAACCTTGTGAACATTTTTTCCCCTTAAACGGTAGCCCACAACCAAGCCCAAAGCCAACGAAAGGGTAAGCCCAGCCACTTCTAATAGTCCCGCCACGCTGAACACCCTCGGGGACAAATATGCGAAAAGCAAGCAGAATTTAAACTTTTATGCGCTATGGTCTATAACCATTTAAAACCGCTAAAGCTATAGCCGTAGCAATTATATCGGCTGTTGTGCCTGGGTTCAGATTGTTACCGTCTAACCGTAAAACAGCGTCGAATAGGTGGAGTTTCTCCCTTCCAACAGGCGTTTTTAAGCCGCCGTTTTTCAAGACTTCTTCAGCCATTGCTGAGACTTGGCGAGCCTTTTGCATGCCGACTTTTCGGGCTATGAAGGTGTCGGGGTAGGCTGCCAAAACCTCAAGGAAAGCATGGATTATTGCATTGTTTATGTTGCCATCTTCCTTAAGCCAACGCATTAGGCTTGGATGGGCAAAATCGAAGGTTACGGGGTAATTGTTAACCCATTCAGAGCAAATCATGTCATAGGATGCAGCTATCTTGAAAACCTTGTAAAGCGTGATCCGTTCACGGAGAATCCTCTCAGTTGAAGAAGGATCATTCACGTCCAAGTCTGGCGCCTTTCCAAGCCCACTTGGCTTCGCAATTCTGACAGCCTCGTAAACGGCAACAGCGTCTTCAGGCGTTGTTGCCTCCACAACCCGTTTTAGGTTTTGCCTCAACCCTGAAAGTTCAAAGACACCTTTCTCCGCTGGTGTCATGCCCGCAGCCACAGCCAAAGGCGCAAACAACAAAACAGTGCCAAGCAGTGTGTTGCCGCCACTTTGCCAACGACTTATCTCAGCCACGCAGTCGCGGATTATTTGTCCCACACCAACCTCATTTAGACTTATTTCGCCTCGGGAAACAGCCAACCCCCTTTCAGCTGCAAACCTAAAATAAGGGGCTGCCGCCACCGCCGAAGCCAAAAAATGCATGTGATTTGTGCCTTCAAAACCAACAACCAAGTTCACGTTGCCAGGCTTGTCGGCGCTAACCTCCAACAAAATGGCTAATTGCAGACATTGGGCGATGTGGGTTGCCTTGTCGAAGGATTTCTGCAAAGACCTGCACCTTTAATTTCTAAGTTATTAGGGAAAAGCTTATTAATGTTGTGTAAAAAATTACACTGCAATTACTAAAAGTACACAAGGTGAAAGTTTGGCGAGTGTTGAATTATCCGCCAAAAATGTGGCGCTTTTAACAATTTTCGCCGGCCTCTCCTTCATAATCTGCAGATTCATACCTGGAATACCAATAGTTGGCGTTCCCGAAGCAAGTATAAAATTTGACGCAGTCGTGGCTCCCCTCTACGGGATGATCATCGGTCCATACTTGGGGTTTCTAGCAGCCTTGATAGGCGGCTTAATTGCCGCGGGAAACCCCTTCAGCGTTTTAACATCTTTCTGCACGGCGATTTCAGCCATGGTGGCTGGTTTCCTAACATTGGACAAAATCTCAAAGAACAGTAAAATTCAAGGGTGGCCGCTTTCCGCAGCAATTCTTGCCGCTTTGATAGCCGGATGGTATGCCACATGGGTTGGGCAAAAAGCCATATTCTATCCGGTCCTACATTTCGCGGGCTTATTCGCCATTTTAATCACTCGGGGCTGGGTTGCAAGCTCGTTCAAGGAAATCGGAGTGGCAAAGGGAGGCTGGCAGTTTAAACCGGCATCCATACTTTCCGGTGTAATTTTATTCGTCGTCGGCTACATGTTCACAAAACCCTACTTAAATGAGGTGGTTCCATTAAACTACCTTTCGCTTCCAGTATACATAATAGCGGCAATCCTAATCCTTTATGGAATATTCGGAGCTGGCAAGTTTTCCTTTCTTTCATCAGTTTTCCTAGCTAGTTACTGTGGAATAATAGCTGACCACATGCTTGGAAACCTAATATTCATAGGGACAATAGATATTCTCATCCCCTTCAGCGTTGTAGAGGAATATTTCCTAAAACCTTTGGGACTACCGGACATCCCGTCTCTCTTCATGTATATGGTTCCAGTTTCAGCCGTCGAAAGAATACTCATGACAGTTGCCGCCACAATAGTTGGTGTAGGCTTGATCTCGGGGCTTTACAAGGCTGGCTTAATCTTCAAGAAGCAACAATAAGAATATCCGTGTGAACTCCCATTTTTAACCCCTTGATGGAACAACAATTCCGAGAAGGAGACTTCATAGAAACCAAGCATGGCCTAATATTCGATGTGAAAGGGCTAGTTCACCCACCGAATAGGGTAATAGCCTTCATAAGGTATTATCCAAGCAAAAATGGCGAAAGAAAAGGAAAAAAGCAATCCTACAAAAAGATTTACTCTCTTTCTAAGCGTTATGAATGGCTGAAAAAGAATTTTCCAGAATACTTGGTTTACGATCAGGTTTTCAACGAGGTTTTATGCGAAGTTCCAATCACCGACATCAAAAAACACTATACTCCCGTTGAAGAACTTAAAAGAATTCGGAATAAGGAAAACCCAGATAGTTTGGAATCCATGATTATGGAAATGGCTTCCCTGCTCAAATCATCCGCCCGCATTTCTTGGAACTCAATTGGGGCTTCAGGCTCCGTTATGGTGAGCTTACACACGTTAAACTCGGACATCGACCTAGTTGTTTATGGTTCTGAAAACTGCAGAAGAGTTTACTCGGCAATCGAAACTCTATTTAAAGACCCTTGCTGCCAGTTGAAACCATACTCATTGAATGAGTTAAAAAGGCTTTTCGATTTCCGTTCGAAAGACACGCTTGTAGGCTTCGAGGATTTCTTTAAAACCGAATCTCGGAAAGTTTTGCAGGGCAAGTTTATGGGAAGGGACTATTTCATCCGTTTTGTGAAAGATTTTGGCGAAATAAATGAAAGGTATGGAGATGTTTACTACAAGAATTGTGGTTATGGTAAGGTTGAAGCTGTTGTTGTTGACGATTCAGAAGCCATTTTCACGCCGTGCACATACAAAGTTGAAGATGTGAAAGTTGTTGAGGGGCCAAAACTTCAGCCAATAAGGGAAATAGCCTCGTTCCGTGGAAGGTTCTGCGAACAAGCAAGGAGCGGCGAAACTGTTTTGGCTCAAGGAAAAATCGAGAAGGTTGTGGACCGCAGAAATGGCAATGAATATTTTAGGCTTTTGATTGGGAACAAACCTTCAGACTACATGATTTTGAAGAGTTAAGCCATGGTTCGAACAACTTTGAGAACTTGCTCGTAGTACCGTGGACCATATGTAAGCGTTATCTGGTGGAAGTTTCCGCGGACAGTTTCAACTTTTTCAAGGTTTCCCTCCACATAAACGGTTTCATCTCTCCACGCTTGCATCCTAAACTCTTCAAGGTAAGAAACCACCCTTTCCAAGTTGCCGACCCGAGGCCCTTCGACTATTTGGATTGGCTCAACCATGTAGACTGAAGGCATGTAAGGGGCTTCCGCGTCGTCCTTCACGCGTAGAACTGCTTTAATCCAGCCAACCCACGTAATCTTCTTGATTTCCATGTAATCCTCCCTTATTTCGTTCCAACTTTTCACGGGTTCAAACTCCACCTTAATGGCTCGCCCAGACTCTTCGTCGTGAAAAACGGCGTAAACAAGTTTGCGCCGCTGATGCCAAACAAACTCTTCTGGAGTTAGGTTCTTATAACGCCAAACTTTTCCTCGGATAGGTAAATCATCAACGAATTCATTGGAAAAGCCCAAACCGCCATCACTGTAGAGTTCCTGCAGGGTTTTGCGGATTTTTTCAAGGTTTCCTCTTCCATACACTATCAAGTCTATGTCCGAAAACTTTGGATGATAAAAGCCATGAAGAAGAGAACCGAAAACCCCGAAGTTTTCTAGGCTCAGTCCAGAGGCCGTCACAGTTGCTTCTAAGACTTTTTTCAAGGCTTTGAGAAGCTCATCTTTAGGCTGGGCTTCCACAAGCTTTTTTAGGGCTTGTTCCGGTTTTCGCACCCCTGCAATGTTCACTGTTTGGACACCCAACACCTTTTTGCCCAAAGGCTTGTGGAAAACCATGTGTTGTGAAAATTTTTTCTGAACAAAATGCCACGCTTCGTCTTCGTAAAACTTGTAGAAGATGTTTTTGCCGTCTGTTCTGAAGGCTTTTGGATTGTTGGACTGGAAAAGATTGGCGGGTGCATACTCTAAGTCGCATATGTAGCCTTCCGGTGGATGGGTGTAGCCGAAAATTCTGAAGATTAGGCCTTCCTGCGTGATTATGGCGTCGCGGTCTCTAAGCCTTAATCGGGCTAGACTGGCCAAATGTATTCTTCCTCGCTTTCCGCAGTTCCAACAACAACTTGATACGAGATTTTGCCAGTATTCACATTTTCAACTCGTTCAAGGGTTCCGGAAACTTCAATTTGTTGCCCTTTTCTGGCAACGTTTCTGTAACATCCAATCATGGAAACAACTGTTTCTGGCACAATGTCCACTGAGATAGGCACCCCCTCTAAAGGTGTGAAATCTTCAATTTTGTAGATGGCTGGACGGAACATTGCTTCACTGTCATCTTTAACTTTACACTTGAACTTGACGGGCGCTATAGGCATGTACCTGTATTCGCCATACTTGACTTTGATTTCTTCTGGTTTACGGACAGCGTTATACATGAAAATCTTGTTTTTGAAACGTCCTTTAAACCGCCTTGCAGCATCTAAACGGTTGTTGAAAACATAGGTTAAGACGCCTTCTTGGACAAGCTTTTCGATGGCAGCCTCGACACGACGGAAGTTTCGGCTTCCATAAACCACTATGTCTATGTCAGATTCAGCCGAGTGCATGCCAAGGGCTATGGAACCGTGAACGCCAAAATCCTCCAAGGGCACTTTAGCCTCGCATGAAACAAGTTGAACAAACTCTAGAGTCAACTCTTGCAGTCCATCCCTTTCCTTGGATTCTGTTAAGGCTTTTAAGCGGTCTCTTGGGACAAAAACTCCAGTAACATGGTTTATGGGTGTGCTGATAACTTCTTTCCGTCTATAGGGACAGAAATAGACGTAGTCTGAAAAGTTTTTCCTAAAAACTTCAATGAAAGTCTTATAGTTTTCGGCTGTGTAAAGCTTTTCTGCCCGAAAAAGCTCTGTTCCACAAAATCGCCACGTTCTTTCTAACATTCGGATTTTAAAGAGTTCTTTAAACTTTGATGGAATATATTTCAAAAAAGCGAAAACACGTTTTTCCGGGTGTTCATATCCAAAAACATTTAGAATGAAGCCTTCCCGCGTTATGAATGTATCGCCGTCTAATGGTTCCCAGCTGGCCGTTTTTGGACACCTTCGGTAGACTCTGGACTGGCAGTTTAAAAGTCTAGCGTTGAGGAAAAACAATATTTAAACGGCTAACGAAAGAAAATTTGAAAGGTGGCTGTGCTTGAGTCTCCCTGAAGAGTCCCATCCATACGTTGTTTTTCTCCCAGCTGAACAGAAAGACAAAATTTTAAGTGCGATTTTTGGCTCTAAGGCTTCCCTCGAAATTTTAAGATTCTTTCTTAGGCAGGGAATAGCCAACAAAATTTACCAGAAAGATCTTGTTAGGCAGCTGACCTACTCTAACAAGACAATAATTGGAAACTTGAAAACCTTAACTGAGCTTGGCGTTTTAACCGAGTGTATGGAAAAGATTGAACGGGATGGGCGGACGGTTTGGGTTAAAGCCTATAGGCTGTCGGATATTGGCAAGTGGTTCGCCCTTTTAATAGCTGAGGAAAAAGAGCTTTCAGACAAGGAAAAGGCAGAAATACTTCAAAACATTTTCAGAAACTACATTAAATGGGTTAAAAATCTTTCGGAAAAACTCTACATGGACAAGGAGACCTTCAAGAAAATATTTGACGAAGAGATGAAAAATGAAAGCCATACGTGAACGCTCTAAAATAGCGGTAAACTTGTAGGCTTTTGTCGAGAACTTTATCAAGAAAAAGAGGGGAAAGTTAAGGGCTAAATAGCCCTCTAGAAGGGGGAGTGCCCAACATCTGTGGAGTTTGGAGCTTCCATGGGGAGAAGGGGGAGAAAGGAGAGCTCGCGAAAACATAAGAAGCCGATTTTACTCCAAACCCTTCCACCATTGGGCCTCCTTCTAGAGGGCTTTGAAGGCTTCAAACCATCTGTTATAAAGCGTTAACATGTCTAGGGAAACGCTGGGCTTCCTTTCCTCCAAAATCTGTCGGAAATCGCTCATTCGCAAGGACCGGGGCTTAGCAAGCTTGTTAGCGGCTTGTCCAGACTCGAAGAATTCTCCAATAACTTTTAAGTGGGCGGCTTGGCATACATCTTTTATATCGCTTCCAGAAAAGCCTTCAGAAAGCCTTGCCAACTCATGTAGATCTACGTCTGGAGCCAAAATTAAATTGCTTGTGTAATGTTTAAACATCATGAGTCTTGCGTGGAAGTCCGGTAATGGCACAAGGATTCGCTTCTGGAAACGTCGAATAAACGGCCAGTCCAGATCCCAAGGCTTGTTTGTGGCGCCAATAACATAAACGTGAAGGTTTTTACCCTTGTCAATTATGCCGTCCATCTCTTTTAGGAACTGGTTGCGTACACGAACTTCGCCGCCAACCTCGTTGGAATGCTTCCCCATGAGGGAGTCTAGCTCGTCAATAAATATTATGGCTGGCTTCTTGTCTTCCAAGGCGATTTTCCGGGCAGACTCAAAAAGTCTGGCAACATTCTGCTCCGCCTCACCCAACCACTTAGACATTATAGAAGCCGCATCCACAGAAATAAAAACAGCGTCAATCTCCGTGGCGGCAGCAGCAGCCAACAAGGTTTTGCCGCAGCCCGGCGGGCCAAAAAGCAGTATACCTCTAGGCCACCCTAACGGAAAAAGGTCCGGCCTCTGAACTGGGTAGATTATGGCCTCTTTGATTGCTTTTTTCGCAGAGTCTAAGCCTATAACCTCGTCCCAGCGGACGTTTGGCTTCTCTTTTATAATCAATTCTTCATAGCTTGCCTTCTTTGTCTCGCTTGGTTTTGCTCCTTCAACGCTCTTAGGCTCCGTTTGCTGGTCCGCTGGAACGATGGCTCCCTGCAGCGCCTTTATCCTCTCTTGATAGGCTATGGCCCTTTGAATGTAAATCTTGTTTAGACTGTAGTCGGGATAAAGCTGGACAAGCTTCAATAGCGTTTCTATGGCTTTTTGATACATTGTTATGGCCATGCCCTTTGCGCCCTGCTTGTCGAGGCGGACGGCTTCCAAGGCATAGTTTGTAGCCAACTTTTCAAGCTCTTGGGCGGCCTCCAAGGCAAGTTCACCTTCTAACTTCAATTTTCACTTTTCCCTTTGCACCTAAACTTTGCAGGGCCTTCTCAACCTCCTCATATGAAGCGCCTAAGTCCCGGGAACAACGGATTAGGTCTATTTCGCCACCGCTTCGACGCACATATTCCAAAAGGGCTTCTTCAAGGGAAGGCTTACCCACTTTTAGGCTAATCTCCTGAATCTCAGCTTTTCTAAAGGAGATCAAGTTTTCAGAGCGGCTTCCGTTTTCGTCAAAGGCTTCATCGCCAACGATCTGGGAACAAGAAGCGGTTAGAGCAACCATCTGTTTGATTTCGGCCTTCTCGAGTTTGGGTGTTTCCAGCGTAGCAGGCGGTTCAGGAAGCTTCTCAGTTATCCTCTTTTCAAGGAAGCTTTCAACTTCGCTTAGAATCTGTTCTCCAGCAGGCGTAACCTTGTCCACTGGAATTACGACTTCATCAGAGATTCTCGTTGAGTAGATTGTTTCCCCTATAACGTTGTTTATCTCATTTATCTCCGATGAAACTTCGGGTAGTATCTCGTAAAGCTGTCTCGAAATGTTTTGAAGGGTTTTCAAGGCCGGTTTTAGGTCTATAATGATATCGCTTAACTCTCGCACCGTCTCAAGGCGTAGGATAACCCTTTCAAGGGCAAGCTCCACCTGCTGGAGAAAACCTACCAGTTTGCGGACTTCGGCCAGCTCGTTGGCGCATATGGCTGCTTTTTCACGATTATTAGCCCTTAAAGCGTTCACACATGCCTGGAAAAGGTTTTTATCTCTTTCCTTAAGCCTTAAAGAGGCTTGGACAACCTTTTGCTGTTGAACCCTCAGCTTATACATTGACTTGGTTATAACTTCCCGTAGTGGTGGAGGGGATGACGCAAAAAGGTTTTTTATTTCAGCTCCCTCCGCCCGCTACGCCTTAGGAACCTTAAATGCTTGACTCGCCTGCTTCCTTTACATAAACTACTACAGGAGGTTCTGGAAGGCTTGGTTCAGTCGCTATGGATTCACCTGTTTCTTTGGCGAAAGGCCTGTGCACTGTTTCGCCCAGAAGAATGTTTGAAAGTTTGTTTCTCATGCTTTCAAGGTCTTCCTTTTCAATGTTAGCTCGCTTCAAGCATTCCTGTATAGTTGAAAAGGCTATCTGGTAAGAAGGATCGCCCACTTCCCCTATTTCATGCTCCACTTCCAAGTGGACAAGGGCGTAGTTAAGCTCTTTGATTTCTTTGTTGCATCTTTCAATTTCTTTATCTATCCTTTCCAAAAGGGCTTGAGCCTCTGTTTTAAGCTGGTTTAAGGCACCTTCAAAACTGTTATGTAAATCTTCGTAGACTTCTGGTGATATTTTCTTTTTCTCATAAAGCTCCTTTAAGGCCTGGTCTTTACGCCATATAAGGGGGATTTGATCACAGAAGGAGGCTGTTTCAGCCTTTATGTCTGATATGTAAATTACTTCTGATCCGTTAAACTTTAGGTTTCCGGCGGGATACTTGGTGAATGCTCCATCACTGCGTCTTATATAGACATGTTCAACCTCACCGTTGGGTTTAACTGTAAAAGAGACGACTTCTCCGATTAGGCGGCCGTATTCGTCTTTAACTGGTTTTCCGAGGGATAAAAAAATATTGGAATCTTGTGGCACAGACATTCCTCCGCTGGGCTAGGTTGTTTCTGTTTGGGTTTTTTCTGGCAAGGGCATTTGCGGTATTCCAGCTGGAAGTTCTGGGAACTTCTCTTTGATTTTTTGTTCAGCAACAGCGGCTGCTTCTGTGAGGATTTTTTGGGCGTCTTCGTTGGCGGCTTCAAAGTTTATAGATAGCCCAGTGCTTTGTCCGGCCTCCACTATTATTCCGCTGAGCAGGTTGCCAATTAGCCCCAACTCTCTTTCGGCTTCGGGGAAAATGTTGGCCATTCCTGTTTTTACGGCTCTTAATACGCTGACCGCAGGGCCGAGAGTTGAAACAACGTCTCCAAGCTCTGACACAGTTCGTAATCTTAAGACAATTTGTTCAAGGGCAAGTCTAGCCTGCATTATCATTTTTTCCATTTTTCTTATTTCAGCCAGCTCATTTGCGAAAACATTGGCTCTTGCCATGTCGTGCTTCGTATAAGCGTCAACAATTCTGGCAAATATGGACTTGTCTCTTTGACTGAACCTTTCGCTTGCCTGATCAAGCTTCTGAATTTGGAGTTCTATACGGCGGATGGCCATGTCAAGCCGTGGCTTTAATGGACCTGGAGGCCTCACAGCCTCCTTTATGCGTTCTGTAAGTGGTTGCTCGTCGCGTCTCTCCTCCCATCGTTTACTAAACTTTTCTGACAATATAGATTCCTCCAAAGAGGCATAGGGGCTTAAAGAAATCTTATACATTGTTAATATGCTGGAAACATTCACGTATATACGTAGAGATATACGTGCCGGCTGAAACCTTTTTGAGCTTTAATTTTCCAGTGAAAAGAATTCTTTGCTGTTTTCGCTGGAATAAACAAAAACTTGTAAGTTAGACTAAAAAGAGCCTTGAAAACCAATTCTAGGCTAGGTGAAAACAGAATGGGTGAAAGGTTAAAGGTTTTCATCTTCGTGGGGCTTCTAGGATTCTTCGCGGGCATCATAGCCGATGTGACAGCCACCTATGTGATCCCAGCATTGATTGCCCTGCTGCCATCGCTAGGCGTAGTGACGAGATACTTGCTTTCGGGATTGGCAGGCGCCTTCCTAACGCTTATCCTAGTCAGCATATGGGCATACGTCACCGGACCATCTGAAACCTAACGCCATCTATCTTTTTACCCCCTGCGACATGATTTTGTAGAAGCCTCTATGCGTTTACTGGACTCAGGAGCGGAAAAACCAATCACCTGTCAGCGTACCTCGATGTCATCATAGTCCAATAATAACGTAGCTGGCGAAATTATTTATGTTTTGCAAACAATCGTTTGGAAAGTGGGCAAAAACTTGTGTATCAATCCCTCTGGTGAAAGGTTTGAGCGAACAAGGTTCCCAGCGAGAAGGGCTTAAGCCAACCCTTGGCTTGTGGGATGCTACAGCCATAAGCATTGGCGCAGTGATAGGCGCTGGCATATATGTGGTTGTTGGAATTGCCGCTGGCTATGCTGGTTCGGCTCTGGCTGTTTCCATGATTTTGGCGGCTTTGGTTTCTGTTTTCACTGCTTTAAGCTTCTGTGAGTTAACGGCTTGGCAGCCTAAAGAGGGCAGCATATACGAGTATTCCTACCAGCTTATTTCGCCTTTCGCTGGCTTTCTAACGGGTTGGATGTGGGTAGTCTCAAACACTTTTGCTGGTGCTGCTGTAGCCCTAGGATTTGCAAGCTACTTGCACGCCTTGTTTCCGGTTTTTCCGCCTAACTGGACGGCTGCGCTGCTTTGCCTTTTTTTCACGGCTATTAACTTTGTTGGTGTTCGCCAATCCGCCCTATTCAATAACGTTTTGGTGGTTGCTAAGCTTTTGATTCTAGGATTTTTCGTGATCTACGGTTTGTTCCACATAGAACCATCAAACTTTGCGGATTTCAACCCGTTTCAGATGGGTGTTTTGTCTGCCGCCTTCTACATCTTTTTCGCCTACGGAGGCTTTGCAAGGGCTGCCGTCGTTGCCGAAGAAGTTAAAGACGCAAGGAAAAACGTGCCTAGGGCTATTTTGCTTTCGCTGCTCATTTCCACAGCCGTCTACGTGCTTGTGGGACTGGTGGCCGTCGGACTTGTAGGGGCGTCTAGGCTTGCAGGTTCAAACTCGCCCCTAACAGAGGCTATAAGCATCACGGGAAACGCTGCTGCAACCTACACGGTTTCTGCGGGCGGATTAATCGCCACGGCAAGCGTGCTTTTAACCGCCATCCTAGGCGTTTCAAGGATGATGTACGCCATGGCTAGAAGAGGCGACATGCCCCAAAGCCTTGGTAAGCTTCACCCAGCATTCAACACACCTCACTACGCTGTCTGGATTGTTGGCGCCGCCATGACCATGCTGGTTTTATTCGTAGATTTGACAAGTGTTGTAGCCATAAGCACTTTCGCCCTCCTATTCGACTATACGCTAGCCAACATAGCAGCCTTAAAACTAAAAACAGCAAAAAGAAACTACCCTAAAACAGTCTCCGCCCTTGGAGCAGCAACCTGCCTAACATTCCTAGCGATCACATTGCTGGCTAAACCAGAAGCATGGATAATAGGAATCGCAACTTTAATCGCTGGAACAGCATATCATCAAGTTAAAATGAAGTTCACTAAAAATTTTAACTTCAGCTCCATTAACGGTGGCTAAAAGATGGTTGCATCTGCCTTTTTTCTCGATCAGATCGCCTAAAATTTTCAAGTGATAATTAAACTTTCCAGTGTTAGAAACACCTACAAAGTCCATGAGATCAACATAAGACAAATTCCCCTTTCAAAAAGTGCAAGAATAATTTTGCGCCTAACCGGATGCTTCAAAACACCACTTAGAGACTCAAAATTCACACTCAACCATCACAGCCTCTGCCATAATTGATATTATTCGTCATTATAAGGCTATTTGACTAAAAAATTTATCAAAAATTAGTCATCAATGATGTAAAGCATTTCCAAGTCGGTTATGAGTTTAAGAGTCTTAAATAGCATCCTCTATTTTAATTTCTGTAAATTGGTGGAGTTCAACTATAGGAATTTCAAGTAGAATTAGCGTTTTTCTTTTCTTTTGAGCATGTTTTCCAGGATTGGTCTTAGTTTCTCGTTTTCTGCTTTTATGCGTTCTTTACCTAGGGCGCGCATTTGTTCTGTCATTTCGCGGATAAGCTCTGCAAACTTTACACCTTCAGCCGCTGAGATGTATTCTACGCGGAACCTTTCTGGGCTTAAGCCGAGCTTGTGGAGCATGGGCGCTAGGGCTTCCATGCGGGCTTTCATTTTCCAGTTTCCGCTGATATAATGACAGTCGTAGGGTAGGTGGCACGCCGCCACAAGCACCATGCCCGCCCCAAGCCGGAACGCTTCCAATACGAAGTCGCGGTCAACCCTTCCAGAACACATGACCCGTATTGGACGGATGGTTGGCGGATACTCAAAGCGGCTTGTTCCAGCCAAGTCTGCGCCCGCATAGCTGCACCAGTTGCACAGGAAAGCCAAAATCTTGTCTTCGGGGTCTTTCTCCAAAGCTGTGCGAAGCTGTGCCAGTATTTGGGCGTCGGTGAAGTGCATCTGCTGAATGGCGTCGGCTGGACACTCGGCGGCGCATGTTCCGCAGCCATGGCACATGGCAGTTATAACCTGCGCTGGCTTCTTCTCCTCAATTTTTATGGCGCCGTAGGGGCAGCGTTCAGCGCAAACACCGCACTTTGTTGTGACATTTCTACACCGGTTTGGATCCACAACTGCGATTATGGGTTCAATTTTCCAAGTCTTCTTTGAAAGCACCGTAGCAGCCCTTGCCGCCGCACCACATCCTTGCGAGACGCTGTACGGTATGTCTTTTGGACCTTGACATGCTCCGGCCAGGAATATGCCATCCGTAGGCGCGTCTAAAGGCTTGAGCTTCGGGTGGCTCTCCATGAAGAAGCCGTCTGCGCCCCTTGTCAAGTTTAGGATGCGGGCTATTTCCTCAGTACCCTTCTTGGGGATGGCGGCTGTAGCCAAAACAACCATCTCAGCCTCCACTTCAATAGGCATGCCGAGGTTGGCGTCCTCCGCGTGGATAATCAAGTTCTTGGTTTTCGGATCTTCAAAGATGCGGCTTACTCGTCCACGGATGAAGTTTACGCCCAACTCGCGGGCACGTTGATAAAACTCTTCGAAGCCTTTGAAGTTGGTGCGCATGTCCATGTAGAAAACGTAAACCTCGATATCTTCTTTGTATTTCTCTTTAAGCTGAACCACATGCTTAAGCGTGTACATGCAGCAGAAATTCGAACAGTAGGGGTACTTGTTTGTGTCCCTTGAGCCGACGCATTGGATGAAAGCGACACTGTGGGGTTTCTGTCCGTCGGAAGCCCGCAACACTTTGCCTCCGGTTGGACCAGCCGCAAGAATAAGCCTTTCAAACTCTAGTGATGTTATCACGTTTGTGTATTTTCCATAACCGTAAAGCGGATTATCGTAGGGCAGGTAAATGTCGTAGCCCGTGGCCACAATTATGGCGCCTACTTCAATCTCGATTTCTTCTGGTTTCTGGTCGAAGTTTATGGCTCGGCGAGCGCCGCAAGCATCCACACACTTGTAGCATTCAATGCAGTAGTCGCGGTTAATGGTGTAAACAAGAGGCACCGCTTGGTCGAAAGGCACGGATATGGCTTTTCTCGTGCCAAGCCCCATATCCCACTCGTTTGGATACTCGATGGGGCAGACGTCTTTGCATTCACCGCAGCCGGTGCAGTTTTCAGCAATAACATAACGCGGGTTTTTCCTAATGCGGACTTTAAAGTTGCCTATGTAGCCGCTTACGCTAAGCAAATCTGCATAAGAGATTATTTCGATGTTTGGATGGCGTCCAACATCCACCATCTTTGGTCCTTCAATGCATATGGAGCAGTCTAATGTTGGAAAAGTCTTGTCCAACTGCGCCATGTGTCCGCCTATGCTCTCGCTTTTCTCTAGAAGGTAGACTTTGAAGCCCATCTCCGCCAAGTCCAATGCCGCGTTCATGCCAGCTATGCCGCCGCCAATAACAAGCGCCTTGTTTGTAACTGGCACCTCGATGGTTTGCAGTGGCATTAGCAGCCTAGCCTTCGCCACGGCCATCTTAATGAGGTCTTTGGCTTTTTCCGTCGCCTCTTTAGGTGTGCTTGGGTGGCACCATGAAGAAAACTCGCGGATGTTTGCCATTTCAAAAAGGTACGGGTTTAAACCCGCCTCTGAAACCGTTCGTCTGAATGTGACTTCATGCATGCGCGGCGAGCATGCAGCCACCACAACACGGTTCAGTTTATGCTCCTTTATGGCTTTTCGAATTTCCTCTTGTCCAGGGTCGGCGCATGTGTAGCGGTTATCCTTGACGTATACAACGTCTGGAAGCGTTTTCGCAAACTCAACAAGCTCTTTAATGTCTATAACGCCGGCAATGTTCAAGCCGCAGTGGCATATGAAAACGCCTATGCGGAGTTCTTCCGGCTTGGTTTGGGTTTGGCTTTCCGCCATTTTCACGTCGCCCTCCGAACAAACCTCCTTTCAACAGAATCCAAAGCCTTAATCGATCCCTTAGCCTTCAACTCCTTGCTAATTTCGAGGGGTGAAGCCAAACGCTCCAAGGCTTTGTTCCAAGCCCCGGAGCGAACAGGCGTATGCATAATCTTCGTCCTCCTCAATTCAAGAGCCTCATTTACGGGGCAAACAACTTTGCAAGCTCCGCAATAAACGCAGAAAACCTCATTCACATGAACCTTTTTGTCAGCCTCAGAAAGGTAAAGCGCTCCAGTGATGGGACAAACGTCGAGGCAGTCTCTACAGCCCTCCGGACATTTTTCTGGGTTAAGGCGGATTATCCCATAAAACGCCTTGCGAACACGGAGCACACCTTCTGGGCATTTAAACTCGCAGACTCGGCAGCATGGGCAACGCTCCTTATCCACGACAACGTTGACCTTAAGCCCTTCCCGCTCCTTATCAGATAAGCCACTCACATCTTCAACAGTTTTGCCTTCTGGTATCTGCCATGTTACCTTAATAAGGTTCAAAGGGCAAGCCTTTTCACATTCTATACAGCCCACCGGACACTTGGCAGCGTCCACTTGAATGTCTCGGATAAGGGTTGGAAAGCTTTCCTTCTCCACAACATTTAAGACGTGTTCGCCGTTAACGGCCACTTTTATGGCGCCGTAGGGGCAGAGGATATCGCATATTCCACAGAAATTACACTTTTCAAGGGTTATGTCAACCTTCGCCCGTTGAGCCTTACCATCCGCAGTTTTGGGCTGCTTCACGAGTTTAATGGCCTCTTTTGGACATGCAAGACTACAGATTTCACATCCAACACAAAGCTTTCGATTCAAAGTTAGCTTATAATTCTTGACGTGTAAAATCCATTCCAATGTTAGGGTTTCTGCATTTTCCTTCTTCAAAGTTTTTAGTGGCAAACCCACCACCAACGGACTGATTCAGCGCATTCTGAGGATTATAGCCTTAACATTTCACTTTAATATATAGATTTAGGTGTGTAAACCCCAAAAAATTAATGTTTAACTAACCTTCACGCAGACAGCCACGTAACATTTAAGCAATTGATTCCCGTCCACAATTTCAATCACTTTTAGCTTAAGCTTACGTAATAAATTCTCAAGAAAATTTAAAGAAAACCTCTTCTTCAAGCCAGTAACAATTAAAAAAGCGTTTTTTCCAGCTACTCTTGTGAGTTCGGCAAGTGTTTTTTCAGGGTTGGGCATGTTCTGCAACAGCGTCACTGCAAAAACGTGACTGAAAACACCGTCCTTGAAAGGTGTATAATCCGCATCTGCTAAAATCAAGTGTACGTTGCCAAAACTTTTAGCCCGTTTCTTAGCCTCTTTCAAGAGCCCTCTTGAAATGTCTAGTCCCATCACTATTTTGGCTTTGTCCGCCACGTACTCGAAAAGCAAACCTGTTCCACAGCCGCTGTCCAGAATTAGGCTGTTGTTGGAGACCCCGACTTTTTTAAGGGCTGTTTCAATTTTTGCCTTCTGTTCGTTGGCATAAAGCTCGTCGTAAGACTTCGCCACAACATTGTAGTGTTGCATGGTATCACGTTTCTGGCTCCACTCGTCCATGCTTGATCTTCAGAAATCTTATGTAGCCAAACCAAGCTTGTAAATTATTTGGCGGAAAAATTGTCGAGCAGCAAGTCCCCCACAGTCGCGGTTAGCCCAAGCATGGATGAAGCCGAAAAAATTGTTAGGGAAGCCCTATCCCAGCGTAAGACGCTGCTAATGGTTGGAAACTGTTGGGTCCACTACTATGGAAGGGCTTCATCAAAACTTGAGCCCGGCGAACGCATCCTCATCGTGAAAGAAGACGGATCACTTCTCGTCCACCGCTCATTGGGCTATGAGCCAGTAAACTGGCAGCCACCCGGCTGCATATTCCATACACAAACGCACAATGGCGTTTTAGAGATTCACGCTGTACGGCAGAAGCCTCCCGAATCCGTCCAAGTCTTCTTTGACAAGGTTCACATGGTTTCAGCTCTCAGCCTAAAAGACGAAGGCGAATTCGCATTGTACGCCAGCGAAGAAGACATGCAAAGAGCCATCCTCGCTGAGCCTACGCTTTTGGAAGAGGGCTTCAAACCAATAAGTTTTGAGAAAAAGGTGGAGCCGGGCTTCGTGGACGTTTACGGCGTGGACAAAAACGGCCGGCTCGTTGTTGTGGAGATTAAACGCAAAACCGCCGGCAGAGAAGCCGCCCTACAGCTCGCCAAATATATCGAGGCGGTTAAAGCACGAACAAATCGTGAGGTACGCGGAATCCTTGTAGCGCCAAATCTAGCCAAGGGCATGCAAAGGCTGCTGGAAACCCTTAGACTTGAGTTTAAGGCTTTAAACCCCAAGAAATGCGCCGAAATCTTGAAAAGGACTGAGAAAAAGGGGCTTGAAGCCTTCCTTAAAGAGGAAAGTTCGCCATGATCAAGAAAATTGTTCCATTAGGTTTTGACAGTTTTGGCGTCCGTTCCATGGCAACCTTCGTGGAGACATGCAACCTCAAAATACTAATTGATCCAGGCGTTTCGCTTGCGCCTTTACGCTATGGTTTGGAGCCTCATCCACTTGAGTGGCAGAGGCTTGACGAAACTTGGGAAATGATAAAGCGGTATGCTGAAGAATCCGACGTGCTTGTTGTCACGCATTATCACTATGATCATCATGACCCAGACTATCCGGAACTTTACAGTGGAAAAACAGCTTTCGTTAAGCATCCAACTCAAAACATTAACTTTAGCCAGAAAGGCCGCGCCGCCTATTTCCTAGAAGCCATAAAAGGATTGCCAAGCAAGCTGGAGATTGCCGACGGCAAAAGCTTCACATTCGGCGAAACCACCATAACTTTTTCGAAGGCTGTTTGCCACGGCACAAACCCGCGGCTCGGCTACGTGACAGAAACATGCATATCATGCGGGGGTGAAAAGTTCCTCCACACATCCGACGTTGAAGGCCCATCATTGGAAGACCAAGTCGCCTTCATTCTAGAACAGAAGCCAGACGTGCTTTTCGTGGACGGCCCAATGACGTACATGTTGGGCTACCGCTACTCCCTTCGAAGCCTAGAGGCATCTAACGCCAACCTTATAAGAGCGGTTAAAGAGACTGAACTGCAAACGCTGGTCTTGGACCACCATTTTCTTCGCGACCTAAACTATAAGATGCGGATAAAACCCGTCTACGAGGAATCCCAGAAACACGGCGTTAAAGTCCTCACGGCGGCAGAGTTTGCTGGAAGAAAAATTGAGATGCTTGAAGCTTTGCGGAAGGAGCTTTACGCCAAATACGACGTGAAAGAGTTCACCGTTAAAAAACGCCCGCTGAGGGAGGAATAAACCTTCAAAAAGCCTAAATACGTGTTTGAAGCCTCTGGCTAGGGGCGTTCATTTATGAACCTTTGGCGCGACATCCCATGCGGCGAGAAACCTCCGGAAATTCTAAACATGGTTGTGGAGGTTGTCAGCGGCTCAAGGGACAAATACGAATACAACATTAGATGGGAAGCCTTCGTCTTAGACCGCATAATACCTTCCTCAGTTGTTTTTCCAGTTGAGTATGGCTTTGTCCCACAGACGTGGTTTGACGACGAAGACCCGCTGGACATTATGGCTTTAAGCTACGAACCTCTAGAAGTCGGCTGCCTAGTGAAGGTTAGGGTTATAGGCGCACTAATAATCGAGGACGAGAAGGGCGTAGATCCAAAAATCCTTTCGGTGCTAGTGAACGACGCGAGGTTCGACGGCTACAAAGACATAAGCGACGTACACCCCCACAAGCTGAGGGAAATCCAAGAGTTCTTTGAAACCTACAAGCGTCTAGAACCCCACAAATGGGTCCGATTTAAGGAGTGGAAAAACACCAATGAAGCCATTAAAATCGTGGAATACGCCATCAAAAAGTTTCAGGAGCTGGAAGGCAAGCGTTAGCCAAGTTTTTGACTGAAAGTTTCAAACTCCTTTTCTGAAAGCCAGCCCTCATCCTTGATTTTCTTTAAGCCTTCAATGATAAGCTTCCGCGTGGAATTGCTTTTCAATATGTCGGCTTTTTCTCCAGCCTCGTGTAGTTCTCTGGAGAAAGCCGCGTTTTTCTCCATTAAGGCTGGAACTTTCTCTAAGAGCATGTTTACCGTCTTAAACCTTGGAGCCAAGAGATGTTTAACCTTCGTCTTGCCAAGGGCACCCTTAAGCTTTGCCGTAAACCCTACACTGTTGGCAGCTGAAGGCGAAAAAACCACGTAACGCTTTTTCAATTCCGCTTCGAAGCAAGCCATGTAGAAAGGCATGTAAACTAGTCTTAAATGCCTGAGGGTTTGCGGAAACCCAAGGTTAGAAAAGTTTGCCAAATCCGCCTCTCTAACTTTTATGAAGTTGCCTATTTGCTGGATTATGTTGGCTGTTAAGCTTTCCAGCCTCGCCATATCTTGCTGATAAACTTGAATTTTAGCGTCTCTGGAGGCTTCAAGCTCCAACAAGTCTTTTCTAGCCTCTTTAATACGCGTTTCCCATTCGGATCTAAGCTTGAAAGCTTCAGTTTCCCGGTTTTCCTCAAGCTCCTTAATCTTTTCCTCCATCTCCTCAATTTTCCGGTCTAATTCGGAAAGCTCTTTTTTGGCTTCGTTGGCTTTCTCCTTCCATCTTTTTTCGCCGGCGGAATCGCCTTTCGCGGCGCATGCTTTTGCTTCAAAGTTGTATTGTTCAATTTTTCTAAGAGTTTCGTCCCTTGTCTTTTCAAGTTTAAGCTTCTCCTTTTGAAGGGCTAAAATCTGCTTTTCAAAATCCTTCATCAGCTTGACTCGTTGCTCCTCATACTCCTCGTTTAAGCGATTAACCTTCCGCGCTGCGGTCTCCTCTGCTTTTTGGATTTCAGATTCAAACTCCTCCCTTACAGCCTTTATCTTCCCGCGAAGAGCCTTTACAAAACCCCTAGACGCCTTGTTCAAAAGTTTCATACAATCGTTAAGAACGGCAATTTCAACCTCGAAATTGACTTTCAGCCTTTCAAGTTCCTCGATGGCAGACGCTACCACAGCCTCATCTACAAGCGGGTTTAGAAAAGCCACATTGGACTCTGAAGCCTCCACGGGTTCCGCGTCTTTCAAGTATTGGGAAAACTCGCCTAGAAAAGTTGAGTCCGCCACGAGGGCTTCTAAGGCGACTGTTTTTTCTTCGCTTGGCGCTTGAAAATAGTTTGCGTTGTCGGAGAGAAACGCCATGTAGGCTTCCATCGTTTTTGAGCTTCTGAAGGCGTTTTCGAAAAACTCTTTGACGTCTGCTATTCTCCTGTAGGTCAATGTGTGGAAAGACTGTCTTAAGCCGTCAAAGGCAAGGTTTAACCCGTTCCAAGGGGCAACCCAGAAAGGATAACAAAACTCGGCTAGAAAGACTGTTTTCTCTTCCGGCTTTTTTAAAATTAGCCCTTTGCCCTTTTCCCGTTCAAGTTCGGCAAAACAGTATATGGCGGCTTTCTCCATGCTTTCTGTGAAGGGTTCCTTGCGGTTTTCAGCCAAAACAGTGAAGGGCAGTTTAAACCTATCAATTTTGCTGGACAAACCTTCACCATTGTAAAATTGTTGTGTGTGGATTTAAATGCCTTGTCGCTAAAAGCCAATTATTACATGGAGCCGAAAGAAGAAAATATGTGGGATTTTAGGCTGAATCGCTTGTTTTTCATTTCTTTTTCTTTGACTTCCCCCTTTTTCTTTTGCGTCTTACCCGCGGACACTAGTAAAACCGCTAATCCTACAGTTGTGCCACAATTCTTTAAAAGATTTTCCATTAGCTTACTAATTGCAATTAAACTCCAAAAATACACAATAATCTTGCCATAACAAAGTTAATAAGCGAAATTTTGTTCTAAAGGCGGATTAAGCTTTAAAATTCATCCTTTTTCAGTTCTTTTTAATCTTTCGTTTTAACAAGGGGATGCCTACTGCGGCTATTATGGCTGTCGTTAGAATAACCCAAACTGCAATGTTGATGTAGATGGGAGCGATTTCGCTGAAAATGGGGTTCTCAGCGGCATACTGCATTGGCAGGGTTGCCAGCACGGCGGCGGCCAGTCCCCGTGTAAGCATCACACTCATTATGGGGCGTTCGTCTGCAAGTTCGCTGCAACGGGCTGTTGCTATTTTCACAGCGGCGAACCTTGACAACAACAGTGTGAGGGAAAGGATTACGCCGACCATAATTGTTTTGATGTCGCCTATCGAAACAATCAAGCCCATATAAACAAAGAAGAAGGTTCTCAGGAGAAAAGCGATTTCAGACTCAAACCTTTTCAAGCCGGCGTCTATAATTGTGCCGGAAGGTGGAGGTTTCTCCATTCTAAATATTCTGTAGATTTCCCTTTCATTACCTAGAACTATGCCGAACAGCAGCGAGCAAAGCGAACCGCTGCCGCCTAGAAACTCTGAAAGGGCGTAAGCCAAAAGCACAACAGCCAAAGTCAGCATGTAAGAGTAAGGCGACTTCACAATCTTTTTTAAAATGCTGAGCCACAGAAGCCCAAAAAACACGCCGAGCACAATTCCCGTGGAGAACCTGCTGGCTATAGACTGCCCAATCATTATGGGATCAACAGAACCTTTTAGGATTATCTCAATTATCACCAAAGAGAAAACTATGCACAGTATGTCGGTGATGGCGGATTCTAGACTTAAAATGGTTGAGCATTTCTCGCTGACGCCAATCTTTGAAGAAAGCGAAATCACCACAATACTGCTGCTCCCACCCAAAATCGTTCCAAAAAGCAATGAGTAAAAAATCGGTAAATCACGAAGAACAATATAAGCCATAAAAAACGTTGTAACAGCAATGTTAAGCCCAAAACCAGCGAAAGCGAGAACAGCAGCCCTTGGACTTTCAGAAACACATGATAAATATTCATGACCATTCCACCATCAAACAAAATGAAAACAAGGGCTAAAGCAGCCAAATAGGGGGCCAGAGGCATCACAGCCCCAGCATTCACCAAACCAGTCAAGGGACCAATAATAATGCCCAAAACCAACAGCAGAATCATGTCCGGAAAACCAGTGCGTTCAAAAAGGTAGTTGCCTAAAAAACCAATTGCAATTATCCCACCAGCCAATATCAGAGCAAGCGTAACCGGATCCATCTCTGAAACCTTTCACATAATTTTGCAGTGTCAATTTAAAGATTTTATTGTTATTTTGAGTTATGATACAGCCTTAAAGAATCGCTTGAAAAAGAACGTACATCATTATCAAGATTATTCCGCCTACTTGAGTCACTCCACCCTTCGTTAGATACCACCAAAGGATAAGATTCATTATAAGAACAAAAACAAGGATTTCAGCGAAAATCATTTGCTCTATAATAGAAGGGGAAAAAGTTAAAACTAAACCCAAAACGAGAGTTACCGTTGTAAGGTTTGCGCCGATAGCATCGCCGAGTGCGAGGCGAACTCTTCCTCTTTTCATAGCTATTAAGCCAAATGCAATTTCCGGAAGAGAGGTGCCTACTGCAACTATTTTGCTCCAATTTCCGGTGGGGATATGCCAGCCAATTTGACGAATTCACACGCTGAAAGGATGATGAATCTTGCCGCCAATACAACTAACGCTGTTGCAGCGAGGGCCACAACAAGAATCGTAAAAACCCTTCGCTTATTTCTTCGTGGAAGTTTTTCTTCAACATCATTCGGAAGTAGGAGGTCTCCGCTTCTTGCTCATTCTATAAAAACTAAAGGCAAACGTAACGATTAACGCTATGCCAACTATTGGGTTGGCTATTTTGAATGCGACAAGGAGCAAAGGAATCAAAGATGCTATAAAAAGCAAATCAATAAGTTCCACTAGAGAAGCCGTACTGCACTTTTTTAGGGAACCCCAAGTCGCCAACAAACCCACCACAATGCCAACGTTAAAGACGTGCGAACCTAAAATGTCACCTATGCTGATTCCTGCTGTCCCTTGGTACACGGCAAAAATAGTCACAGTCAACTCTGGCATACATGTCATAATAGCCAAAATTATAAATCCTGCTGCCACTTCACTTAATCGAGTGATTTCCATAAAATCTTCGATGTATTTTATGGCGAAAAAGCTAGCAACTGCCAACACGCCTAACGAAGTGAACAGCGTCACCGCTGGAATCATAAGCTCTATCATCAAGCACACCAGGAGTAAGCAGTGGAATCTGACAACTAACCAACATTTTACAAATAAAACTGTTTCTATCCCTTAACAATCCAGCTATTTTAGATTGAAATAATGCTTTACCAAATTTTATCTACCTTAAGATGTGTTAAATATCCAGCAATACCATAAAGCGGAAAAATGAGAACTTCGATAAGGTTTCCTGTTTGAATGGGGAATCTTATGAATGCGAAAAACCCTACCACAAAAAGAAAAACGCTGTAAACTGTTAACGATTTAAAGTTGTGGTAAGTTTCGGTGGTTCTCCAGTTTAAACGTATTCCCGAAAACAGAATCCAAACAAGCAATGGTGCAAACAACAGTATAACATAACGCTTGTACCATGGAAGGCTTTCGACGCCGCTGTCGGCGGCTTTTCTCCTATAAATGGAAGGCAAGTCTGGGAGAAAATTGCTATAAAAGAAAACTGCTAAGCCCCAAAGCATGGAGTCCAAAACATTCACTTTGAAAAAGAAAAACATCAAAAACGCGTAGAAAAGGCTTGCAGGCAAAATTAACCACTTAAAAACTTTAATGGACGAATGAACGTGCTCGGCGGTTTCTTCCCTCATACGCCAGACAGGAAGCTTAGACCTAATCCTTCGGTTTATGCTCTTAAACGAGTGGAGAACAAAATTGAAAAGGGCATGATAAAGCGTTGACAGAAGCTTCCTTATCTTCGACATGAGACTGCATCCCGAAAACCTTCATTTCCTCCAACCCTTTCCAAGTAATCCGTTATCCTTTTCTGGAAAAGAGCATTTTTCAAAAGCTCGCTGCGCATTATCCATTGGCGAATTGGGATTTGGAATCGGCTTGCAATAAACTGTAAGGCTTCCTCTAAGGTCTTGAATGTGTAGGGTTTTTGGCGCATAGCGTTTCGGACATTTTCGCGAACTTGCCAAACGCCGACGGGCATTATGTAGCCTGGATGCGCCTCCCGTAGCACTATTACGGTTGCTTGGCGTTGTTCCTTGACGAGTTGTTCACAAACCGCTAAACGTGCCGCGTAGTAGCATCCACCTATCTCGGCGTAGGTTGTGCGTCCCTCGTAGCCTTCCCAGTCAGAATACATTATGATGTTTCTACCATGGGGGTTCCAAACGGTTCCAGGATACCAAGCCTCTATGGATTCGTAGCTCCACTTGCCCGGAATCATTAAAACCTCGAAAATGTTGTCTAAATAATGCGACTCGTAAACGCGGTACTCGCTTATTTCCGGAAAAGTTTTCACCTTGTCCATCAAAGCCTTTGAGATTATGCTGTCCACGGCGGTTATGCTCCAGCGGGTTGGCACAAAACGACGGTTTCGTTCTAAGCCGAAGGCGCCCACGCTGAAGGCTCGCTGAATCTTCGTGACTAGTACGCCTTTCTGGTAAAGCTCCAAAACGGCTTCCGCAGCCCTCAAATCCGTGTCGTAGTAGGCTTTTTCAATCTGGTGGTCCCAGCGAGCGTTTCCAACCCGCAAGTCGCGGATAGGCGCAGAAGGCCCAAAGGGCTGAACCTCATCGTCCAGAACTATAAAGCCTCTAGGCCGCTTTTTTAGGAGAAGCTCCACATCAACGGGTTTAACGGCCAAGGCGAGTTCCCGCGTCCTTTCAATTATTTTTCCAGCTTCGTGAAACTTCTGCACGTGGACACGGTGTTTACCACGGATAAGCATAGAGCGAAAACTAACAATCTCGTCTATAGACTTTCCAAACCAAAATTCCGGCAAATCATAAAGGCTTGTGTCCTCTTGGACTGGTGGAACAAGCGGCCCAGCATAAACATACGGGTAGCCAATCCTTCCGACAAAAACGCTTGGCGGAGAAGCCCCCGCAATGTCTTCGCTCTGCATTAATGGAATGCTATTCAAGAAATAGTTAGCCCTAACAACTATTGGACAGCGGGTTTTCCCGCAAAGAAAACGGGAACCCTTACATACAACGCATAAACCGCTACGTGAGGCTTTGACAACAACCTGGCTTTCATTATAGTCTAGGTCCGCAGCAACTCCTGAACCTTTCAGAATTTCCAGTAACCAAATGTTTGGAGAAGATCTATCACCCCGTCTATAGAGAAAGCTCAACGCTAATCAAGATTGTTAAAAGATTCCCAACTTCATATGCTTTTTGTGTAAGCTTCCTATGTAGCTTCCCTCACATTTTACGCTTATAGTTGTCAAGCGAAAATTTTTAAGTTTAATTGCTATCGAAAGTATTGACGTGCAAACGACATGGTGATGAAATGTTAACATTAAAAGTTGTTTTTATCGGGAAAACTCCTTATGATGAGCAAATAATTAAAAATACACAGATAGAGGTGGCTGATGGAACAACATTAACCCGGCTCCTTCAAGAATTAAAAAGGGAGTTTTCTGTTGACACGTCAACCAATTTCATATTGCTTAACAACAAAGACGTTAGATATCTTCCACCGGATTCTAAACTAAGCAACGGTGACACAATTTCAATAGTCTCGATAATAGCGGGAGGATAGCCAACTTTCACAATTATGAAGCGGAAGAAAATTTCCGTTTTAAATCCCACCGATGAGAATTAAAAAATAGAAACTTTAAGCTTTCATGTTGAAAAGGAAAAGCTGCCAGACTAAACAATGTTTTCCAGAAATTTTTTAAGTTAAATAGCAACAACGTAACATTTAAAGAATGGTGAGTAAGATTATGCGGCTTGAAAAAGCTCATTCTACTTTTTATGATAAAAATTTGGCGCATTTAAACAAAATAAAACTCATCGTAAACGGTAAGCCCTACGAGTTCCTAGTTAAACCCAACATGACCCTACGAGACCTTTTAAGGAAAAAGTTGGGCCTTACATCGATCAAAGACATGTGCCACGGAGAAGGCGCCTGCGGATCCTGCACCGTTATAGTTGATGGTAGGCCTGTGCTTTCCTGCCTCACTTTGGCCGTAGATTGCGATGGAAAAAGCGTCGAGACTGCTGAGGGCATAGCAGATTCAAATCACCCAATCTTCGAGGCCTACATTAAATATCACACTATGCAGTGTGGATATTGCACACCAGGCTTTTTAGTGACGGCCAAGGCATTGTTGGATAGAAACCCAAATCCGACAGAGGAAGAGATACGCGAAGCACTAGGCGGGAACATCTGTAGATGCGGCACATATCCAATGCATATTTTAGCGGTGATGGACGCCGCAAAGAAACTGAAGAGGTGAAGGTGTTGACGCTGGAGGAGAAACGTTGGTGGCTTTGGCAAGTTCCCGAAAAAGCGAAGTATATTGGGAAGAGGGGACTTCCCCGCAAAGATGCAAGGGACAAAGCAAGCGGTAGAGCCCTTTATTGCCGAGATATCTGTCTTCCTGGGATGGTATATGCGAAGTCTCTAAACTCTCCTTTCACCCATGCAAAAATAAAAAGTATGGATACAAGTAGAGCTGAGAAGCTTCCAGGCGTCCTATACGTATTACGATGGGACGATCCTGAAATAAAATGGCCCCCAGCCCCCACGTCCTCCATGAGGCCTCGTCTACTTGCCCCCTACTTGTCCCCTATGGCTGAATTTTACGGAATGGCTGTCGGCGCCATAGTTGTCGCTGAAGACGAGGAAACATGCGATGAAGCCCTAAAAATATTGATGGAAGACACTGAATGGGAAGAATACCCGTTTATTCTTGATTGGGAGGAAGCCCTTGAGAAAGGCGCCGAAGAAATGATGGCTCCAGTCAACTGGGAGTTCGGCAACGTTGAAGAGGGTTTTAAACAAGCCGATCGAGTAATCGAGTTTACTGTTCGTAAAAGCGAAGAGGACACGTGGGCAGGCGTTGAGGGAGGCGTTGCAGTTGCAGCATGGCAGGGTGATAGGGTGGAAATATGGCATTATGGACACGGTCCCTTTGGAGTTAAAACTATCCTTTCACAGTTTTATGGCATACCTGAAAGCAACATAATTGTGCACGCGCCTTATCATGGAGCGCTTTTCGGCGGTATTACTTGGCTGGGGTATCCAGACGCCTTAGCTGCTATTGCTGCTTTGTTGGCAAGAAAACTCAAAAGACCAGTGAAAATCCTTGATGACTATACGTGCTTCCGCGGGGCTGAATGGCAGCTTGGAACTTACAAGTTCAAAGTAGGCTTTAAAAATGATGGAACCATAACCGCCGTCAAACTTGAAACTGTTTTAGTTGGCCAGCCCCTTCCAGAGCACAGCTTGGTTAAGCTTCTAAAAAGTACGAAGATTCCAAACATGGCAATTCATGCGGTGTGGCCTAAAGTTAATAGACCACATCGAATGTGCTATAGGCATGGATCACAACACTGCAACGTCGTCGTCTACGTAATTAACCGTGTAGCCGCTGAGTTAGGTATGGACCCCACCGAGGTCGCCTTAAAAAATGACGGTTGGCACGGCCAAAGCATGGAATGGATCAATGAACACATTAAACCAGCAGAAGGCTTCCCGAAAAGGGACAGCTTAAAGGAAGTTATTGAAATTGGCAAGAAGGCGATCGGTTGGGATGAGAAGTGGCATCCTCCTGGGGCTAAGAGACTACCCAACGGTAAATACCACGGGATTGGCTTCATGGCGGTTGAACAATGGGCGTGGGTTCCGTTCACAGTGGGAAACTTTCCACGCCCAATTTCGGCGGGGATAAAGGTAAACAAGGATGGGAGCATCGAAATTTTAGGGTGGCGCTCGGACGGTGGAACCGCCTTCAGCACAGCATATTGCCAAGTTGTTGCTGATGAAATAGGTGTACCCTACGAGAGCGTGTTTCACAGTCATTTTGAAGATCACGGATTCGTTCTTTGGCAGATGGGAGGCTCCGCGGGAGTTGTTTCAAATCTAATCCCCATTATAGCTGCAGCTAGAAAAGTGAAACAAATGATACTCGAGTATGCAACACAACTTTTAGGCTCCTTTAATGGAAAGAAACCTGAAGAACTAGACATCGAAGACGGATTCGTTTTTGAAAAAGCTAATCCAGAAAATAAAGTGCATATTTCTGAGGTTGCCAGACGCATCACAATATTTGCCAGCGCAGACCTCTACGATTACATCGAGGCGATAGCAAATCGTAAATCCAGCGAAGTCTATAAGGGGCCAGCGTCTTTTCAACCTCGCACCTTCGAACTTATCGAACCATATGCAAGGCCTAACCTAATAAGGCAAGCACACTTCGTTGAAGTTGAAGTTGATCCGGAGACGGGTAAGATAGACGTCACAAACGTTGTTGTTGTAAATGATGTGGGCAGAGCAATTAATCCCGACGCGATTAACGGACAGCAATATGGCGGCGCTTACATGGGACTTGCCAGAAATCACATGGAAGCAATCTATTATGACCCACTAACGGGGGTAAGGTTAAATGACAATCTTCTAGGCTACTGTGTTCCATTGATGAACGACATTGGCAAAATAGACTGCCACATAGTTGAGACTGGAATGGCATATGGCCCCTACGGGATGGCCGGGTGCAGCGAAGCCTTAGGAGCAGCATTAAGCATGGTGCTTGGCCCAGCGGTTTACAACGCAATAGGCAAGTGGATTGACGATTTTCCAATAACACCTGATAAAGTTCTTGAGGCGTTGAGCAAGGCGTAACAAAGTGCAACATCTCTATTTACTTGTCAAATTTTGAAAAAGAATGATCTGTTTAAGCGACTTGGAGAAAGAGGTTCTAGAAAGACATTAATACATCGTGTGAGATGACTAAAAACATTTGGGGGTAACAGAATGAAAACAGTTTTAGTTTCTGGACTTGGCCTCGTAGGATCTAACATTGCAGCTAAATTGCTAGAAAACGGCTATAGGGTAGTCGGCTACGATATTCGGCCGACCCATAAAACTCACGATCCATTATTCCAAAGGGAACTAGAGAATATAGAATATGTTGAAGGAAGCGTTACCGATTTTAACCGTTACCTGCAGGTTGCCAAAGAGTATGAAGTGGAAGGAATAATCCATACACCAGCCATGGCTGGAGGTGAATTTCCAAAAATCGTAGAGGTAAACATCAATGGAGGCCTTTATGCATTAGAAATTGGACGGCTTTTAGATCTCAGAAGGGTCCTTTATATAAGTTCGGGATCCGTTTATGGTGACAGGATGGACCTTTCTCCAATAAAAGATACTGAGCCCGTTGATCCAACTTCCTATTATGGCTTGACAAAGTATCTTGCGGAGCTCATGGTTAACGCGTACAGAGAAGTCTTCGGCTTAAACGCAGCTGCCGTGAGGCTTTCAGGAGTTTTTGGTAGAGGATGGCACGCCCATGAATTCTTTTTTCAAGGAACCATTTTTATGGCACTTGAAGGAGAAAAAATCGAGGTTATAGATCATTATTTCCCCTACACATATATCAAAGATGTAACAGAAGCCTTGTACCTCTTATACACCAAGCCGGACAAACTTAAGTATACACTTTACTCCGTGAGTAGTGAAAAGGGGGCGCGATGGGCAGAAATAGTTGAATGCATAAAGAATGAGATTCCGCAGGCCAAAATCGAATTAATTAAGCCAAAACCTCCACCTTCACCTCCCCCTCAACCTTCAGGAAAGAAGGTGTGGGTTGATAGGCCATCGATGATTAGAGGTCCATTTGCGATGGAGAGGATCAAGGAAGAATTCGGGTGGGCTCCCAAATACACAGTGGTGGAAGGTGTTAGAGACTTCATTAATTACATTAAACGATTAAAGGAAGAAGCGCCAGAATGGTACGCTGAACAAGTTAAAAAGTTTCGAGGTCTCTACAAGCCTCCACCAATCCCAAGGTAGCTTTTAACCTAAAACTCTCGTTTTTATTTTTGAAGTTTATTCTGCCTTGTTTGATAGAGATAGAAAATACAAAAAATGGTTGTTTGGGAACGATTTTGCGAAACGTTTAACTAACTTGTGGTTGGCTCCCCTTCAAGATTGGTGCGGCGAAATCGCCTGGTGGAGGTGTTACTATATAGTCAATTTCGCCTTTTGATTTAAGCTCTGACACTACCGCCATCCAACGGAAGTAGCGAGGGTCTGGCGCCTTATCTAGTGGTACTCCTTGCTCTATCATTTTCTTTCTGACAATTTTTCCGTCTAGTTTTCTCGGAATTGTTCCATTTTTGACACATAATGCTGCGGCTATACCTGCAGCTTGCCCCATGCTCATACATGGACCAATTATCCTGACGGCAATAGCGTCGAAATCCGCGGATATACATCTTCCGGCTACTAGAAGGTTGTCAATTTTAAGGGGCACTAAGCTTCTGTAGGGAATTTCGCAGTACTCTCCTGGTCTGACGCGGGCTTCGTAGCCTCCAGGTTTGCCTATCGGGTGCATCTCCGCCGTGCATTGGGCTGGCCTGCATACAGCTGGCTCCTTAGGCTCTTTTAGGTGTATGTGCCGCTTGAACCCTAATTTTCTGCTTGTTGGATGATGCGTGTTCAGAAATGAGCCGAATCTTGCAATTCCATCCTCGAATTTTCTTGCACAGACAACGTCCTCCGAGGTGAGCACATATTCTCCCCTTATACGCCTTGAGTCACGCACGCCAAGCATGCTGGCAAATCCTGAAATTCTACAATTTTCGAATCCTGGAACATATTTTCTAAAGAATTTTTCAAGATAAATTATTTGCTGGCGCTGTTCAAGAATTTGCCTGGTCAAGTCTTCAACATCCGTGCAGCGACAATAAAAGCTGTGCGCCATCGTCACTGTGACTTCCCTATCCTCTTCAGGAGTCCCTGGCACGTTATATATTAAGCATCCCGGAAACACAAAGTATGGCAGGTCGCCGTTTTGAACAGCTTTCTCCTGAAGGTCGGCGATCAGCATCAGTCCTCGCTCTCTAGCCTCTCGTACTGCTTCGTTATACTTACGCATGTTTACCCCGCTAAGTTTGAAACAAAGCGTTGTGGACTCGTTAAGTCCCGCGTACTCGATGCTGCCAACCTCGCAAGGCACACCTGCGTAGGCAGCTACATCTGCATCTCCACTTGTATCTACAACTACATTTGCTTCAATTGGCACTTTGCCGGATTTACACCAACAAATAACCTCTTTAATAAGGTTGTCCTGTAAGGTTACCTCGATTGCATATATGCCATATAAAATTCTTACACCTGCCTCCAAAACCATTTGTTCAAGCACATATTTGGCTTTCTCAGGATCTATTTGTGCAGGCGGATATAACGCGCCTATTCCATCCATTCTATCTAGGAATTCCTTACAAATTCCACCGTCAGCGTCCACGATTCCAGTAACCAAACCGTTTGTTGCTAGGCCACCTAGGCTCGTTTGACCTTCTATTAAGAGAGTGTTTGCCCCGTTTCTTGCAGAAGCGATAGCGGCGGCGACGCCTGCCATTCCTCCGCCAACCACAAGAACCTCGGCGTCAAACCTTCTCGTCAATGAAACTCCTCCTAAACGTTTAAAACGTGTTTTGAAATACCTCTAATTAGAATTTATATGTTTTGTGGTTTCAAAGTAATTGCCCTTTTGAAGCTTGTCCAATAGTGGGAAAACTTTGAGGGTAGACAATTCTAACGGTTCTGTGAGGATCGAGCGTCACCATTCTGCCAAGTTTTCGATGGACGATGTACCTGTGAGCCGCCCAAGCAAACGTGCACAATTAACTCTACTGTTAAGGCTCACCATCTATTAGCAAACTCGCCAACACCGCTGTTACATTGGACAGCGGCGATTTGACACTCTCCACGACTGAGGTCGGGAGGTTCTCGGTTTGTTAGCTTGTAGGCTTCATCCTGCCGAGTTCTGGGCTGTGTCAAGGCAGCCTTGCTATGGGCGTGTAGCTCATAGCCCGCTTGAGTATGTTTATGGCTCCGTTGTAGTCTGCGTTGCAGGTGTAGCCGCATTTTGGGCATTTGAAGAGGCTTCCGGCTCGAAGCCCTATATGCCCGCATCTATGGCACGTTTTAGAAGTGTTTCTCTCGCTTACCTTAATGACTTTTATCCCAAGCCATCTGGCTTTATACTCTACGAATTGGCTTAACCTATGGTATGGGAATCCGTTGTTTAGTTTTCTGTTGAATCTTCTTCCTTTGCCGTTCTTTCTTATGCCTTTAAGCTTTCCGAGAACAATCATGGAATCGTTTTCTAAGGCTTCATCGACTATAGCCCTACTTGTCTTGTGCAAGATGTCGTTGACTACTCGTCTCTCTTTATGTCCAAGCCTCTTTAGGGCTCTGTAGGCTTTCTTCAGGGCTAGTGACCTCCTGAGGTAGAAGTAGTGTCCTTTGACGCGTCTAAGCTCTTTGCCATAGAATTTAGGTTTTGGATTGTTGGAGTTGACGGTTGTGGCAGTCCACCTTATCCCTAAATCAACAGCTAAAACGGATTTAGGGTTTCTTTCTTGAACTTCTTTTTCAACTGTTATGTAGACGAACCATTCGCCTTTCCGCCTAACGATTTTTGCCTCTCTGCAAACCATGTCATTGGTTATCGGCTCGTGTGTTTTATTTGGAACGTTTTTTTTTCCCCCAACTC
>Ga0080004_1149605_pt1 | contig 50324 bp, 46 predicted proteins | sample WasSprMetagenome_FD_69207 | JGI IMG/M metagenome (GOLD analysis project Ga0080004, IMG submission 69207) | Sulfidic aquatic microbial communities from Washburn Spring, Yellowstone National Park, USA - WS (SPADES assembly) (version 2) | ecosystem: Environmental > Aquatic > Thermal springs > Hot...
ATATCTATCTCTCAATTCTCTTAAACCTCCTATCCAATCTAAATTTGGTATTTTCTTCTGTCTCTTTTTCTTTTTCCGGAGCAAAAAATCTATAAAATCTTCAACTTCTTTTTGTAATTCTGTAGGTAATTTTTTTATTTTTTCTTCAATTTTTGCCATGTCTTCCTCCTTTTCATTTAAATTCTCTTGAAATTGCTATTCTTCCAGTCCTTATAATCTCCTTAATTCCAAAACCTTTTAATAAATCAAGCATAGCCCTTATTTTAGAATTACTCCCTGAAATTTCAATTGTCAATGTTTTTTTACCCACATCAACAATTTTTGCTCTGAAAATATTAACAAGTTGCATCACTTCCTGTTTTTCATTAAAATTTGAAGTATTTACTTTTATAAGAGCAAGTTCCCTTTCAATATGCTCTTCTTTTGTTAAATCTTGAACTTTTATCACATCTATTAATTTATTCAACTGTTTATAAATCTGTTCAAGTATTTTTTCATCTCCTTTAACAACAATTGTCATCCTTGATATAGATGGGTCTTCTGTCTCTGCAACACATAAACTATCAATATTATAACCCCTTGCTGAAAAAAGACCTGCTATCCTCGCAAGAACACCAAATCTATTTTCTACTGTTACCGATATAATATGTGGCTGTTGATTTTCATTATTATTTTTTCCCATATACCCTCCATTTATGCAAGCCCATCAAGTATTTCTTTTAAAGAAGCACCAGCAGGAACCATTGGAAATACATTTTCTTCAGGAGTAACTCTGCAATCAACAAAAACAACTTTCTCTTTTTCCTCTAAAACAATCGGTAAAATCTTATCAAATTCTTCCTTTGTTTTAACCCTGTATCCAATTGCTCCATAACTTTCAGCAAGTTTAACAAAATCAGGTTGACCTCCTTCAAGACAGGTAAAAGCATATCTCCTATTATAAAAAAGTTGCTGCCATTGTCTTACCATTCCAAGATAACAATTATTTAAAATGAAAACCTTAACATGGATTTTATTTGAGACAGCAGTTGCAAGTTCCTGAATATTCATCTGAATACTACCATCTCCAGCAATATCTATAACTATCTTATCAGGATTTGCAACTTTAGCACCAATTGAAGCAGGAAAACCAAATCCCATTGTTCCAAGTCCTCCAGATGTAATTAATGTTCTTGGTTTTTTAAATTTGTAATAATGTGCTGTCCACATCTGATTCTGTCCAACCTCTGTGCATATAATTGCATCTCCTTTTGTGTATTCAGAAATTTTTTCAATTATATATTGTGGTTTTAATCCATCCATTTCATATTTTAAAGGATACATCTCCTTCCATTCCATTACTTTTTTTCTCCATTCATCTATATCAAGTTTTCTTGCCATTTCATTCAATTTTTTTAAAACATTTTTTGCATCTCCAACTATTGGGACATCAACAGGGACATTTTTACTTATTGCAGAGGGGTCTATGTCTATATGAATTATTTTTGCATTTGGAGCAAATTCATCAATTTTACCTGTAACTCTATCATCAAATCTACAGCCAATCGCAATCAAAAGGTCGCATTCACTTACTGCATAATTTCCATATTTTGTCCCATGCATACCAATCATACCGAGTGATAAAGGGGCTTCTACATCAAGAGCACCAAGTCCCATAAGAGTAAAAACAAATGGAATCTCTGTTTTTTCAACAAATTTTTTCAATTCATCACTTGCATTTGAAATTATAACTCCTCCACCACATATCAATACAGGCCTTTTTGAACTTTCAATCAATTCCCATGCCCTTTTTATCTGAAGTGGGTGACCTTCATATTTTGGCTTATAACTCCTTAATTCTACCTTTTCAGGCCAGTAAAATTCACCTTCTTTTCTCTGAATATCAACAGGAAAATCAATTAAGACAGGACCGGGTCTACCTGTCTTTGCAATATAAAATGCCTCTCTTACAACTCTTGGTATTTCTGATACATCTTTTATTAAATAATTATGCTTTGTTATTGGTCTTGTTATACCTGTTGTATCAACTTCCTGAAATGCATCATTACCAATTAAGTGAGTTGCGACCTGGCCTGTAATTGCAACAATTGGAACTGAATCCATATAAGCAGTTGCAATTCCTGTTACAAGATTTGTTGCTCCAGGACCACTTGTAGCAAGGCATACTCCAACTTTTCCAGAGGAGCGGGAAAATCCATCAGCAGCATGTGCAGCACCCTGTTCATGTCTTGTTAAAATAAATCTTATTCCACTATCATATAAAACATCACATAAAGGTAAAACAGCCCCACCTGGATAACCAAATATAACTTCAACTCCTTCCCTTTTTAAACATTCAACAAAAATTTGTGCACCTTTCATTTTTTTTCCTTAATTACAAACTAATTTTATAAAACTTTTTTTATTATGTCAAAAATTTCCAAATTTCAATTTTTATGATATAATTTTTTCTATGAATGTTCTTGATTTAAAAGAGGGTAATGTTTTTGAATATGAGGGGAGGTTATACATAGTTAAAAGTGCGACTCATGTTGTTCAGCAGCAGAGAAGAGGTATTGTAAAAATAAAGGCAGTTGAAATTGATACAGGAAAAGGAGTAGAATTTAGTTTCAGAAGCGATGTAGAAGTTAATCTTATTATACTTGAAGAAATACCGCTTATCTATCTTTATTCTGATGGAGAAACATATTATTTTATGGATAACATCTCCTTTGAACAATTTAATTTAAGTAAGGAAACAATAGGAGATAAAAAATTTTATTTGAAGGAGAATATTGAAGTTACAGGTCTTTTTTATAAGGGAAAAATAATAGATATAAAACTACCTTTTGTTGTTGAATTGAAAGTGATAGAGGCAGAGCCAGGTTATAAAGGAGATACTGTTCAGGGAGGAAAGAAAAAAGTTAAGGTTGAAACAGGTCTTATTGTTCAGACCCCTTTATTTATTGAAGTTGGAGATATTATAAAAGTTGATACAAGGACCGGAGAATATATAACAAGGGTATAAAATGAAACCGGAAGAAATTAAAATTTATGCAGATTTTATGAAAGAATATGGACTTGAATATCTTGAAGTTAAAAAAGGAGATTTTCATTTAATTCTAAGTAAAAAGGGCAAAGAAATTCTTGAAGGTAAAATAACTGAGGATAGACCTGAGATAAACATAAATAAAATTCTGGAAGAATCAAAACAGTCATCACAGGAAGTTGAAAATATTATTTATGTTAAATCACCTTTGGTTGGAACATTTTATAGAGCACCTTCTCCAACAAGTCCTCCTTTTGTTCAGCAAGGTCAAAAAGTTAAAAAGGGTGATATTTTATGTATAATTGAAGCAATGAAGGTAATGAATGAAATAAAATCTGACTATGATGGAATTGTTAAAGAAATACTTGTAGAAAATGGAAAACCAGTTGAATTTGGTCAGGTTCTTTTTATAATTTCAAAGGAATAAACTAAAAATATTTTAAAATAGAGATAGGACTTTCAACAATAATTATTCCATCTTCTTTCTTTTCTGCTTCATTCCTTCTTATAATAAAACATCTTTTTATTCCTGCTTTTTTTGGCATTTCTCCATCCTCTTTAATATTATCCCCAATATTTACAATTTTATCTGGCTCAACTCCAATTTGTGCAATTGCTCTTTTCCATAAATCAATTTGATGTTTCTGACCCCTTAAAATATTTGCTCCAAGAATCCTTTTAAAATATTTAGAGCCAGTTATATCACCAAGACCTGCGACCTTTAAATTTAATAAACAGCCAACTATTGGATTATTACTCACTATAAATAAATTTTTACCCTTTCTATATAATTCCTTTATCAATTCAACTGTGTCTGTATAAACTATTTTATATTCATTGTGCCAATTGTAAATTCTTTCCCATGTTTTTTCAACAGGCAAATTAAATTCTGCAATAAAATCAGGATAATCCCACCAGATAATTTTTGTAGCATACTCTTCTATTTTCTTTTTTGCTTCGTCTTCATTCCATCCCTCTTCAACCATCACATCCCTTATAACTCCAAAAACAGGATTATTCCATACAAGTTTTTCTTCAGGATATTTTCTTTTCGGATTATTATCAGTTATTGTTCCATCTATATCTATAAATACATAATCCATTTTTTAACCTCTGATTCCTCAATTTTCATTTTTTTAATATAATTTTCAAACTTTTTCTTTTTTATATCTTCAAGATGAAATTCTGAAAAATCACAAATATTTCTATTAAAATAAATATAGTCAGCAAGTGCTTTCTCTTTTTCTGCAATAAAGTAATTATCTTTTCTTATAAATCCCCAGAAATATTCTTTCTTAATCTGTCTGTATTCAATAATCCCAAAACTTGTCTTCATCTTATATGGAAGTTTTATTGTTACCATTGTTAATACTCTTGGCATCTGACTTAAAATTCCCCAGTAAGAAAGGGCTGATTCCAAAGAAATATATGAAGGATAATAAATTTGGGTTGCAATTTCTTCAATTGAAGGTGGATTAAAAGGATTTGCATAATAACCTTTACAAATTCTTTTCAAAATGCCCTTTTTAACCAGGCGCATTAACTCCACTCTTAAAGAATGAACTTGAATTTTTGTGAGTAAATACAGATGTCTTATATGAAATATTTTAATTTCTTTATTTTCTTTAAAAAAATTTAGCCAATCACTTGTTTTCATTTTAAAATCCCTGATAAAAATTTAAATGTATTTTCGCATATATCCAGACATTCCTTCTTGAAATTTTCATAATAACTCAATGGAAGATATTTTTTTATCTCATTTAATAAAATCTCTTTCCCTTTTTCTTTCAAAAGAATTAAATTTTTTGAAAATTTATCCTCAAATTTGCCTTTTTCCATTCCATAGTCCTTTATTTTTTTCTCAAGTATTTTCTCTTCCTTCTCTCCTGTTTTTACATTTAATTTCTCCTTTAAGAAATAAATATCCCAGATATCCCTTCCTTTTAAATAATTTCTTCCTCCAAAAGATACAATTTTATCAACTAAAATTTCTTCAACTTTTTCAACAACAACCAATGGAGGGAAAGGCAAATATTCATTTCTTAAAAAAGATATCTGCTCTGTATAGGAAGGAACAAGACCAATTTCAATTCTGGTCTTGTCTTTCATATTTAAAATCTCAATATCTGAAATTATAATATATCTTTTTAAAATCTCGCTTTCTTTTTGAATTTTTAACCGGCATTTTTTCACAATAGGAACATTTTTTTCAAAAAAAGTTGAAATTTTTTTAATATTTTTATCTATACTGTTCAAGGTTGAAATACTTTTTTTCCTTAAAACAAAATCCAAATCTTCTGAATATCTAATCCCATTATAAAAAAACCTTATTGCAGTCCCTCCCTGAAAAACAACATTTTCAAACATATTAATTCTGAAGAAAAAATCAAGAGTTACTGCCTGTAGGTATTCTTTTAAAATTAGATTTATACTAACCTTTTCTTCTTCTGCTTTCTTTTTTAATCTCTCAATATCCATTACTTAAAATAATAAACAAATTTGTTTATTTTGTCAAGTGATTATTTTATATTTGAAATCAATTTTTTAACATATTCAACTGTTTCAAGGTCTAAATCAACTATACAACTTGCAAGAAATATTATTCCCTCTATTTTTCCTTCCTTTAACCATTTTAATCCTGTATCACATTCTTTTTTAAATAAATCAATCTGCATCTCTTTGCTGTTTCCATAATCCCACATATAAATTCCAAGTGCCTTTCTTTTATCAGGAACAATTTCACAGAATACATCAAAACATTTTTCAAGTTCATTTATTCCCTCTGACTTCCATATCCAGTATGTTATTAAATCAAATTTTTCAAGATATTCTTTTACAGGTAAATTAAGTTGATGCTGATATAAAACTGTCCAGAGTTCAAGCCCATTTTTATTAAGTGTCTCTTTTATTTCTACAATCTCTTCTGGTTTAAAAGGTGGTTTTTCTTTTACAAAAAAATCATCCATTATTGCACCTATTATATTTTTATATTTCTTCTTCAATTCAATTATTTTTTCAATTTCTCCTTCCTCATAAGTACAACCTGCTCCTACAATACTCCATATAACTTTTTTTAATGGTTTAAAACTTTCTGCATATTTTTCATATTCAGATGGTTCTGGTTTTCCAAATTCTCTAACAAATATTATATTTTCTATACCAAGATATTTACATGCATCAAATGGAGAAATTTTTGATTCCTTTTTTAAACCCCATCTATTATTCTGCATTCCTTCTTTATGTGCCCAAAGATAAAATTTCTCTTTCATTTTTTATTCAATAATCTACCTGCTCTTGTTGCTACAAGTTGAGATGGCAGACAGTAAGGAGCAATTTCTTTACCCGGTGGAAAACTAACTTGTTCATAAGCAGTTAAATGACCTTCTGCCTGATGAAAATATATATGTCCATAAAGAGAAATTAAAAAATCATTTTTTCTTCCAAGATACCATAAACCATATAAATAATCACACAAAGGCCAGTCATCAATTCTATCCATAAATCTTGTCATACCACAGAATTGACCCCCAAAATTCAATCTCGCCTCAACTATTCTATTTGCCATATCAAAAGGTAAAATTTTACTTGAGAGTAATTCAGGCCAGTATCTATAATTTGTATATGAGGAATCCCATGTCTCTGTTAAATATTTAGGTTTTTCAACTGGTTCTACTCTTGGAGGTAACCAGTAATTCTTTTCATCTGTAGGCCATATTTCTTCAATCGCATTAATTGTATCTTTTTTAATTTTTTCACCCGCTTTTTTAAAATTAAAAATAATTTTTTCTGGAAGAGAACCTGTTTTTTCACATATTTCTGCCCATCTTAAAAATCCCTTTGCTACCCAGGCATTATTATGGAAATATTTACCTGTTTTTTTATATAATTCTATTTCATCTGCTTCAGGACCACCAACAATTAATCCATCCTCTTTCTGTGCTTCTTCCCATAAATCATATAAATAAAATGCAAGTTTATTTAATTTTATAAAAGAATCTTTCCACCATCCATCAGTTCCAGTTCTTTCAATAAGTAAAAAGGAAATGTTTAATAATTGTCCATATTCACTTATTGAAGGTCCATAATAATTTATTGTGCCATCATCCTTTATAAAATTTAAAACATAATATTTAAAAATTTCTTTTGCCCTTTCATTGATTCCCCATAAAGTTAAAGCATCAACTGCTGAAATTATTACTGGCGGAAATCCATCATGTCTATTTTGTGCATAATTTTTTATTCCATATTTAGGATGGTCTCCCTGAAATGTAGCATCTATATGAGCAAGTCCTGTCTTAATACATAAATCAAGAAATTCATCTCCTGTATTTATTTCTGGATTTGTTCTTAACCTTTCAATATTTCCTTTTATAAGTTCAGGGTCAAAAGCAGGTTCTCCTTTCAAACGAGGATATTTTTCAATTATTTTTTTAATTGAGCCAATACCTTCCTTTAAAACTTCCTCTCTAAAAGGGTCTATCAATAAATCTTTCATTTTTACATATTTGAAATCTCATAAACATGTCTTTCATAAGGCAAAAATTTATCTATTATTATACCATCTTTTATCTCTATTTCCCTATTTTCAAAAACAAGTTTTGCTTTCTTATAATTTTTAATCTCTTTTGGTAAATTTATTTTCCCTGAAATTTCCTTATTGCTTATATTTACCGCAAAGATATAATATTTGTTTGAATATTTCCTTCCTGTAATAATTACATCACTGTTATTGCTTTCTATACCTTCAACTTCTTCACTGAATATAACAGGTGTAAGTATTTCTATTTCTTTATTTAACTGTTTCAATTTCATCCAGTTTTTATAGCCAAATATCTCTCCATAAAAATACATAAGACCTGTGCATCCTGAAATAATTGCTCCATATGTTTGTGCTTCCTGTTCCTCTGCTGATGGTTCCCTAAAATGGTTATACATATTATTTCCAACAAGCCACATCCATACCCACATATTTTTTTCTCTTGCAATTTTATCCTTTAATTTCACAAGTTCTATTATCTCCCTTATAGGTCTTCCTGTTCCAGCAGTAATATATAAATCAGTTGAAAGAATATCTCCTGGAAGACCTGCATACTTCATACTTGGACCTATTGGAGTATAATTCACAAATACAGGATGTTTTTTATCTACTTCCTTTGTTCTTTTTACCAATTCTATTATTTCTTCTGGTTTGGTATCTGGTTGAATTTCCGGTTCATCCGCTACACACCAGGCAATCAAAGATGGTTCATTCTTAAATTTCTCTATAAACTTTTCAAAATTATTATCAAGTCCTTCTTTTGGTTTAAATCCAAGCCAGGCAACTATTTTCAAATTATATTTATTTGCATATTCAAAAAGTTTTGTCCATCCATTTTCAGCAACCTCATATGGAAAAATCTTACTGACAACAACAATACTTCTAAATCCTTCACCCTTCCAGAATTTTATCTTTTTCTCAATTTCATTTTCCCACCCTTCTTTATAAGCCCATTTATAACCAAAGAAAAATTGTTCAAGAGGAGCGAATACAAAAAATGGTTTTCCATCAACTATAAATGGCCCTTTCTTTGGAAGTTTTTTCTCCTCCTTTTTCTCTACTATAAATTTTTTGAATATATCCTTTTCAGGAAAAACAAGTAGATTATAATTTTCTACATCATGAAAATTCAAATATTTTGTCGCAGATGTGCAGGAATATTCATTTATTTTATGATTTTCTCTGCCTAAATTGAATCCCCATGTTTGACCTGTTAAGTTTGTAATATTTAAAGAAGAGAAGGGAATTCCAATTTCAACAATCCAGTGGTCATTTTTTATTGAAACTCCTCTATTTATTTTCCCTTCAAATGGTTTATTATTTTCTTTATCAATAACATTAATTTTACCAAGAGAATTTATAGCAATCTGATAATATGTTTTTCTATCAAGATTTGTATCAAGAAAAATTTCAACACAATCATCATTCCATACAGGACCACCATCTTCTTTAACAGTTGCTTTTATTTTATCTATTTGCGAATCATAACACTTAAACGCAATATAAAGAGAATTTTCATCATAGCATAAATATGCTTCTGTTTTTTCCTTTGGTTCTATTTTTTCTCTAGTTTCTCCTGCTATTAGAAAATCTTTTATTTTTAAACTCTTATCCCATGCAGAATCATTTAATTCACCATCTATTACAGGACCTTTTTCAACTTTTTTTATTATAAACTCTTCTAATTTAACTTCTTTCTTTTCTTCGCCTTCTTCTAAATCAAAAGGGGATAAAGTATATTCAGTTGGTTCTACTCCTTTTTCAAGTTTAACTGCATCTACCCATAAAATCCCTTCTCCTTTCATCTCTATTTTCACCCTTAAAAAACCTGTCTGATTTGTTTCTGCTTTACAGACATATCTCTTCCACTCTTTATCCACATTAACTACTGCCTTGTAAGTTTTTCCTGTATTCCATTCCCAGATTGCAAGTTCAACAGGTAAATTTTCCTTATCAGATTTCATATAAACTGAAAAAACATAAGGGGTACTCCTTTCGCCACTGAAATAATAAGAATAAACTCCTCCTTTTTCCATTCTTAATGATTGTTTTCCATGAAATTTTTCATTTGTATCTACACACCATAATTTTAAAAAATTCTCCATCCCACCATAAGTTAAAATCATTGAACCCAATGGAGACCAGTAAATGGGTAAATTGTCCTGTAATATTTCAAAAGAAGAATTTCTTATTATATTCAAATTTCCTTCCTGTTTTTCTGTCTCTAACTTATAAATTTTTACATCATCATATGCCATCTTAAATCTCCATGCAGTAAGAGCAACACCTCCTTTCATAGCAGGTTCAACCAATTCACATATTTTCTCTCCATCTACATACCATTCAAATAAGCCCCCTGTTTTTCTTATAATTTTAAACTGATACCATCTATTTAAAACAATGTCTGCTTTTTTAAATCCACCTGAGTATCTTTCATCACCAGGTTTTCTATAAGGCCACCAGAAACCATCTTTCCTTATTACAAAATTTATATTTGAAACATTTATTCCTCCAAAACCACCTGAAAATTCAGGATTTGGTTCTACTGGCATAACTTTTGCTTCTATTATTATATCCTCTGGCAATTCCTTATTTATACTTGCTGAACCTCCATATTTTGTTGTTTTTAATATTCCATCTTTTATTTCCCATGAGGTTGGTGAATCAAGTTTCCAGATATCTGATATTTTTTCTCCACTGAAATCATCTGAAAATATTAATTTTTTTTCTTCCCCTAATGCAAAACTGAAAAATAAAAAAATAAAAAAGAAATGAATTTTACTCATTTTTGACCTCCTTATTTAATTTTTCAAAACTTCTCCATAATTTAACTGTTATTTCTAATAATTCATCTTCATTTTCTATCCCTCTTATTCCTTCAAAAACTACCGGATATTTATAATCAATTTTATCAAGTATTTTGTTCACTTTAATCCAGTTAATAATTCCAAGCCCGGGGACGAGATGTAAATCATATTTTGAAATATTTTTGTCATCTATAAAAACTTTTTTTTCATTCCCTAAATTATCGTGAAAATGAGTTGTAAAAAGTTTCTTTTCTGTTTTCTCTAATTCATCATAAACAGAATCTGTAGAAATATGACTGTGTCCTGAATCAAAACATATTCCTAAATTTTCCATAGAGACCTTTTCTATTATCTCAAGAATATCATCAACTTTTTTTGTATAAGGATAAGGGGTATTTTCAAGTGCTATTGAAATTTTGTATTGAGTAGCATATTGACAGATTTCTTTTAATACATAACAAAAAATTTTATCAAATTTTTCAAGTCCAATTTTTTCTATCTCTATCCATGGCCTTTCTATATCTTTTATTGAACGAGTATGAAGAACCCAAAAAGATATATCTAAATTTTTTATCTCATCAATATACTTAAATTGTTTCTTTAAATTTTCTTTCTGATTTTGGTCTATTGATAAAAGAACAGGGCATGAATGATGAGCAATATTTTTTAAACCAATTTTTTCACAAATATTTCTTGTTTTTTCTATAAATTTTAACCTTTCAAAATCACTTAAATTAAGAAATTCTATTGAGTCCTGAGTTGCAATATAATCAAAGCCAGAATTTTTAACTTTCTTAACAAATATCCCAAAATCATCTCTCATATGGTCAACATAAATTCCAAGTTTTCTCATTTTATCTCATATAATAAGGTGGATTAGCTCCATTCCAGTTTGCTCCCCATAAATATTTCAATTCTTCAGGACATGGGTCTCCCCAGTACCAGCCACCTGACTTTTTTAAAAATATATCATTCCTTTTTTTCCATTCTACATGAGAATCAAAAAACAGAACATTAGAACCAAGATTATGTCTATCTGAAGGTGCATATGTTTCTGTCCCTGGGCCTGAATAGACATAACTAGGTCCAAAACCATTGGCAAACATATCATAATATCCATCTCCATTTGAATCAGTAACAGCAATCACTCCACTTGCTCTTCTTATCCTTGCATATTTTGGAGGATTTTTAATGTCCTGGAATGGTGGATTGTTAGTATACATAACATTTGTATTGCATCCATAAGAAATATTAGTCCATGAAAAAGCATGGTTTCTATTACTCGGGCATTTCCATACAGGATGTGGATAATTATAAGTTTGTGGTTTTCCTGTGCTTATATAAAAATTTAACTTTTGAAACCAGAATCTCGGCCCACCATCCTGACTATCACCTGAAGGAACTCTTTCATAATCTTCAACATACATCATTAAAGCAAGTCCTATCTGTTTTAAATTATTCATACATGTTGCTTGCCTTGCTTTTTCTCGTGCTTTACTTAATGCTGGTAGAAGCATGGCAGCCAGAATAGCAATTATGGCTACCACTACCAGCAACTCTATTAAGGTGAAGCCGATTTTTTTATTTTTTCTTTCCATTTTTATTTACCTCCTTTCTTTTATTTTTTTAATTTCCCTCCCATCCATTTACTTTACCTTATTTTCTACCCTCATATCACTTCACCTCCTTTTCCCCGAATTTTTCTTTTTTTTTGTTTTTATGGTATAATAATAAAAAAGGAGTTAAGATGTTAAAAAGAATAGTTTCAGACCCAAAAATATGTGGAGGATTTGCCTGTATAAAAGGAACAAGAGTCCCTGTATATGTGATTCTTGATTTTCTTGCAGGGGGTAATTCCATAGATGAAGTCCTTAAAGAGTTTCCCCAATTAACAAAAGAGGACATTTTGGAAGCCATTGAATATGGCGCTTTACTGGCAAGAGAAGAATTACAAGAAATAGAAGCAAAATAAAATTCTTTCATTTTTTTCTCCAGAAATCATAAATTAAGTGGTTTTTTTCATCTGCTAAAATAAAGGCAAAATTTAATTCATTTTTACACCTATAAAGTTCTATTAAAATTTCATATTCACCTTTATCAATGTCAATTTCAATAAGCGGGCTACCTGGTCTATGAGGTGCAGGTAGAAATTCATTGTGAAGATGATGAGAAAGAACCAGTTTTTTATTTATCCACATATTTATTCCATCATTACTTGAAGGGAAGAACTTTATTTTTCTCTTTTCTTCATTTTTTATTTTCGTTTTCAAAAATATAACTCCATTTTTTCCATTAAAAATTTTTTCACAGGGCAAATAAAATGAATCCACTATAAATTTTTTAAACCCATTATAATAACCATCAATTATTTTCTTTCTTAAATTTTCATCCTCATCAAAATCAAAAACTTCTGAAGTTTCAAATTCAATTTTTAATGGGTTCTCAAAATTATTTATTTCCGGGAGTTTAAATGGTTTTTCTATTTTTGGCAGGTCTTTTTCTTTATCCGCTATCTCCTTAATTTTTAATATTTCTTCAGTCAATTCATTTATATTTTGTGGAATATATACATCCTTAATTCCCCATCCAGCAATAATTCTTTCATCTATTTTCATTTTTACCTGTTTTTCTATCTCTTCTTTCCCAAGTATTATCCCAATTATTGCTCCAGTTGTTGCTCCTGTGCAGTCAGTATCATATCCACATTTCACTGAATCTATTATTGCCTTTAAAAAATCTCCTTTACCTGATAAAAGTCCACAGATTATAAATCCGATATTTTGAACACAATCAGTGAAGTTATAATGCCCGAATTTCTCAATTATGTTTTCCCTTATTTCTTCTAAAGTTTTTCCTTCCTTGTATAATCTTAAAACCATTTCACTTACATTTCTTACTTTTGAATACTCTGGTAGAAATTCACAACTTTTAACAATCAATTTCTCTATATCACTTTCAATAAATGCAAGTGATTCAATTACAGACAAAAATATTTCTCCATAAACACCTTCATACCAGTGGTCAACAGAAGAATCAATATATGCATAATAACCGGCAATTTCAGGTTTACCAGGAAAAATACATGCCCATATTTCACTTCTTATTGGTGCTCCCATACAATTATAAAACCAGTTATTATAAATTCCTGTTATTGGAGGATTAAGTCCTGTATTTAAATTTGCCTTTGCAACTCCATACTCATCAAAAGGATAATCAATATTTTTCTTCCATCCCTCTGCTAAATCCATAGAAGTAATTTTAACTCCTCTTTTTTTAAGTATATCAAGCCAGACAATTTGTAAATCAAGGTCATCATTTGCAATTATTTTGTCAGGAAGTTTATATTGTATTTTTAAGAACTCTTTTTTTCCTTCAAATTCTCCACCAATAGAACCCCCTATACTTTTACCAAGAAAACATCCATAAATTTTATTAAACAATCCCTTATATTCCATTTATTACTCCAGAACTTTTTTATGGTATAATAATAGAAAAGGAGAAGATATGAATTTAATAAAGGAATTGGTGATAGATAGAAAAGGCAAACCAAAAGCAGTCATACTTAAATTATCTGAATATAAAAAATTGATTAGTTTAATCGAATTCCTTGAAGATTCTCTTGAATTAAAAAAGGCGATTAAAACATCTACTGGCTTTATTGAACACAAAGAACTATTGAAGAAATTGAAAAATGAAGGAATTATTTGATGTATAGAATTTTTTATGATAAAAGAGTTTACAAAGATATAAAAAATATCCCTCCTTCCATTATTAAAAACATTTTCAAAAAAATAGAAGGTCTTGCCAAAAATCCTAAAAGAAAAGGGGTTAAAAAACTCATTGGAATTGATGGATATAGACTTCAAGTTGGAAAATATAGGATACTTTTTACGATAGAGGAAAAGGAAAAAATTATTAAAGTTTTTAAAATAAAACATAGAAAAGATGTTTATAGATAAATTAAGTTTATTTCCCATTTATGCACTCTCCCTTAAAATTATTTCTGGTTCTATTAATATTTCGTCTCTTTCTTTTATTTTCCCTTCAATCCATCCAATCAATCTTTCACATGCAATTTCAGAAATTTTTTCAATTGGCTGATGGACTGTTGTAAGGGATGGTTTTACCAAGGAAGAAATAAATATGTCATCAAATCCACAAACAGAAATATCATCTGGGACCTTTAAACCACTTTCCTCTATTGTCTTTATTGCTCCAATTGCCATTAAGTCATTACCACATACAATTGAATCAACCTTTCCTATCAAATCTTTTGCCAGTTTTTTACCATATTCAATCTTATATTCACCCTCACATATCACAATATCTTCGTTAAATTCAATATTTTTTTCTTTAAGTGCCTTTTTATATCCCTCCAATCTTTCCTCTGTTGCCCTCAATCTTTTATCTCCACTTATAAATCCAATTTTCCTTTTTCCTGTTTTAATCAAATAATTTGTAATTTTATATGTTCCGCTTGAATTATTAACACTTATAACATCAACACCAAGTCCATAACTTTTCTTACCAGTAAAAACAATTTTTATTCCATTATTCAGCATCCTTTTAAAAACAGGTATCAAAAAACTATCATCCTCTCCTTCACATGTTCCTATAATAACTCCACTAACTCTTTCCCTTTCAAACATTTCAAGTATATCCTTTTCCTCTTCAACCTCTCCATATGAATTGCCCAATATTAAATGATATCCTTTATCTCTTAAATAATCATGAATAACCTTAACTGAAAGGGAATAAACTGGATTTATTATATCAGGGATTATAAGACCAATTTTTTTTGTTTTTAATTTTTTTAAATAAACTGCTCTATTGTCAGGAATAAAATTTTCTTTTTCAATTATTTTTAAAACCTTTTCCTTTGTTGAAATTTTTACAGGACCATTATTTAAAACCCTTGATACGGTTGCTACTGATACACCCGCCTTTTTTGCTATTTCATATATTGTCACCATTTTGTAATTGGTTTCATTTTTCATCTAAATATTATTATATACATTTATAAAATTTTGTCAAGTTTTTTTGAAATCGGTTTCATTTTTAATAACTTTAATTTCTCTACTGATCCTCAAAATTTTACTTGAATATTGAATTTCTGATTATAAAGTTAGCAAATACAATTGCGACAATTGAAAGGAGTTTTATTAAAATATTTAATGATGGACCTGCTGTATCTTTAAATGGGTCTCCAACTGTATCTCCTATAACTGCTGCCTTATGAGCATCTGTCCCTTTCCCACCAAAATTTCCCTTCTCAATAAACTTTTTTGCATTATCCCAGGCAGCACCTGAATTTGCCATCATTATAGCAACTGCAAATCCACTTGTTAAAGCACCACATAAAAGTCCAACAACTCCATCAACTCCAAGCAAAATACCTATTATAATTGGCAAAAGAATTGTTAATACAGAAGGTAATACCATTTCTTTCTGTGCTGTTTTTGTGCATATATCAACTGCCTTTGCATAATCAGGTTTTGCCTTTCCTTCAAGGAGCCCTATTATTTCTTTAAACTGCCTTCTAACTTCTTCTACTATCATACTTGCTGCCCTTCCAACTGCTCTTAATGCCATTGAACAGAAAAAGAAAGGATACATAGCACCAATGAAAACACCGCATAAAACCTTAAAATTCATCAATGATAAGTCAAGTTTCCCACCAAGTAAAATTACCTGGTCTTTATATGCAGCAATTAAAGCAAGAGCAGTTAAGGCAGCAGAACCAATAGCAAATCCCTTCCCTGTTGCAGCAGTTGTATTTCCGAGAGCATCAAGTGCATCTGTTCTCTGTCTGACAAATGGTGGTTGATGTGTCATTTCTGCATTTCCACCAGCATTATCAGCAACAGGTCCATATGCATCAGTTGCAAGAGTTATACCAAGAGTGCTTAAAAGACCAACTCCTGCAAGTCCAATTCCATATAAACCAAGTTCAGGATTATTAAGTCCTCCAGCAAAAACATATGATGTTATAGTTGCAAGAACAACTATAATAACAGGAGCAATAGTTGATAGCATTCCTGTTGAAAGTCCTTCAAGTATAACAGTTGCTGGTCCTGTTAAGGCACTTTTTGCAATATTTTTTGTTGGCGGATATGCATCAGATGTAAAAAACTCTGTAGAAAAACCTATTAAAACACCTGCAATTATTCCTGATAAAAGAGAAATATAAATTCCTGTATATTCCCTTCCAAGTAATTTAATAACTGCAAAATATGAGAATATAATAACAAAAATTGAGGAAAAATAGATTCCCCTTCTTAAAGCCCATAATAGATTTGATTGTGTTGCCTCTTCACCAGCCCTTACAAAAAATGAACCGATAATTGAACCAATAACTCCTATTGTTGCAATTAACATTGGTAAAGATATACCTTTAAGTCCAAGACCAGCAGCATAAGCAAGTGCCATTGTTGCTATTATTGCATCTGCATATGATTCATAAAGGTCTGCTCCCATTCCTGCAACATCTCCAACATTATCTCCAACATTATCAGCAATAACTGCTGGATTTCTCGGGTCATCTTCTGGAATTCCTGCTTCTATCTTTCCAACAAGGTCTGCTCCAACATCTGCTCCTTTTGTATATATACCTCCACCTACTCTTGCAAATAGTGCCTGGGAACTTGCTCCCATTCCAAAACATATCATTGTTGAAGTTATATATCTTAATCTTTCCTCTATTCCATATCCCCTGCTTTTGTAAAACCATGTCAAAAGATTATACCAGATACTTATATCAAAAAGTGCAAGACCAACTACAACAAGTCCCATAACAAGTCCTGCAGAAAAGGCAATTCTTAAGGCACTGTTTAATGAATTTTTAGCAGCAAAAGCAGTTCTCGCACTTGACCTTGTTGCTATTGTCATTCCTATATATCCACTTAATGCAGAGAAAAAACCACCTGTTAAAAAAGCAAATGGAACAAAAATTGGAAGATAATTTAATAATGAAAGTAATAGAAGAATGATAAATACAATACTGAAAAATAAACCAACTCCTTTATACTGTCTTTTTAAATATGCTCTTGCTCCTGTTCTTACTGCTTCAGCAACTTCAATCATATCAGGTGTTCCTTCTGATTTCCTTAAAATAAATCTTGCAAGATAACCTACATATCCAAGAGCAAAAATTGAACCTATAATCGTAATTAATTGTGAATAATCCATTTTTCCTCCTATCAGTTATTATATAAACTCATTGCTTTTTCAACACTACTTTTAATAATCTCTTCAATTGCTTTTTCTGTCTTTTTTAAACTATATTCTATTAATTCAATTTCTTCTTTTAAAAATGGAGAAAGAACATAATCAACAGGAGAAATTCCTTCTGGTGGCCTTCCAATTCCTATTCTAATTCTAAAAAATTCATTTGTCCCTATATTTTTAATAATTGATATAATTCCTTTATGTCCACCTGCTCCTTTATCTTTAACTATTTTTATTTTTCCAAGTTCAATATCCATATCATCATGAATAACAAATAAATTTTCTATATTTTCATTAAAAAATTCAATCGCTGATTTTACTGCTTTTCCACTTTCATTCATATATGTTTTTCCCTTTAAAATTATAACTTCTTTACCTTCAATTTCAATTTTCCATCCATTAAATAATTTTTTTCTATAAATTTCAACTATTTTATAACTTTTTTTCAAATTGTCAATTATCTTAAATCCAACATTATGTCTTGTCTCTTTATATTCTTCTCCGGGGTTACCAAGTCCAACAAAAATCATGCCTCTGACTCTTGTTTTTCTTCTTTCTCTTTTCTTCTTTCCTCAACCTTTTCCTGAGTAATTACCTTTGGCTCTTCAACAACTTCCTCTACCTTTTCCTCCTCAACTTTTTCTTCTTTTGGTTTTAAAACAGTTACAACAACTTTTTCAGGGTCTTCAAGTATTTTTATAGATGCTGTTAATTTTATGTCTTTTACAAGGATTGCATGCCCAAAATCTAAATTTTCAATATCAATTTCTATTATTTCAGGGATATCTTTTAGAAGTCCTTCAACTTTAATCTCCCTCAATTCCTGGTCAAGAATACCTCCTTTTTCTTCTCCCTTTGATTTCCCTTTCAATAAAACAGGAACACTCATAATTACTGGTTTATCAATACTCAATTTATAAAAATCAACATGTATTATTTCATCCTTTATCGGGTCTCTCTGTATATCTTTTAAAACTGCTGAAAAATTTTCCTCCTCTCCATTTTTTTTCAATTTTATTTCTGCAATAATATTATGGGTTGTTATATGTTTTAAAGTTTTTTCATTCAGTTTTCTATTTAGTTTTATAGGGAGAGGTTTTATATCAGGTCCATATAGAATACCGGGTATATAACCATTAACTCTTAATTTCCTTGCAACTCCCTTACCTTTTCCTTCTCTTGTTTCAGCAATAAAAATTATCTTTTCCATAATACTCCTCCATATAAAAAATGGGCGCGGATGGATTCGAACCATCAGCCCCCGCGTTATCAGCACGGTGCTCTGCCCTTGAGCTACGCGCCCTTATTCTTTTTTCTTTAAGAAATTTTCAACCTTTTCTTTTATTATATCCTTTGTTCCAAGAGCAAAGGCAAGAGCAGTCCCAAAGCAAAATGAAGCCAGAACAACTATAAATACATCACCAATAAAATCGGAAGCAATACCAATTTCCTGAAGAGCAATTACAACTCCAAAAACAACAATAGCAATCTGTGTTATTTTCCCAAGAAGCCCTGCTTTTTCTATTCCTGCATTACCAGCGGATGTCCTAACAATTCCACCAAAGAAATTGCCGAGAAAGATAGAAAATATAAAAATCAATAACCCAAGTATAAATCTTGGAATGAAACCAAGAATTCTATCTATAACTGTTGAAGGTATCTGTATCCCTGCAAATGTAATTGAAATGAAAACAACAACAAGCATCAAAAGCCAGTATACACCTATTCCAAGCATCTGTGATACATCAAGAGAAATATTTCCTTTTTCAAGTAATTCTTTTAAACCAGAGTCCTCTGAAAGTTTATCTACCTTTATTACTTTGAAAAATTTAATCAACAGGAGTTTTAAAAACTTGGCAATAAGCCATCCAATAAGAAAAATTAATAAAGCCCCTATTACCTTTGTTAAGGCAAACCAGAATTTCCTCACAATTTCATTTAAAACACTTATTTCTTGACTTCCCATAAACACCTCCTTTTTAAAATATTTTATCACTTTTTTAAAAATAATCAAATAGTTTTTTTAATAGTATAAACTCTAATTTCTTTAAATGGTTTAAATACTCTTCCCCCTCCTTCATAAAACTTTGTAAAAAATTCAAGATATTGTAATCTACTTGTATGAACATAACTTCCAAGTAAATTTATTGGTAAATTTCCAAAATGACCTATTGCAAAAATTACTATTGATAGAATTAATCCAATAAAAGGGATATTTCTTGTTAATGATACAATCTGATTTACTGCAAGTGCAAGAATAGATGATGTTAGACCAAGACCAAAAAGACGACTATAACTTAAAATATCTCCGAGTAAATTACCTGAAATAACACTATAAGCACCATATATGGCCCAAAAACCTTTAAGCATTAATTCCTTCTGTGTCTTTGCTTTTTCATACATAAGATAAATAAAACATAAAAGAAGAATTAATAAAAGAACTGATGGGATCTTTTTTGTCCTTAAATAAATTAAAATTATAAAGGCAACAATTATTTGAATCAATAAAAGACAAATTGCTTCTCCAGAATATTTAATTGAATAATTTTTAATCTGATTATATAAATTCAAGATAAGTCCCCATAAAATCTGAATATATCCAATAACAAGTGCTATAAGAAGAAATTTAACTGCTTTTTCTCCACTTTCAAGAGGATTTAAAAGAACAAATTTTTTCATATATTTTATAAATTTAAAACTTTCAGGAATTTTATAAATAATATCTCCGAACCATCCACCTGTAAGTGCTCCAATTATTAAAGTTGAAATTCCACATATTAAAAGGAGTTTAAAAAATTTAACAAAATTTGGCAGAAATCTGAATTTTTTAATAAGTAAAGAAGAAATTATAATTAGTAAAAGACCATAACCAGCATCTGTAAGACAAAATCCGAATGAAATTGCAAAAAATAATGAAAAAGGTCCTGTTGGGTCAATATTTTTATAGACAGGTCTACCATATAGGTCAGTAACAACTTCAAATGGTTCTATAAATTTTGAATTTTCAAGAACAATTGGGATATTATCTTTTTCAGTTGGCTCTTCAAAAATAAGATAATTTTCAGGGTAAATTTCATCAACCAATTCTTTTAAAATTTTTATATCCTTTTCCCTTACCCATCCTTTAATTCCATTTACAAATTTTGATATACCAAGTTTTTCCTTTGCACATAAAAATTCATTAAAACTTTTATAATAATCATATAGGACAAAAATTTCTTTTTTATATTTTGAAACTTCTTTCAGTTTATTTTTTAAATCCAAAATTATCTCTTCATTTTTTCTTTTCGTATTTTCAAGTTTCTCAAAAATATCCTTTATCTTTTTATTCCATTTTCTTACATTTAGAATTTTTGCTTTTATTTCTCTTAGAAATTTTTCTGCAACTTCTTTCTTTTCATTCTCAAATAAAATCAAATATAAATTATCCTTCTGAAAACTACCAATTTTTTCAAAATAAATATCTTCAAACTTTTTTTCTATTTCAATTCTTGAGGGTATAGAAAAAACAAAAAAAGAAAATTTTTTAAGTTTAAAAATATCAGAAAAAATTATATCTGTTTCAAGAAGTGGAGTAATTTCTTCTTTAATTTTTTCTATTTTCTGTATAATTCTTTCCCTTCTTTCAATTTCCTGAACCAAATTAAAATTATTTTCATAAATTTCTTCAATATTGAATTTCTCTACAATTTCTTTTTCTTCTTTTTCATCTATTAAAACTCTTTCAATTTTTTCTTTTTCTTCTTCTAAAATATTTTTTAAAAACTCAATTTTTTTAACTTTCTCATCTATTTCTTGTTTTGAAACCTTTTGCCCCTGAAATCCTTCAAGAGAGATACTTTCAATTTCTACAATACCTATATTTTGTAATTTTTTAAGTAATTTTTCGCTATCACCAATGAAAAAACAACTAAATTTTTTAACCTTGCTTATCATGAGTATTCCTTATTTATTCTTACATAACCCTCTGTTAAATCACATCCATATGCAGTTGCTGAAAAATTTCCCCTTTTTAAATCAATCTCAATCTTTATTTCCTTATTTTTCATAAGTTTTATAAGTTTTTCTTTATCATATTCAACAGGTTCTCCTCTAAATACCGTAATTCCACATATTTTAATTTCCACATTTTTTATATCAATTCTTGCATTTGTTGAACCAATAGCAGCCACAATTCTTCCCCAGTTAGGGTTTGCACCTGAAATGGCTGTTTTAACAAGTGAAGAACCACAAACTTTTTTTGCAACTTTTCTTACATCTTTTTTACACCAGCCACCATTTACATTCACCTCAATAAATTTACTTGCACCCTCTCCATCTGAAGCAATTTTTTTTGCAAGTTCTATGCATAATTTTTTAAGAGAATTACAAAATATTTCAAATTCAGGACTATCTATATGTATTGTTTTATTCCTTGCAAGACCATTGGCAAGAATTATAACTGTATCATTTGTGCTTGTATCATTATCAACTGTTATCATATTAAATGATTCATCAACTGCTTCTTTCAATGCAATATCAAGTGCCTTTTTATCAATAACAGCATCTGTTGTAATAAAACATAACATTGTAGCCATATTTGGATTAATCATCCCTGCCCCTTTTGCCATTCCGCCTATAAAAACCTCTTTCTTTCTTCCAATAATTCCTGTATTTATCTCATATTCTTTAGGGAAAGTATCTGTTGTCATTATTCCCTTTGCTGCAAGAATATTATTTTCGGAAGATAAATTTTCAATTAATCTATCAAATCCATTTATTATTTTCTCATATGGTAATCTCTCACCAATAATTCCTGTTGAAGCAAAGAGAATTGAATTTTTATCTATTTTTAATTTTAAAGCAAGTTCCTCAATTAATCTTACTGTTAAATCCCAGTTTTCCTTTCCATTACATGCATTTGCATTTCCACTATTTATCAAGACCGCTCTTATATCATTTTTAATATTCTTAATACACCATAAAACACTATATGATTTAAATTGATTGGTTGTGAATGTTCCTGATGCTATACAAAAAGAAATAGAATAAATTAATGATAAATCCTCTTTTCCATTACTTTTAATTCCACAATTTATACCACTTGCATAAAAACCAAGCGGATAAGTTATTCCTTTTCCCATTTTTTAATTAAAAATTTTGCAAAAATTAAATCCTCTTGATAAGTTATTTTTATATTTGTTTTTTCTCCTTCAATGCAATAAATTTTATCATAACCCATTTTCTCAACAAAAAAAGAATCATCTGTTCCATTTATGTTTTTAAATTTTAAATATGCAGTTTTTATCAAATCTTTTTTAAATCCCTGTGGCGTCTGAACAATAAAAATATTTTCTCTATCAAGTGTTTTTTCTACAAAATTATCTTTTATCTCTTTCACAGTATCTACCATTTTTAAAACAGGAATACATGCGCCATATTTTTCTGTCCCTTCAATAACTTTTTCAATAAGATTTTCACTAACAAAAGGTCTTGCAACATCATGAATTAAAACAATCCCATCACCTTTAATTTTTTTTAGACAATTTAAAACACTATCCTTTCTTTCTTTGCCTCCTTTCACTATTATAACATCTGGAAATTTATCCTTTAAAATTTCCTTTCCTTTTTTTATATAACCTTCTGGTAAACTTAAGAATATTTTGTCTGCAAATTTATAAAATTTTTCAATTGAATAAAAAAATAGTTCCTTACCATTTAATTTAATAAATGATTTAGGAATTTCTGATTTTAATCTTTTACCTTTTCCAGCACCTAAAAGCACAGCAAATATCATTTTAACCTTGCAAAAATAATCCTTCCTGTCGGTGTCTGAATTGCACTATCTATAACCACATCAATAACTTTTCCTATATATTTTGAAGCATTTTCAACAACAATCATTGTCCCATCTTCAAGATAACCAACTCCCTGACCTGCTTCTTTCCCTTCTTTTATAATTTTTAAAGATATTTCTTCTCCACTCATCAATCTTGGCCTTAAAAGTGTGGTCAATGTATTAAGATTTAAAACTTTTATATTCTGAACTTCTGCTACTTTTGTAAGATTAAAATCATTTGTAAGGATAGATGCCTTTAATTCCGAAGCAAGTTTAACAAGTTTTGCATCTACTGCTTCTATATCCGGATAATCAACATCATAAACCCTTGCTGATATTTCTTTATCTTCTCTTAATTTATTTAAAACTTCAAGTCCCCTTCTTCCTCTTTGTCTTTTTGTATCACTTGATGCATCAGCAAGTCCATGTAATTCTTTAATTATAAATTTTGGAATAATAAGTTTATAATCAATAAATCCACTTTTTGCAAGTTCATAAACTCTTCCATCAATTAATACACTTGTATCAACAATCAACAATCTTTCTCCTTCTTTTATACCTCCCAGTATTGGTAGAATAAATCCAAGTTCTTCCACTCCTTTTATTCCTATCATAATACCCAAATAAGAAAAAATGAAATATAAACCAAATCTTATTAAATTTTCTGTTTTCTGGTCTTCAAATGGTATTAAAAGGAAGAAATTTGCAATAAGTATTGCAGTTAAAAGTCCAACTATTAATCCACTAACTGCAAGGATAAGTTTTTTGGGAGGTATTTTACTTAAAAGGATTTCAATGCCTATAACAATCAATGAGCCAAAAAAACCAATTAAAATACCTTCAATTTTTGAATTTGGTAAGCAATAAAATCCAGCCACCACACATAAAATTAAAAAGAAACTCCTAATTATCCATAAACCCATTTTTCTCACCTCCCTTCTTTTATTTTAACACAATTTTAAATTTTATAAAACTTTTGAAATGAAACCACCACCAACTACTTCATCATTTTCATAAAAAACCACTGCCTGTCCAGGAGTTGGAGCCCTTTGAGGTTTTTCAAAATCAACTTTAACTTTATTATCTTCTATTGGTGTAATTATTGCTTTTGCAGGATTATGTTTATATCTAATTTTTGCTTTAACTTCCATAATTTTTTCAAGTTTTTCAATAGAAATAAAATTTGTATTTTCTGCTATAAGAACTTTTTTATAAAGGTCTTTTTCCTCTCCAACTACAATTTTATTATTTTTTTCATCTATTTCAATTACATAAAGTGGCTTTCCTTTTGCAATTCCCAGTCCTTTCCTCTGACCAATTGTATAATAAATAATACCTTTATGTTTTCCAAGAATATTTCCATATTTATCAACTATATCTCCCTCTTTTTTAAAATCACCAAAAATGAAAAATCTATTTCCTTTTATAAAATCCTGGCTTTCTTCTTTGTCAAATAAAGGCAGATTATTTTTTCTTGCTATTTCTCTAACATCTTTTTTTTTATATTCTCCAAGAGGGAAAATGATTTTTGAGAGTTGCTCCTGTGTTAATAAAAATAAAAAATAACTCTGGTCCTTATCTTTATCAATTCCCCTTTTTAATATATATCTTTTCCTTTTTTCATCATAAAAAACCCTTGCATAATGTCCTGTTGCAAAATAATCAAATTCAATTCCTGAAGAAAAAACTTTTTTTAATAATATATCAAATTTTAAAAATCTATTGCATATGACACAGGGATTTGGTGTCTTTCCTCTTAAGTATTCATCCTTAAAGTATCCCAAAACAATTTCATGGTATTCCTTTTTTAAATCTATTACATAAAATGGGATATTTAAAATTCTGCAAACTCTTTCAGCATCCTCAATATCCTTTTCCTCAGGACCATAACATGCACTTTTAAAACTCAAAAATTTTCTATTTTTTTCATCAAATATTTTCATAAAAATACCAATAACTTCATATCCCTTCTCCTTCAATAATAGAGCAGATACAGATGAATCAATTCCTCCGGAAAGACCAACCGCAACTTTAATTTTTTTCATAACTAAATTTTACCACTTAAAAATAAAATATGTTAAAATATACCTTGAAAAAAGGAGGGGGATATGTTAAGTGACCTTGAAATTGCTCAGAAGGCAAAAATAAAGCATATAAAGGAGATTGCTGAAATTGCAGGAATAGATGAAGAATATCTTGAATTATATGGTAATTACAAGGCAAAAGTTTCTCTTGAAATTTTAAAAAAAATTGAAAATAGACCAAATGGGAAATATATTGATGTTACTGCAATAACACCAACACCTCTTGGAGAAGGAAAAACTGTCACAACTATTGGACTTTCTCAGGCAATAGGGAAAATTGGTAAAAAGGTTTTTACATGCATAAGACAGCCATCACTTGGACCTGTTTTTGGAATTAAAGGAGGGGCTGCTGGAGGTGGTTATTCACAGGTTATACCAATGGAGGATTTCAATTTACATTTAACAGGAGATGTTCATGCTGTTGGTATTGCCCATAATTTACTTGCTGCATTTGTTGATAATTCTGTTTATAAAGGAAATCCATTAAATATAGACCCATTAACAATTACATGGCCAAGAGTTGTTGATGTTTCAGATAGATTTCTAAGACATATTATTATTGGTCTTGGAGGGAAAGAAAATGGATTTCCAAGAGAGACAGGATTTGATATAACTGTTGCTTCAGAAGTTATGGCTATACTTGCTTTAACAACTGGTTTATTTGATTTAAGAAAACGACTTTCCAGAATTATTGTTGCTCAAACATATGATAAAAAACCAGTTACTGCTGAAGATGTAAAAGCAGCAGGAGCAATGACAGTTTTATTAAAAGATGCTATAAAACCAAATTTAATGCAGACACTTGAACATACTCCTGTTTTTGTCCATGCAGGTCCATTTGCAAATATCGCTCATGGAAATAGTTCTATAATTGCTGATTTAATTGCTATTAAACTTGCTGAATATGTTGTAACAGAAAGTGGATTTGGTGCTGACTGTGGAATGGAAAAATTTATGAATATAAAATGTAGATATAGTGGGCTTAAACCAGATTGTGTTGTAATTGTCTGTTCAATAAGGGCATTAAAGGCACATAGTGGAAAATTTAAGGTTGTTCCTGGAAAACCACTTGATAAAGGACTTGTTGAAGAAAATATAGAGGCACTGGTTGAAGGAGCAAGCAATTTAAAAAAACAGATTGAAAATGCAAAGATATTTGGTATTCCTTGTGTTGTTGCAATAAATAAATTCATAACAGATACTGAAAAGGAAATAGAAAAAACAAAGGAACTTGCAATTGAATTTGGAGCAGATGATGTTGCTGTAAGTGAGGTATGGGAAAAAGGAGGAGAAGGAGGACTTGAACTTGCTGAAAAAGTTATAAAGGCATGTGAAAAGGAAAAGAATTTCAAGTTTTTATATCCTTTAGAGTGGGATATTAAAAAGAAGATAGAAACAATAGCAACAAAGATTTATGGAGCAGAAAAAGTTGAATATTCTCCTTTAGCAGAAGAAAAAATAAAACTATATTCAAAATGGGGATTTTCAAATTTACCAATTTGTATGGCAAAAACACATCTATCTCTTTCACATGACCCAAATTTAAAGGGTGCTCCAAAAGGATTTACATTACCAATAAGAGATATAAGGATTTCTGCGGGTGCTGGATTTTTATATCCTTTATGTGGAGAAATGAGGACAATGCCAGGACTTCCAAGTGAACCTGCTGGAACAAAAGTGGATATAGACCAAGAGGGTAAAGTGGTTGGATTATTTTAAAATGTTAAAGATAGAAAATCTTAGTGTCAAAAGTGGAGATAATTTAATTCTTAAAGATATTTCATTAGAGATAAAGAAAAGGGATATTACCGTTATTTTTGGTCCAAATGGTTCAGGGAAGTCCACTTTAATTAAAACAATAATAGGAATTTCCGGATATGAAGTTGTTGAAGGAGCAATTTATTTTGAGGGTGAAAATATAATAAATCTACCAGTAAGTAAAAGGGCGAGTATGGGAATAGGAATAATGTTTCAAAATCCTCCTAAAATACATGGATTGAGGATTTATGAAATTGCAAAATATTTGAATAAAAATGAAAATGAAATAAAAAAACTTGCTGAAAAACTTAATATATTAGAATTTTTGAGAAGGGAAATAAATGTTGACCTTTCGGGTGGAGAGATAAAAAGGGTTGAATTATTTCAGGTTCTTCTTCAGAAACCAAAACTTTTATTACTTGATGAGCCTGAATCTGGGGTAGATATTGAAAATATATCTGTTATGGGAAATGTTTTGAATGAATATCTGAATGAAAATGAATGTTCTGCTTTAATAATTACCCATACAGGATACATACTTGATTATATAAATGCAAAAAATGGTTGTGTTTTAATTGATGGAAAAATAAGATGTAAAAGTGAGCCGTTTAAAATATTTGAAATGATAAAAAAATCCGGCTATAAAATATGTGAGAAATGCGAAGATGGAAGAATTAAAAGAAATTGAAAAAGTTGGTTTTAAAGTTGATGAAAAGGAAAGAACAGGCAGTTTTATCCAAAAAGATAATGAGGTAATTTCTTTTAAATCTTTTCAGGAAGGAGTTGAAGTTTTATCAATTGATAAGGCAATTGAGAAATATCCTGAAATAAAAAATAATTATTATGGAAAGGGATTTGAAGAAATAAATAAGGATTATGAGGAAGATACAGAGGGAGGATATTTTATAAGAGTTAAAAAGGGAGTTAAAACATTATTTCCTGTTCAGGCATGTCTATTTTTAAAATCAAAAAAATTCAGGCAGAAAGTTCATAATATAGTAATTGTTGAAGAGGATGCAGAATTATATTTAATAACAGGTTGCACTTCAGCAAAGGAAACAGAAAATTCATATCATATTGGTATATCAGAGTTTTTTATTCATAAAAATGGATTTTTGAACTTTACAATGATACATTCCTGGAAAGAAGATATTGAGGTTGAACCAAAAAGTATTGCAATTGTTGATGAAAACGGTATATTTATTTCAAATTATATATCTCTTAAGCCCGTAAAAAAAATTGTTATGTATCCAACTTCTGTTTTAAAAGGGAAAAATTCAAGAGCAAGATTTAATTCAATAATTATTTCATACCCAAATTCTTATCAGGATATTGGAAGTAGATGTATTCTTTTAAATCAAAATACTTCAACTGAAATAATAAGCAGGGCCATAAGTTATGGAGGAAAAGTAATAGCAAGAGGACATATAAAAGCAGATTCTCCAAATGTTAAAGGTCATCTTGAATGTAAAGGTCTTATCATATCAGAAAATGGAACAATACATGCTATACCAGAACTTGAAACAAATTACAGAGATGTTGAACTTTCACATGAAGCAGCAATTGGAAAAATAAAAAAGGAAGAAATAGAATATCTTGCAAGCAGAGGAATTTTAGAAGAAGAAGCACAATCATTAATAATAAGAGGTTTTATGAATGTTGAAATTCTTGGACTTCCTGAAATTATTGAAAATGAAATAAAAAAATCAATCTATTCTGTAAGTTCTGGTATTTAAAAGATTGAAAAATTTTTATTTCCCTCTTTTTTATTACCATGGCAAAGGCATAATCTTTAAAGGCAACCCGGCAGTATGGGAAAGGATGAAAGAAAAGTGAATAGAAGGATTTTTTGGGTTATAATATTAAAGAAGGAGACGAAAAAGTTATGGACAGAAAGAGAATTTATATATATTTAAGTATTTTAATCTCTGGCATCATCTGCATAAAATTTTATGAATCAAGGATAATAAATATTCTTTGGGTAAAAGCAGATAAAGCATTTCATCTTGGAAGATATAATAAAGCGGAAAAATATCTTGGAAGAATTGCCAAGCAAAAACCAGAAGAGGTTGATGCATATATTTTAAAAGCATGGCTTGAATGGAGTGAAGCAATATCTAAAAATGATGAAAGGAAACTAAATTCTGCAGTAAAAACTTTAAGAATAGGTCAATGGTATAATCCCTTTAATTTTAAACTCTATCTTGAAGAAGGAATTATGTGGAATGCTTTTGGTAATGATGAGGAAGCATTGAGGGCATTTAAAGTTGTTTATGTTATAGGGACAATTCCTTATGTTAGAATTTATCCTCATAAATTAAAAAGTATGGGTAAAAAAGTTGAAGCATACAAAGCAATGAAAAAAATATATGAGAAATATAAGGATGAAATAACTTTAAGATGTCTTGAAAGATTGAAAAAGGAAATTTCTGCCTGAAAATGATTTTAAAATTAGATGAAAAAGAAAGATATAGAATTAAAATAAAGGGAAGAGTTCAGGGAGTAGGATTTAGACCAACATGTTTTAGGTATGCAAACCAGTTTAATCTTTCTGGATATGTCTGTAATACATCAGAAGGCGTTTTAATTGAAATAGAGGGCAAAAAAGAAAATATTGATAAATTTATTGAAAAGATTAAAAATTTCCCTCCACCAAGAGCAAAAATAAAAGAAATTGATATTGAAAGAATTGAAATAAAAAATGAAAAAGTATTTAGAATTATTGAAAGTAAGGGTAATGAAGATATAAAGGTTGAAATTTCTCCTGATATAGGAACATGTAAAGATTGTCTGAAGGAACTTTTCAATAAGAATGATAGAAGATATTTATTTCCATTTATAAACTGCACAAACTGTGGACCGAGATTTACAATAACAAAAAAAATACCATATGATAGAAAAAATACAACAATGGATGAATTTATTATGTGTAATGAATGTAAAGAAGAATATGAAAATGTTTACTCAAGAAGATTCCATGCCCAGCCAAATTGCTGTTTTAAATGTGGACCTGAAGTAAAACTTATAGATAATAAAGGGAAAGAAATTTTTAAAAATATAGAAGCGATAAAGGAAACATCAAAATTAATTAAAGAAGGAGAAATTGTTGGAATTAAAGGAATTGGAGGTTATCATATTGCCTGTGATGCTTTAAATGAAAAATCAATAAAAATTTTAAGGGAAAGAAAAAAAAGATATGAGAAACCATTCGCTTTGATGGCAAAAAATATTGATGTAATAAGAAGGTATTGTTATATAAATAAATATGAGGAGGAAATTTTAAAATCATGGGAAAGCCCAATTGTTCTATTAAAAAAGAAAAATGAAATTCTGCCGGAGATAATTGCACCTATAAATAAATATCTTGGTTTTTTCCTTCCATATACACCGGTTCATCATCTTCTGTTTTATTTTGGAAAAAATCTTGATGTTTTAATTATGACAAGCGGTAATTTTTCTGAAGAACCAATAATATATGATGATGAATTAGCATTTGAAAGATTAAAGAATATATGCGATTTCTTTTTAACTCATAACAGAAAAATATATATAAACTGTGATGATTCTGTTTTAAGGGTTTTCAATAAAAAAATTTATTTTATAAGAAGGTCAAGGGGTTATGTTCCATCACCAATAGAAATTCCTTACAATTCAAAAAAAATAATATTTGCCTCCGGCTCTGATTTAAAAAATACATTTGCTTTTGTTAAAAATAATAATGTTTATTTAAGCCAGCATATAGGAGACCTTGAAAATTATTTTTCAATTGAATCATATAAAAAATCAATTGAATTATTCAAAAATATACTTGAAATTGAGCCAGAAATTATTGTTTATGATATGCATCCAGAATATTTCTCTTCAAAAATTTCAAAAGAGATATTTAAGGATTTAAAAAAAATAGAAGTTCAGCATCATCATTCACATATTGCTTCATGTATGGCTGATAATAAGTTAAAAAATGAAAAAGTTATAGGAGTTGCATTTGATGGGACAGGTTATGGAATTGATGGAAAAATATGGGGTGGAGAATTCCTTATATGTGATTATGAAAATTTTGAAAGGGTTGCCCATTTAAAATATATGCCAATTTTAGGAGAGATTTCAATTAAAGAGGTATGGAGAATAGGTGCTACATATTTATATAAAATATTTGGAGATGAATTTTTAAATCTTGATATTGAATTTGTCAGGAAGATTGATGAGAAAAAATGGGAAATAATGAAAAGTCAGATTGAAAATAATATTAATCTTTTTTTAAATTCAAGTATGGGAAGATTATTTGATGCAGTTAGTTCAATATGTGGAATAAGAGATAAAATTACATATGAGGGACAGGCATCAATAGAACTTGAAATGAAGATGGAAAAGGGAAGAAAAGAAAAGCATTATAATTATGAGATAAAAAAGGAAAAAAATGTTTATATTATTGACCCTGATATTATATTGAGAGAAATTGTAGAGGATATAAAAAAGAAAGTTGGCACTGGAATTATCTCATTTAAATTTCATATAACAATTTCAGAAATAATAAATCAAATATGCAAAATTTTAAGGGATGAGAGAAATATAAATAAAGTTTGTTTATCAGGTGGGGTATTTCAGAATGTATTTTTATTGAATGAAACAATTAAATTATTGAAGAAAAATAAATTTGAAGTTTTCATTCATAATAGAGTCCCAGCAAATGATGGAGGTCTTTCACTCGGTCAGGCAATCATAGCCACCTTCTTAAGCAATATTTAAACCCCTTCTATATCAACAATCTTCCCAGCCCACCTACGAGGTGGGATAAAAGGGTAATTTTTTAAATTTTCATAAGTTAAAATTTATAACCATAATATAATTTTAATAAGAAATCTGATACACTCTTGCTTCATAAGAATTTAATTTACCTTTGAAGGCAGACATATCGTTTTTAATCAATTTCTGGCTAAAAAATTCTTTTACTTCTTTTATCTTAATTTCAGGAAAATTCAAGGTTATTTCTACTTCTTTGGGCTCGGAGTTAACCAGTATTAAATACAGTTTATTATTAAGTTTTTTCTGTAAAAAATAAATTCGCAAATTATCTGGTTTTAAAATAATAAGTTCTTTTGAATCCTCGCTTAAGATGATAGGAGACAATTTTTGAATTTCAAAATGAATCTTTTTTAATTCTTCATTAATTTCAGGATAATTCTCTGGTATATTCCAGAAAGTTACATCCTTATCCCATCCTCCATTGGGGTCATAATAAGAATAATACATCAAACCTTTAGCACCAGCACATATAGCGAGATAAACCAAACATCTTACTTCTTCCGGGGTAGGAGCCCTTCCTCCTTTAAAGCCATATCTGGAAAGATCGTGTAATTGAATAATTGCCCAGGGAGATATTTTTTTGTTTTTGTTTAGTTCAACTATCTCTTTTACTTGATGATATAGAACATCAAGTGGTTGAAAAGGAACAGGATAAGGATGGGTTGAGTGAATATCTGTTATCCCTTGATAATGATAAATTCCATCTAAAAGTGCATTGCTTAATATAGTTGGTCTTTTGTATGGGTCTTTTTCTTTCATAAAGCGATGTCTATTTATTATATTTTCTCTTGGAACAGCTTTAAATTCCGGCTCATCAGATATATACCAGGCAATTATATTTTTATCTCCTTTGAAATTATCTAATAGTTCTCCGTTTCCCCATAACTCTGCTACTACTTTTAACCCTTTTTGGCGGGCAACTTCTAAAAATGTTCTATAATATTCTGGATGGGATATGTAGTAACGTACCGCTACTGCTTCAACTGCATTGAAACCAGCATTTTTCACTTCTGAAAGTATTTTTTCTGCTATTTCTTTTGTCAGATCTTCTGGTCTAACGACAAAATTAATTGGTCTTACCCATGCGACTAATGGAAAAAAAGGTTTTCCTTCAATAAAAACTCTACCTTCTTCATCAATTCTAACCAGCGGAGTTGATATTTTTTGAAAATTTTCTGTAACTTTAGATATTTCTTTCCCTTCATTATTTAAAAGAACCGAATTAATAACATATTCTCCTAAAGGCAATAAAGAAAGATTAAAATCTAAGTTTATTTCATTAGAAGAAAGAGAGGTTAAAATTTTTTCTTCTATTTTATTATTACTTTTATCAGTTAGAAATGCTCTGAATTGTAATTTCTTTAATTCCATTGTTGGTTCTGGTGTAAGTTTAATGATTAGATTTATTTTCTTATCAGTTTCATAGTAATATCTATCTGTTCGGTCCAGATTTACAGTAATTAAAGGAGGGATAACAAATGAATATTTATCTGATTGATATAATATAAAATTTTTATCAGCCTCATATATTTTGATTTTTAAACTATTTTCTCCCCTTTTATTAATCATATATTTTACCGAAATTTTTTTCTCTTCTCCTGGGACAAAATTAAATTTTTCTGTATATACCAAGGACTTTGTTAATGTATCCTCTATATCAATTTTAACTGATAAATTTTTAGAAAGATCCCTATTTTTAAAATTAAAATTAACAAAATTACTTCCTAAACAAAATTTTTCACCTAAATCCAGTTTAGAAATAGAGGGTGATGTTTCATTGCCAAATATTAAATAGCCAAAACTTTCTGGTTTATGAAATCCTCCTTTAGTGCATGCCCATGAACTTAATTCAGGATTAACCCATCTTTCACGACAGAGATTTAATCTCCAAACATCGCCAATTTGTGGAGTAGAACCCAAAGAACTAAAAGGTACTGCAATTTCGGCTATCCATGAAAAATTTGAAAGAGAGGTTTTCACTTCCCATTGAGGATTCCAATTCACTCCACCCATTCCTATTTCGTCATACTTTATACCTTTAGAATTGGTAATAAGGTGAAAATATTTTTTCTCCAATTCTTTTTCTGAATATGGCTGAATAAATATTTCTATACAGTCATCCAGATAAACAGGATCGTCTCTTTTTTTGGCATTGGCTTTTAAATAATCTATATATGGTTCATCACAAATAAAAAGAAAATATATATTTGAATTATCATAAGCAAGTAAAACCTTTGTTTGAATTTTTGCCCTTTCACCAAAAATATTAAAAAATTGAGAAACCTCTGTTGCTTCCTTCCAGATAGATTCTTCCATTCTTCCATCAATGATAGGTGGAGTTTTAACTTTAGGGATTGTAATAATAGGGTTTTCTATCTGGTCAAAATTTAATTCATTACATTTAAACACTGTCCCTTTATTTACATCCTTAGATGAACCAATTTGTAAATGGTCTATTATAAAAGACGAATCTTTATCCGCATAAATATCAATTTGAGCCGTTAATTTATCTGGATTAATACCTCCTATATTGCGGCTTTCCTTTTCAGAAATAAAGTTCTTAAAATAAAGAATTACTTTATGCCAGTTAGTATCTTTTAATGAAAATTCGTGGTATTGAGGACCATTATCATCGTGAAGATAAAAATATGCTTTTCTGTCAGAACCATCTCCTTTTAAATAAAAAGAAACATAATCACAATCCTTCCAAAGTTTAAAATCTGCATTCCTTCTAATAACACCAACCCCTCTTGGAGTTGAGAAACTTGCATATAATGCTTTTTCTGGACTTTCTGGACATCCAGGTGAAATAAGTTTTATTTCTGCGCTAATTGCCCACCAGTACATTCCATGTTCAAAATCATCTATTAATTTTTCTCCACATTCAAGTATAGTGGATACGAAAAAAAGCGATATTATTAAAAATATACAAGTCAAAAAAAAGATTTTTTTTATCATTTGATTCTCCCATTTGAACTTAATCAATCTTTATCAACTGTAAAATCACTCCACTTTAAAGTGCTCTGTTTTCTCCATTCCGCACGCCCATCACAATAAACAACACAAACTCCCTCTGAATGCCTTTTTGCTCTTGGATTAAGATAATCACCTGAAGCATATACTCCATAATTGCCTGGCCATGTATCCATCACCATAATTGTTCCTGTGTAGTCCTTAACTTCTGTCCTCTTTTTGCTTATCCATTTAGGGTTATCGGTTTTCATCAGTCCTTGACGAATAGGTCCTGAACCGCCCAGAGCATTTAATCCATATACACCAAATTCTCCGTCTGAACGGGTTCCATTATAATACTGGCCTTTTGCTCTTTCGCTCGGGCAGAGAAACATTTTAGGAGTGGCATATTTTAAGTCCATAAGTAAAGTAGACCAGGCATAAGGCCAGGATGTAGGAGTCACAGGTGGGTAATATTCATCATAATCCTCTAAATACATATGTATTGCAAGACTAATCTGTTTTAAATTATTAATACATACAGATGTTCTTGCTTTCTCTCTTGCTTTTGATAGTGCTGGTAATAACATCGCTGCAAGTATCGCAATTATCGCAACAACTACAAGCAACTCTATTAATGTAAAGCCACTACTTTTTAAAATTCTTCTTCTCATTTTATCCTCCTTTCTTTCGTTTTTTGGGAAATTTTATATATGTAATCAGGACATAAGGTCCTGGGAATAAGGAATAAATTGGAAAAAATAAAGGAAGGAGTTTTTAAATTCAATACATTACAAGAGAGAGAGAGAGAGAGTTCATTTTTATTTCCCATTTTCTTTTCCATTTTTTATATTATACCCTATTTTTTATTTTTGTCAAGTTTAACCCGGTATTTTCTCAATCACTTTATTTATCAACTCTCTTGTTTTTTCTCCATCTGCCTTTATAAGTGAACCAAGATACTCCATAGTTTCCTGATGTCTCTTATCCATTTCTCTTATTAATTCCTGTGTCCTTTTATTCCCTTCATCTATCATTTTTTGTTTCTCTTTTGTCATCTCTCCTAATTCTCTTATTAAATTTTTTGCTCTCTCATCCTCTGTTTTTAATAAAATATCTGTCCTACTTGCCTCCCATACTGCTAACAATCCCAGTAATACACTCAAAAATCCAAGTAGTTTTTCCATTATATTCATCCTTTTACCATACATTATACCTGTCTCCCAGGAATCTATCAAGAACTATAAAAATCTTTATATTAATTTTGAAATCCCTTATGTATCAACAATCTTCCCAGCCCACCTACGAGGTGGGCTAAAAAGGGGGATGATTTGATGTTGAAATTTAAGTAAAGGATAAGGGATTTTAACTTTCAATATAAATGTTATAATAAAAAGAAAAAGGAGAAAATATGAGAAATCTGTTATTTAATTTATGCAAAATAAAAAATGCAAAAACAAAAAGAATATCAAGTTATGATGTAGAAGGAAGAAACAGGGATGCCTGGAGAATAGAACCAGGAGAAAAAAAAGTAATTGCAGAAATTGATGGACCGGGATGTATAACTCATATATGGATGACTCAAGGAGGACCATTATTTTTATACAGAGAAGTAATTTTAAAGTTTTACTGGGATGGAGAAGAAAATCCAAGTATCCTTGTTCCTCTTGGTGATTTTTTCTGTCTTGGGCATTCCCTTGTTAATTCTTTCTGCTCACTTCCTTTTACTGCATCAACTTCCTCTCCTTATAAATTTGGTGCTGGATGTGCCTTAAACTGTTATCTACCAATGCCATTCAGAAAACATGCAAAAATAGAAATAATAAATGAAGGGAAAGAACCCTATAATCAATATTTTTACATTGACTATGAAATTTATTATGAAAATTTACCTGATGATGTTGCTTATCTTCATTCAATGTGGAGAAGGGAAAATCCAACTCCTGGCTGGGGGCCTGAAATTCCTGTAAATACACCTGAGGCAGATATAGTAAATAAGGAAGAAATAGGATACAAAAATAATTATTTAATTCTTGAAGCAGAAGGAGTAGGTCATTATATTGGATGTAATATTTCAGTTACAAATTTTCATGGGACATGGTGGGGAGAAGGAGATGATATGATATGGATTGATGGATACAAATGGCCACCTGACCTTCATGGAACTGGAAGTGAGGATTATTTCAATCAGGCATGGGGTATGCAGAATAATGCTTTTCTATTTAATGGTTCATCAATTTTTGAAGGATTTTCTGTGTTTGAACATAATTTATATGATGGGAAAATGAATGGAGGATACCAGACATCTTATATTTTCCACTTAACAAATCCAGTTCATTTCAAAAAATCAATTAAAGTAACAATAGAGCATGGACATGGAAACCACACTGCAAATGATTATTCTTCAACTGCTTACTGGTATCAGATTGAACCACATAAAAAATTTGATATTCTACCTGTTGAAAAAAGATATCCTGTTTTATTATCTTTTTTAAATCCTCCTTCATTGCAGACAGAAAAAAGACAAATTATAATAACCCCTGAGATGGAAGAAATGAAAAAGAGGAAAAAATGAAAATAATTGATATACATACTCATGCCTTTCCTGATAATGTTGCAGAAAAAGCAATTCCTTTACTTGAAGAAGAGGGAAAAATAAAAGCAAAACTTGATGGTAAAATATCCTCTTTATTATCTTCAATGGATAAATATGGAATAGAAAAAAGTGTAATATGCTCAATCGCAACAAAAATTTCTCAATATAATTCAATTTTAAAATGGTCTAAGGAGATAAGAACAGAAAGAATTATACCTTTTCCCTCATTTCATCCAGATGACCCACTTGTTTTTGAGAGAATAGAAGAAATTAAAAGAGAAGGATTTAAAGGAATAAAACTCCATCCATATTACCAAAAATTTATAGTTGATGAAGAAAAAATGATGAAAATTTATGAAAAGATATGCAAAGAAAATTTAATTCTTGTTTTACATACTGGATTTGATTTTGCCTTTGAAAGAATTAGGATTGCAGACCCTGAAAAAATAATGAATGTGAAAAAAACATTTCATAAATTAAAACTTATAACAACACATCTTGGAGCATGGGAGGACTGGGATAATGTTGAAAAATTTATGATAGGAAAGGAAATTTATATGGAAATCTCTTTTTCTCTTGAATTTCTTGAAAAGGAAAGAGCAAGAAAAATGATTTTATCACATCCATCTGATTATATTTTATTTGGAACTGACTCACCCTGGACTGACCAGGGAGAAACATTAAAACTTTTTAAAGAACTCAAACTTCCTTCCCAAATTGAAGAAAAAATCTTATACCTGAATGCCCAAAAATTACTTATGGAATAAATTTTATAAAATTATCAAGAAAATCTGTCTTTTTTACATCCTTATGGAAAATTCCTTTATTAAATGATTTATCAGGTGCTTCTGCAAATCCAAGGAAAATAGCAAATCTATTTATTGCTCTGTGAATATATGCATCCTTTACTTCTTTTACAGAAGGAAAAGGAGTTCTGATTTCCCTTAAAATATCTCTCAAACTATTTTCAAAGGCAGTAAAAAACTTGTCAGCATAAAAACTTTTAGGTCTAAATTTATCCCCAAACTTCTGCAACAAATAAAGCGTAAATAGAAATGAATCCTGAATAATATCAATCTTTCCATATAAATCTGTATAAGCCCAGTTATACTTCAATGTAAAAGTTTTAAGAAGATGTAAATAGTCATCAATTTTAAATCCATCAGTTATTATTTTTTCTCCTTTCTTTGTAAGAATAAATTTGTTTTTGTATTTTCTTATATAACCTGCCATTTCAGAGACAATCCTTACTATATGAATTTCAATAGAGTCCTGTTCTTTCATAATAGGGAATTTATCTCTCAAAATAAATTTAAAATCTTCCTCTGTAAGATATGCCTTTTCTATTTCTCTACAAAAATTTCTTGACAGATTACCTGTACAGGTTACTTTTATACCACATTCCTTATGTATCCCATTTATTAAAAGAATAAAAATTGTTACAAATGGTGAGTCAAAAGGAGGTGAAACATTCATATTAAAACTGACAACATCTGGTGAATCAAATGGAAAATTTAAAATATCCGTCATCTTATTAGGAGAAAGTCCGCAGAATTCTTCAAGTGGAGTATTGTTTAATTTTTCAATAAATTCCCATAATGCCCTATTTGCCTCTTCAACACTCTCAAATTTTTTACCTTTTAGAAACTCCTCTATCTTTTTCATAAAATCAGAATTTTCCATAATTTCTCCCCTTTTGTATATAGTAAACCATCTCTTTCTTATTTTCAAATTTTTTTCTTTCCCCTCTCCCCTAATTTATTTTACCTTATTTCCCCTCTCCCCACCGCGGGAGAGGGTAAGGGTGAGGGGATTTCTCTTTTCTTTCCTCTCCCCTAATTTATTTTACCTTATTTTCCCTCTCCCCACCGCGGGAGAGGGTTAGGGTGAGGGGATTTCTCTTTTCTTTCCTCTCCCCTAATTTATTTTACCTTATTTTCCCTCTCCCCACCGCGGGAGAGGGTTAGGGTGAGGGGCGAATAAAAGTAATTTTCAATCCTTCATAGGTAGGCTCAAAACCTTGATAAACAAATTTTACTCTAAAAAGAATATTGACAATTCAAAAATTTTATAAAGTATAGTATAATAAATTAAAAAATGGAAAATTATAAAGAACTTAAAGAAAAAATTATTAAATCAAATGAAAAAATAAGTGAAGCAGACACAAAAGTTAAAATTATTGACCCGCTTCTATATCAGTCAGGATGGAAAGAAGAAAATATAAAAAGAGAATTTTATTTAAAGAAGGGGAAAATAATAATTGAAGGAAACGAAGCTAAAAGAGGTGAGAAAAAATTTATTGACTATCTTTTACTTTACAATCAATCATTTCCAATCGCAGTAATTGAAGCGAAACATTATTTCAAACATCATGCCGATGGGCTTTCTGACGCAAAAGAAAAAGCACAAATATTAGGCGTTTATTTTGCTTATTCTACTAATGGCAAAAAGTTTGAAGAATTTGATTTTTCAACTAATAAGCAAAGAACTTTAGATAAATTTCCAGCGCCAGAAGAACTTTATAAAAGATGGCAAGAAATTACCAATCAAGAATGGCCTGATTTTTCTCAAATTCCAAAAGAGAAAAACCCTTTTTAGTTCCTCTTTATTATGATCCACAAAAAGAACTCCGATATTACGAGTTATCAGCGATAAATAAAGTTATTGAAGCATTTTTAAGAGGGCAAAAAAGAATTCTTTTAACTTTAGCCACTGGAACGGGTAAAACTTATGTTGCTTCTCAGATTGTTTGGAAACTGTGGAAGGCAAAACAAGTTAAAAAAGTTTTATATCTTACGGATAGAGCCGAAGTTTTAAGAGATCAAGCTTATGATATGTTTCATGTTTTTGGAGATGCCCGAACAAAAATTATCGAAGGTAAAACTCCAAAAGTTCAAGATATTTATTTTGCTACTTACCAAACCCTTTATAGTATTCACAATAATAAACGTCTCTATCAAGAATATGACCCAAATTTCTTTGATATGGTAATAATTGATGAGTGTCATCGATCGGGTTGGAATAGATGGTATGAAATCTTACAATATTTTAAAAATGCGGTTCATTTTGGAATGACTGCTACACCAAAGAAAACCGATAATATCGATACATACGCTTATTTTGGTAATCCGGTTTACGAATATGATATGAATCAAGGTATCGAAGACGGTTATTTAGCCAATTATTTAGTTCAAAGAATTTTCACCAATATTGACAAAAAGGGAGTAAGTTTAAAAGAAGCAGAACTTCAAGGAGCAGAGGTTTATATTCCAGAAGAAGATCCTGAAATAGTTATAAAAGAAATTTATAACACTCCTCAATTTGAAAGAGAAATTTCTATTCCGGATAGGACAAAAACTATCTGTCAAAAAATCTGCGAACTATTAGAAAGATATGGACCAATGGAAAAGACCATTGTTTATTGCGTTAATGTAGAACATGCCGAAGAAGTGAAAAAAGAAATCCAAAATCATTTTGCTCACTTGGGATATCCAAATTATGCAGTAAGGATTGTGGCCGAGGATGTAGAGGATAAAAAGGAATTAGAAAACTTCAGAGATTCAGAAAAACAAATTCCTGTTGTTGCAACGACTGTAGACCTTTTAACCACTGGCGTTAACATTCCTTCGGTTAAAAACATTATCTTTTTAAGGACCATTTCTTCGGTAGTTCTTTTTAATCAAATTATTGGTAGAGGTACAAGAATTGATGAGGCCTCAAATAAATTTTTTTTCAGAATCATCGATTTTACTGGAGCAACCAGACTCTTGCCAGATTTAACAACCCCGAAAGAAAGAGAGGCTAAAAAATTAGAAGGTCCCTTTGATTATTTTTACAAAGCACAAATTTTTGATGCTAAAACTGGAGAAATACTCCCCGATGTTAGAGCAACTTTAATTTTAGAACCCCATAAAATGATAGTTCAAAAATCCGATGAAAATGGAATAATATTTTTTGAGAAACTTCCTCGAACCCCGGTCAAACTCATTTTAGAAAAATCTGGCTACAATAAAAAAGAACTAAAAATACAGCCAGTGCCAGATTTTGAAAGAGTTGAAACGATAACATTAACTAAAGAAAGAGAAAGAAGGGCTAAAATTGAAATTAGAGGAATTCCTGTTTATATTGCAACTGAGGAAGAAATTTTAATAGAAGCAGGAGGTAAAAAATTGACAAAGGCAGAATACAAAGAGTATTCAAAAGAAGGAATTAGAAAAAGAGTAATTAGTTTGGAGGATTTAAAATCGATTTGGATAGACGACCAAAGAAGAAAAAATTTCTTGGAGGACCTTTTACAATTGGGGATCTCACCAGACATTATTTCTTCAGTAGTTTTAAAAAGAGGAGATGTTGATGGCTTTGATGCCTTATCTTATGTTGCTTTTGATGCTCCAATTATTAGCAGAGATGAAAGAGCAAGAGCCCTAATCGAATTAAAACAAAAATTTATAAATTCATTTCCTCCTCAAGGAAGAGAAATCATTTTAGATTTAATCGAACAATATCGAATTGGAGGAATTGAAGAATTAAAACCAGCAGTATTTAACATTTGGCGATTTGTCCAAAAGTATGGCGGATTAAAAAATATTCTTCTAAGGTTAAACACAAGAGAATTACAACCAATATTCAATCAAATAAAGCAACAAATCTATGAATAGACAAGAAATTAAAAATAAACTCAATAGTTGCTGCGACAAAATGAGAGATGATGGGTTAGTTCCTCTTCAATACATTGAGCAACTCTCATGGCTTTTGTTTTTAAAACTGTTTGATGACCACGAAGAAAGTAAAAGAATTATAGATCTAAATTATCAATTTGTTTTTGAAGAAAAATACCGATGGAAAAATTGGGCAAATAAATTAACGGGTGAAGAATTAAAAGAATTCATTGAAAGGGATTTAATTCCTTATTTAAGCAATCTTTCTGGAACTCCTCAAAAAGCAAAAATCGCTTCAATTTTTAAAGAAATCAAAAATCACATGAGGTCAGGTTATAGTTTAGCAGAAGTAATCGAAATAATTAACGGAATAGATTTTGAAAATCCAGAAGATACCCAAGTTTTATCAATTGCATACGAAGAACTCTTGATGTTTACTGCGAGTAAAGGGGGCGGAGCAGGTGAGTTTTATACTCCAAGGCCAATTATAAGATTGATGGTAAAAATTATAGATCCAGAAATTGGAGAGAAAATTTTAGACCCATTTTGCGGTTCTGCTGGATTTTTAGTTGAAACTTATAAGTATTTAAGAGAAAAGGCAAAAACCTTAAAAGAGCATAAAATTTTACAAGAGCAAACATTCTACGGCCAAGAATTAAAGCCATTCCCACTAATTGTTGGGACTTTAAATGCAATGCTCCATGGAATAGAATCACCAAACATTATAGAAACTAATAGTTTTGCAGAGGATTTACGATCAATCCCAGAAGACAAAAAATTTGACATTATTTTAACTAATCCTCCTTTTGGTGGGGAGGCAGCAAGAAGATCATTGGCAACTTTCGCAATAAAAACTTCTGACACAGAATTAGCAGGGCTTTACCTTTGTATGAAAAAATTAAAAACCGGAGGCAGATGCGCAATCGTTCAACCAGAAGGAGTTTTATTTAGAACTTCTGGAGCCTATTTAAGAGTCAAAAAAGAACTTTTAGAAAATTACAATTTGCATACAATCATTTCTTTACCTCAAGGAGTTTTTGCCAATGTTTCTCCAAAAGGCGGTCCAGGTCCAAAAACAAATCTTTTATTCTTTGAAAAAGGTAGACCGACAAAGGAAATTTGGTACTACGAACATAAACATCCATTAGGAATGGTAAGAACAAGATATGGAAGATTAGTTGAAAAAACTTACTCTAAAAATGATCCCATTAAAGATGAACACTTAGAAGATTGTTTCAAAAAATGGCAAAAAAGAGAAATTTCAGAAAATAGTTGGATAGTTAAGGTTGAAGACATCGTTAAGCGTGATTATGATTTATCGGCAAAGAATCCGAATAAGGCAAAGAGCGTGGTTTATAGAAAACCGGAAGAGTTGCTAAAAAGTGTTTTGGAGAAGGAAAAAGAAATTAAGAAAATTTTAGGAGAACTAAAAAACTTATTATAAAATGAACTGTTGGCCAACAAAAAAATTAGGCGAAGTGAAAAATTTCTAGTATGGATAAAGCTATTATACAACTTATTAAAAAACTCAAACATAGGAACAAAAGCGATTTAGCAAAGTTGTTGATTGGCTGTAGATCCAGAATAGAAGAGACAGATCAATACGGTTCTTATTGGAAAAAGTTTTTATCTTGTTTTATTATCTATGCCCCAACTGAAAAGTATCAGAGGCTTCAGAAAATCTGCCAAGAGGATAGGGATGTAATTTTGCAATGCGTTTTAGAACTTTATCCCAAAAACGAAGAGTTAGAAATTGGATTTTTAGATTTTAAAATTTTACCAAACGAAAAGGAGATAAAAAGAAATATAAGATTAGCTTACAGTTGGTTAGAAAGATCAGGAAATAAGTTATCAGAAGGCAAAGCATTATTAAAAAAATTTAAATATCCTGAAGCAATCTCGTCTTTTCAAGAATGTATAGAACTTTCTTTGAAATCATTATCTCTTCTTTTAACCGATAGATATTCTAAGGAACACAAATTTGATGAAAAAGAATTTGAAGAAATTTTAACTAAAATTCCTGAGTCATTAGAAAATCTTGAATTTTATAAATTATATCTTTACTCTAAATTTTGGAGTAATTTTTATATAGTAGCAAAATATGGCCTTGAGAAGTTTGGTATTGGTCCGGAAAAACTTTTTGGTGAGAATGAAGCAAATTTAGCAGAGAAACATGCTGAGAAATGCTACTTTACATCTTTACAGTTAAAGAATTATTTAGAAAATCCATGGTAAAAAATAATATTTGGCCAACAAAAAAATTAGTTGAAGTTTGCGAGCGAATTAGGATAGAAAAAGCTCCAACTGGGACTACGCCCTATGTTGAAATTGGCGATATTGATATTGATACGAAGACAATAAATTTTAAAAAAAAAGGAGCAGTAAAGGGAAGTATTTTTGCTCCTGCTAATTGTGTAATTGTTTCTCGAGTAAGACCTACGAGAGGTGCAGTGAGTTTATTGGATAAAAAAATAGCAATATCTTCTGCTTTTACGATTTTAAAACCAAAATCAATTTTAGATTTAAAATTTCTATTTTATTATTTAGCATATAATCCAAAATTTTTTGAATATTTAGGTAGAAAACAAAAGGGAAGTAATTATCCTTCCTGCAGGGAGAAAGATATTTTGAATTTTGAAATCCCCCTTCCGCCCTTAGAAATCCAAAAACGGATTGTGGCGAGGATTGAGGAACTTTTTGAGAAAATTGATAAAGTCAAACAATTAAGAGAAAAAGCATTGGAGGAAACTGAACAAATTTTCCAATCAGCATTACAGGAGGTTTTTGAGAAAGCAGAGAAAAAATGGGGAACGAAAGAGTTAAAAGAAATTTGTGAAGAAATTAAGCAACTCCATCCCAAAACTATTTTCAAGCACGAATTTAGTTATATAGACATCACTTCTATTGATCCTAAGTTAAAATCTATAATTGGCATAAAAAAGATTCCCGTTGATAAGGCACCTGCAAGAGCACGAAAACTGGTTAAAGAGGGAGATGTTATTTTTGCTACAACTAGACCGTACTTAAAAAATATTGCATATGTATTAAAGGATTTTGACAATTGTATAGCGTCAACAGGATTTTGTGTACTCCGGCCTAAAAAGGAATTAGCAAATTCATTTTATGTTTTTTACGTGGTAAATTCTGAAAATTTTATAAATCAAGTTTTATATTTTCAGCGAGGAGCATCTTATCCTGCAGTTTCTGATTCAGATGTTTATAATTGCAAAATTCCTCTTCCTCCTCTTTCTGAGCAAAAAAAGATTGTGGCTCATCTTGATGATTTGCGAGAAAAAATTGAAAAACTAAAACAACTCCAGCAAGAACAATTAGAAGAACTAAATGAATTAAAAAAATCCATATTAGAAAAAGCATTTAAAGGTGAATTGAATTACTCATTTAATAGTTTATTTTGAAAGTTTAAATTAAAAAACCCATAGAGTAAAACTTAAATAAAAAAAATACAAAATCTTTAAAATCATCACAAAGAAAAGTAGCAAGGAGGGAAAATTCACAAGAGCCATATTCACAGGATACTAAAAAATCCTTTCTATTATGGAATGCTTTATTGGGCTTGAGAACTTAAGAAAGGGATACACACCACTTTAATTTCTAAAGAACTATTTGACAAAGTACAAGAAATATTAAAGCGGTGCAATAAGCCCTTTATACCCGAAGATAGTCTGCTTTTTTATCCTGTCTTCAAAAAGCCATTTGATATATTGGCAAATTTTTCTTTGTGCTCCGTTAGGGGTGAGTGAGGGGATTTGAACCCCCGACTCCTGGAGCCACAGTCCAGTGCTCTTCCGCTGAGCTACACTCACCACTTATTTATATTTTATCCTCTCTATTAGAAATTGTAAACTTCATATGATAAAATCAAAAAATAAAAATGGAAAAAGTAATTAATCTTAAAGAAATTTTCAGGTCTTTTAAGTATAGAAATTACAGGTTATATTTTATTGGTCAGGGTCTCTCATTAACAGGGACATGGATGCAGAGAATGGCTTTACCCTAACTTGTTTATCCGCCTTACAAATTCCCCTTTTTTACTTGGATTTATTAGTTTTATAACTCAAATTCCTACTTTCATTTTACTTCCATTCTGTGGTGTTTTAAGTGATAAATGGAATAAATACGCTATACTTATAATTACATTGTTAATGCTTTTGAATTACCATCAAGACAGGCATTTATTGTTGAAATTGTTAATAAAAATGACTTACAGAATGCAATAGCACTTAATTCCTCACTTGTAAATCTTGCAAAACTTATTGGTCCATTTTCTGCAGGTATATTAATTTCTTTAAAAGATGAAGGAATCTGTTTTTTACTTAATGGTATAGGTTTTTTATTTGTTATAATCTCACTTGTTTTGATGAGGATTGAAACTCATGATAGAAAAGAAATGGATATGGAAATTTTTTCTGGTTTAAAGGATGGTTTTAGATATATTTTTGATTTCAAGATTTTAAAGTATACAGTTTTGCTTCTTGGATGGGTAAGTTTAATTGGTTTTCCTTCATTTTCAATTTTACCTGTTTTTGTTAAGGATATTTTAAAGAGTGGACCTAAAACATTTGGGTTTTTGATGGCTTCTTCTGCAATTGGTTCTTTTATAAGTGCTATTTATATGGCAGGAAAGAAAAATATAGAAAATCTTGAAAAAATTATTCCATTATCAACTTTAATTTTTGGAATGAGTTTGATATTTTTCTCATTAACAAAAAATATTTATCTCTCAATTTTTATTATTTTCATTTCAGGTCTTGGTATGGTAATTCAAATGGTTTCAAGTAATACAATTCTACAGACACTTATTGATGATGATAAAAGAGGAAGGGTTATGAGTTTTCATTCAATGGCATTTATGGGAATTGCACCATTTGGAAATTTATTGATTGGTTTAATGGCAGAAAAATCTGGTGCAATTATGAGTTTTATAATTTCGGGTTTCCTATCAATAATTGGTGGCTTATTATATCTGAAAAAAATATTCAATTTAAAGAAAGAGATTTAAAATTTTATTATCTGCTCTATCCCTTCCCTTATAAATTTTATTCCAAGAGACGCAAGAAAAAGTGAAAGAATTTTAATAAGTCCTTTTATACCTGTCTTTCCAATTGAATGAGAAATTTTCTGTGAATAAAAAAGGATTATATAGGCAAAAGTAAGGTTTAAGAAAAGACAGATTAAAGTTATTATTGTTCCATAAAATTTTTTTGAAATTAAAATTGTTGTTAAAAAGGCAGGACCAGCAAGTAAAGGAATTGCAAGTGGAACTATAGCCATTTCTTCTTCAACTTTAAACTGACTTGCACCTATAAATTCAGTAACAGAAAAAATCAAAAGAATTATACCACTTGCTATGAGGAAATCACTGAATGAAATTTTAAGATATTTGAATAAAAACTCGCCAAAATAAAGAAATAAAACACTTACAAAAAAACATACAGAAATTGAAATAAAAAGAATTCTGTGTTTCTTCTCCTCTGCAAAACTGTGTGTATAGGTTAAATAATAAGGGATTGTTCCAACAGGGTCAAGAGTAATAAAAAGAGAAAGTAAAGAAGCAATAAATTTTTCCATAATATCTCCTTTTTCCCCTCTCCCCTAATTTACTTTACCTTATTTTCCCTCTCCCCCTATGCGGGAGAGGGATAGGGTGAGGGGGATATTTTTTTCCCCTCTCTTTTAGCGCGCCTGGCCAGATTTGAACTGGCGACCCTTGGATTCGAAGTCCACCGCTCTATCCGGACTGAGCTACAGGCGCATACATTAATTTTACTTTCAATTATCAAAAAAGGTCAATCAATTATAAAATTTGCTTTTTATATTTTAAAATGATAAAATGAAAACAATCGTGGAAAAAGAATTTGAAAAAATAGGTAAAGAAATAGGGAAGAAATGGCTTAATCTTGCAGAAAAATCAGTTGCTGGAATTTATATTTATGATGAAAATCTCAATCTTTTATATATAAATCCTTCCCTGTGTAAAATGTTAGGTATGCCAAGAGAAGAAGTTTTAAAGAAAAAAATAAATGAAATTGTTTATAAAGAAGATATCCATTTGATTGAAGAAATGGCAAGAAAAAGATTTTCAGAAGAAGAAGAAGAAGAAGAAGAAGAAGAAATAAGATGGATAGATAAAGAGGGGAAGTTAAGATATGGTAGATTTTCAGGAATAGTGACAGAATTTGAAGGGAAAAGAGTTGTAGTTGGAACAGTAGTTGATATAACTGAAATGAGAGAATATGAAGAAAAATTAAGGGATGAGCAGAAATTACTTGAAAAAACACTTGAAGGAACAATCCATGCAATTGTAGAAATAGTTGAGACAAAAGACCCATATACAGCAGGACATCAGGTAAGAGTTTCAAAACTTTCAGTAGCAATAGCAAAAAAGATGGGTTTAGAAAATATAAGAGAAATATTATGGGCCTCTTTATTACATGATGTTGGAAAAATTTCAGTTCCTGATGATATTCTTGTTTTGCCGAGAAAGTTAACTCCAATTGAATTTGAGATAGTAAAAACACATTCAATAACTGGATATAATATAGTTAAAGTAATACCGGGTATGGAAAAAGTTGCAGAAATTATATTACAGCATCATGAACGACTTGACGGAACTGGTTACCCTAAAGGACTTAAAGGAGAAGAGATATTAAAAGAGGCAAGAATTATAGGAGTTAGTGATGTTGTTGAAGCAATGGTTAATCATAGACCATATAGACCTGCCCTTTCTTTAAATGATGCACTTGAAGAAATTTACAAAAATAGCGGTATAAAATATGATAAGGAAGTTGTAGAAGTTTGCATTGAGTTATTTTTAAGCAGAAAATTCAGTTTTGAAGAACCTTTTTAAAATAATTTTATCCTTTGGATTTTTATTTTACATGGATTAATTAGTTTTTAAATTTAAAAAGAAAATTTCTGGAGTTGATAAAAGTTGAATTGAAAAGTATAATTATTTGTATGGAGGGGTAGCATAGTGGTCTAATGCGGCGGATTGCTAATCCGTTGTACCGTCGAAAGGCGGTACCGTGGGTTCAAATCCCACCCCCTCCGCCAAACCCTTGCCACTCAACAATCTCCATGTCCCACCTCTAAGGTGGGGAAGGGGGAGGTTAGAAGGAGGTTTTGTTTTTAAGGCGGACAAGGGTTTCTATTCTCATTGGTATCATATTTTTCATTGCTGGATTTGTTGATTTACCGACCAATATAATTTTTACAAGGACTATTGTTTCAGGTGCTATGTTTTCGTCTAATTTTAAAGTTCCATCTGGATAAAAATATTCAAATTTTGAGCCACTTAAAAGAACGACTTTTTTATTAGGGTCAAGGGATTTACTATCAATATAAATAGAAGTTTCTGTATCTGTGTCTTTTTTTATTTCCACTGATATATTATTAGTTCCGTCTCCATAAGTAAGTTGATAAGATTTTGCAGTTGTAATTGTAGTTGCATCTTTTAAACCTGGTATTTTCTTTCCCATGAAACTTTTTCTTCCATTTGAAATTGTGTCTAACATCTGTGATAAAATTTCTCCCACTTCATTGTATGCAGTTATTATATTTCTTGTTCTTGCGCCCCTTACATAAAATAAAGTCATCAATGAAAAAATAATTACAAGGATAGTTAAAGCAATGAGAATTTCAAGAACTGTAAACCCTTTTTTCATTTTCCTCCTCTTTAATAAACATTTTTTCTAAAATCAACTGCATCAATATATACTATTTGACTGTCTTTGTTTACTTTCAAAATTATCCTTATTTTCCCACTTCTTATTCTATGGTATCCTTTCCACTCACCTTTCAACTTCTTAACATCTATTGAAATGGTCTCTCCCATGTATCTTAAAATAAACTTTTTTATAATTTCCCTAATTTTTTCCTCTAAATTATTTTTCCGAATAAATTTTAAAGCCCTTGCCGAATAACATATTTCCCATTTCATATTTCAAGGTATTCAGAATAAGCAACTTTTTTGGATGGTTTTTTATATTGTTTCTTAATTTCTTTCATCTCTTCATCAGAAATTTCTGGTGTTAGT
>Ga0080004_1186878_pt1 | contig 50281 bp, 48 predicted proteins | sample WasSprMetagenome_FD_69207 | JGI IMG/M metagenome (GOLD analysis project Ga0080004, IMG submission 69207) | Sulfidic aquatic microbial communities from Washburn Spring, Yellowstone National Park, USA - WS (SPADES assembly) (version 2) | ecosystem: Environmental > Aquatic > Thermal springs > Hot...
TCCGGCAGCTCAGCTCTGTACCAATCCTCCAGGTACCTCCTCACAGCCCTAACGTCCATAATGTCACCGATTCCAGACAATATTCGCAAATACTGTCTGCAAAACAGGACATTTCAAGCTTCCGGCACCGCACTCCAGCAGCACAAACTGGTCGCGCGGGTACCGGCGCCCCTCAGCTAGCGTAAGCCGGCGGCTAGGCTCCCGCGCAGTGTTCTGCCTAGGGTTAGCGCTGGTAAACTGTTAAAGGGGCGATCGCTCTCCAGCTAGACTCGAGCGGGGCTCGCAGCCGATCAGCCTAAGTACACTGCTCTCACGTACTTCCTAGCAGCGCTGTACTGCCCCTTTTCGCACGTGTACAGCGTCGCGCCCTTATCCTTGGCCAAAGCTATGTAGGCGGCATCGTAAACTGTAATCCTCTCCGTTAAGGCTATTTCGAGCCCGCGCTCCAAGTAGTCCGATGCTCTTAAATAATATAGCATTAAGTAAAATCCTGCAATGACTGAGAAAAGCAATGCATCTACATTTATACTGCTCTTATTATGCATCGGCCTGTTCTTATCAATCTCCGCTCTCGCGCAACCGGAGCCAAGCCCTCCTGAAGAAGAATGGTATCCTCCAGAAGCCGGAGTATTCGGGATTAACGTAACGCGTGGATATTTTGAGCGCGCGCTAGCAAATGCTTTCTCTTCAACAATTTCATTCAACGTTGTTACATCCTCGCTTCTCGATAAAGTGAACAATGCACCCATATCAGCAAAAAGTTCAAGGGAAGAATTCAGGGTCGTCTCAGTTAATTTGCGCGTAAAAGATTACGCGGGAAACCCGGTTGCAGGAGCCAGAGTGCTCGCTTTCTCCGAGGATTGGGGTATAAGATCACCAGGTACTCTTGATGACCGTACATTCTGGCTAACAGATTCTGAAGGAAAATTATCGTTAAGTATTCCAGTTGGTAAATGGAGCTTTTTCGTAGTCTCCGGTTTTGACTATGCTTTTTCTCATCCAGGTAAAGGAATATTCATTGTAGATATTAATAGGACAATATCTGAAGATCTCTTTATTGAACTTAAACCATCAGAGAAGATTATTATATTTCCAAAGGATGTCTATGGAAGAGCTATCGATGTCGAGGCTAGGGTTATGGAAACATCTCACACCCCCATAATACCCACTGACGTTGCCGCTATATCAAGTAGCGGAAGGCTCGAACTAGAAGTTTCCCCCAGCTATAGCTACGACATTCTTCTAGTGAAGAAACCTACACAATTATTTGAAGGGTACTACATAAAACTCAACGGTATTCAAGCAGGCTTCAGCGGGGAAGTCTATTTTAAAACTTCCGATCTAGCACAAGTCGTCTTCGCAGCTTATGATAAAGAAAACATCCCAACAGAAGGTAACGTCGAGGTTCGAATCCCTCAATTCGACTTAAACAACATGGTCATAGATTTCACTTTCCAGAAGAAGGTAGCAGTTTATTTCACTCCAGGAATATACCAGTTCAATTACCGTTTTATGCCCTCCGGTTGGTACTTCTACTTGGGTGGAAACAACTTCTTCAATCTAACGAAAGGCGAGACAAAACTTGTAAGCTTCGGCGGACCTTTCCATGTAGCGCTTCAGGTGATACCTTGGGCTTCAAGAGGCATTGGAGGTTCACCAAACTTTGCACCACGCACACAGGTGTGGTTAAAAATCACCGATAGCTTCGATCACGTGCTTCTGATATTAGGGACACCATCTGGAAGACCTTGCTTTCCATTTGTCCTTGCAAAGAATAATGAAATTATTTACAAATCTTTTATACCGCAGGGAGATCCCTTTACCCTTCTTATAGATAGAGAATTCGAAAAGGATTCATCCCCCAACTTTACAACAACTGTCGACCTCGGACCATTCGGTAAGTTCGAGCTTTCAGGCACTTTAATTTCAGATGAAACAATGTACAAAATACAAAACATCACAACAAAACATTTTCTCGCCGCTGTACCAGTGGGTTTTCCAAACACCACAGTTAGAATGCTAGAGTTTATGGATAAACTCTATGAAGTATACTCAGATATGGTGGGAGGAGTGCCAATAGAGGGTCAAGTTCAATTCGAAGTGGACATTATGGGTGGCGGTTTCTGGTGGGAGACACTCCCAGTTCCAGCTAAGATTCTACTAGTCGTGTACATAACATCAGACCCGCTCAGCCCTAACACGCTCTTCTTCACTGCCCACGAGTTTGGCCACACGAGAACCTTACGCAATCCAACGTTCATAGCCCCCGACTACTTCGGAGAATCGATACCAACTATGCTCGCGATAGAAGGTTTATCACGCCTTTATGGGCGAAAAATATGGTTCTGGGGAACTGGTTTTCACGACCTATTCTTCTACCATATCAGAGGTGTACCACTATCGAGTCGTTCCGACCTCATTGAAACAAGCCAGTTCGTACTTGCGTACATCCAGAGGAAGTACGGCTGGGACGCGCACAAACGCGTTCTAAGCGGCTGGTCTGGAGAGTTTTCAAGTTTAGTAAACAAATTGAGAAGTGTAGGCTTCAATGACGTAGAAATTCTAGCTGTAATCTACTCTTACGTAGTTGGGGACAATCTCGGCTGGCTCTTCGACTTAGCTGGCTTGGGCGTAACGGAAGAACGTGTAAACCAAGGTTTATCTTATGCTGTTTCTAAAAGAAGCTTAAGCCTAAAAATTTCATTAACCGAAAAGCCGCCCTTTATATTGAATAGCATAGTTGAGTTAAAAGGCTCAATTTATCCAGCATTAAGTTCAGAAATAGAACTTAACGTAATAAAACCAAATGGAAAGAAAAATCTATTAAAAGTAAAATCAGACGAATATGGTAACTTTTCTTTTAAATTCAAAGTAGATGAAGCTGGGATCTGGAGCGTGTACGCGCGCTCCCCTGAGACATCAACCTACTACAGTTCGACAAGTAACATGCTACAGTTTCCTGTAAAAGCGGTATTGAATTTATCTGTAACAGTAACAATTAGAAGTATATTAGAACCAGAACAAAACGTTGTAAAAGGATATAATATTTACATCGAGGGAAGAACCGCTCCTGTGCTATCTGATTTATTCGTAAAACTTTTAGTAAGCTTTGATAATAAAACTTGGATAGAAGTAAACAAGACTTCTACTAAACATGACGGAAGCTACAGCTTCAGTTTACATTCATTAGCTTACGGTCAACTCTATTTTAAAGTCGTAACCGAAGAAACTGAAACTTTCATTGCTTCAGAGAGCTTCCCAGTTCTAGTTCATATTCCATCCCCTGTCGAGGCGAAATTGGAGGAGGAATTAAATAGGACAAAAGCTGAACTTAACAATACCATAACTACAATAAACAATTTGATTCAGGAACGATCTAAAATGAATGAGGAAATAAACTTCTATAAAAGCTTACTTATACTCTTAGTTCCATCTTGTCTCATAGCTGGCTTCGCAACATCTTACATTTCAGTTAAATATAGAGCAAAGAAGAAAGATGTAAGCATGCGAGTGAAGTAGCAGTAGCGCGCGTGCCTTCTTTGCAATTGCTTTAGAAAGTTTTCGTAGAACGCTGATGATTCTACACAGAGCCTTCTTGCTAGCACGCATGAAGAAGAGAAAATCACTAGGATCCTATTGGCTAGCTAGAAAGAATCACAGAGTTTACTCGAGAATGCGCGCGCGAGCGGAAGGCAGGAAGGCTTGTAGTCCTCCTAATCATAGTTAGTCTAATCCTGGTTAGTGTAACCAGGATTAGCGATCTTGAGAGACTCAGAGACGCAGGTGGGAAAGCCAGAAGCTTAGTTCTCCTTCCTCTCGAGCTTCTCCTTGTGCGCTCTCCAGAGGGTATCGGAGGCTTCCACCAGCTTCGGGTATATGTACACCACCTTGATCGCCATCCCGTAGAACCTCAGGAGCTCGGCGTAGTTGGCGAGATCCTTCCTGTTCGTGGCGAAGTACTCCTTGTAAAGAGTGTCGGCTATCTCGTTCAGCTCATCCACGTCGGCGAGGGTGAAATCCTTCGGATCCTTGTCCAGCAGCTCCATGAGCTTTTTCGCAACCTCCTTGGTGTAGTACTTTGACGAAGTGCTCGGGAAGAGGGCTTTCGCGAGGCCTCTAAGCGCGCCCACCTCCGTCTGGCTGAAGTACCCTTTGCTCCCAAGCGTGTTGAGGAGGGCCTCGCTGAACTGGTAAATCCCGCTGCGTAAACTCCCTATCTCACCCCTCACACCCTCTATCTCCCTTCTCACTTCCTCTCTGATGCTCCTCACCCCCTTCTCCATCGCTGCAAACCTCCCATCTATCGCTGCAAACTTCCTGCCAAGCCAGTAAGCTAGTGTGGCTATCGCTACGATTACGCTAGCAGCGCTCGATACAGCGCCCGCTATCCCCGATAGATCCATCGCTTCTTCCATCCCAAGACTGAATATAAACTTTTTGAGTCCAGCAACCCTCAGCGGCAAAACGAGAAAAGCACGGCGTAGTGGAGTCCGAGCGCTGTCGCCTCCAGCGTTCACGTTTGCACCCCTTTCTAGCAGCGCGCGCTAGATCGGGCTTTTAATAGAGCAATCTCTGTGCGTAACAGCGTTCACAATGAGCTCCCTGATCGCCTTGACCGGATACTCGTAGATCTCTTCTCTCCTGAGCCCCTCCACTCTTATCTCCCCCTTATTAAGGATAGAACTTCCGCATAACTCTTTTCTATCTGCTCTACAAGGTCCCCCGCAATCTCCTTCTCAAAGGCAAGTCTCGACCCTCCGCTAGAAACCTGCCGATCTTCACCACCGCCCATGGAGCAAAAGCCTGCAGGCTCCTGCCGAACAGCAGCACAGCCGCCAGCTTAGCTTTGCCGTTAACCAGCCCAAGGTCTCTCAAAACAACGCGCGCGCTGGCGCGCTACATACTTTTCCTCGGTTCAAGCCTTCAAATGTGAACACTATGCCCTAGGGGTCTATCTCGGCTATCTCGGGTTTCCTCATTACTAGGTCCACACTCTTAGCGCTATAGAAAGATATTTATATCTCGTATTGCAAATTGTCATGCAAAAGATGCAGACAGCAGTAATTACAGTTAGGATTCCTCGGGAGCTGAAGGAGGCGATGGAGAAGCTCGATGTGAACTGGAGCGAGGAGATAAGGAGGTTCATAGCCCGCCGCGTAGACGAGGAGCTCAGGAAGAGGAGGCTCGAGGAGGCCATCGCCGTTCTAAGGGAGACTGAAGGCGTCGAGCGGGGTTTCGCCGAGAAGGCTGTGAGGGAGGATCGTGATAGCCGTTGACGCCTCTTCCATAGCTAAGGTTGTGCTGCAGGAGGAGGGTTGGGAGCGCGTGCCCCTGAGCGTCGATGCGGCGACGCTGGACTACTCCTTCGTGGAGGTGGCGAACGCGGTCTGGAGGGCGGTGCTCCAGGGGCGCGTGAGCGCGCTACATAAAGCTTAATTATATTGATCTTGGCTGGTGGCTTATGGGTTTGGATGATGAGCTCTTCTTCGCTGTTCAGATATGCGATATCGATAGGGTTCGCGAGCTTTTAATGATGGGTGCGGACCCGAACGTGAAGCAGGGTAGTTTGAGCGCTTTGCACATGGTCGCTATGGCTGACGAGTCTATCTGCGCTGGGATTCTTGAGCTGCTTTTAGAGTACGGTGCAGACCCGAACGTGAGGGATTCGGTTGGCGCGACACCGCTGCACGATGCGGTTCTCAGCGGTAAAATCAACGCTGTCAAAAAGCTGTTGGAGCACGGCGCGGATGTAAACGTGAAGACGACTGGAGCCATCGTTGTCATGGAGGACTATGCGCGCGCGCGGCATCTTTACAGAGTCTACCTACAGCGGTGTCACACCACTACACCTCGCAGCGTACAAGGGTTACGCTGAAATCGCTAAAATACTCCTCGAGCGGGGTGCGGATCCCAACATCGAGGATGACGATGATCTAACACCTCTAGAAATCGCCCAAATGAGAAACGACGCGGAAACCGCTAGAGTAATCGAAGAGTACAGCAGGCGGCGGCAGTAAGAGAAGCCGAAGCTTGTGATCTAGACTTTGCGCGCGCTCTACATGTTAGAAGTACTTCCTCTTGGAGGTATTTGCGATAGGCGATGAGCGAAGCCAATGAAAGAAGGGGGAAGAGCAAGCTCCTCGTTGGAGCCGCCAGGGAGAATAAGGAGAAATCGTGTAGAAAGGATCAGTGCAGATGATGGCTTCAACAGCCACCCTGAGAAGATGAACCTCCCTGTACTTCCCAGCACACTTGCACGGAAAGCTTTTTTATCGCGCGCGCTAGCAGGATGTACCCGGGGCCTGCTGTCGCTGTGAGGTTCCTCGGCGCAGATGGCAGGCTCCAGCCTGGCAGGTTGGAGGATGGGCTCGGCCTACCGTAGGCTCTAATCGTCCCGTCTGAGCTGCAGACAAAGAGCATCCCGTTATCGAGCACGGGTGTAACCTCGATAGAGGCGCCAGTATTATCGCTCCAAACTAATTCCCCATTTTTGGCGTCCAAAGCGTATATCCTGCCGTCAGTGCTGCCAACGTACACGATGCCGTTCAGCGACACGATCGGGGAGGCGACAATGGGCCCACCGGTAGTGTACTTCCATAAAAGCTTACCATTCGAAGCGTTCAACACGTAGAGGCTACTATCACCAGCCCCAACATAAACCCTACCAAAGGCCACGGCTGGAGTAGTCTCAACACCACCCCCAAGCCTTGTATGCCAAACCTCCCTCCCATCCTTCGATACAGCGTAAACAACACCATTAGAAGAACCAAAATAAAAGTTAGTAGAATAAGCGAGAGAATCTGAAGTTACAGGAGAGTCCAACGTAAAACTCCAAAGAATTTTCCCATCATCAACAGATAAAGCTATCATCTTAGGAACATTCAAGAAACCAACAACCACTACGTCATCAGCTACAGTAGGAATAGTACCAATCGTGTAACCCTTGTCAAGCTTAACTTCCCATAAAATGGTACCACTATTCGCTATGCGGGCACGAAGTATACCCTGAGAACGATAAGTGTGCGCTTCAAACAACTTCCCTTTTGAATAAGTAAACAAATATTTATTGTAAGGTAATTTAACAGACTGAGTATCATCTTCCACGCTATCCCACGCTGGTGCCACCCATTCGAACCATGTAGTACTAAGTGAAAAAATGTTTATTGCGTAAGTATACCACTGCCCATATGGCTCTAGTGTAGGAAAAGTATACATTCCCTGCCCCTATCGCTGGATAGCGGGATCTTAATCGCCGCCCTCCTATGTCTCCAAGCTCAACACCGCTTGTTTCATTTATTACATGCATGTAATTACTATTATAAGAGTTGAGGGGGTCTAGAGAGTCTACTACAAGTAATCTTCCTCCTGAGGCTACCATACCCACGCATTTTTGGTTTATTTTCCAGGCGAGGAGTGGGGAGGTTGGCCCGACTGTTGCTATGAAGCCGGCATGTCTCTCGTCTCCGTGGAACTGGCTTGAGTCTGAGGCTTGCTCCCCCTTTGGTAAGGCTGTGGAGCAGGGTGTGGATAGGAGGAGTGAGATGCAGATTATGCTCAACACCGTCCAGGCAGCGCGTAAGCGCCAAACGCCAAGTAAGCGCATGCGCACACCCCAACTAGCCTTGTTTTTTCCCGAGCCCCTATTTAAAATTAACTTGCCCGCTTCTCTATTCTAGCGCGCCGTCTCTAGCAGAGATCCTTTTAAAGATTCTCGCGATGCGCTGTGAAAGCTGAAGAGATGTTGTAGGCATCTACTTTTAAACAGCGTTGCTGCAGCGAAATAAATTGTAAAGAATACACCGATGCTCTACGTACGCGTTTGTGGCACGCGCTATGTTCCTCAGGTCGGCGCATACCTCTAAAAGTACTTTAATCACCTCTTCGTGATCTTCTATAGCTATAAGGTGCTAAGGGGGTTTCGCCGTCGATGCTGAACACATAGCACTCGTATAATGAGGATGAATTGAAAAGGTATCTGGCTGCGCATATTCGTGCATGTAGTAGTGGCTTAGAAACGCAGGGTTGTGCTGAATGCCGTTGGCTTTCCTACGACTATAACATCATCGGGCTCCAACATCTTCGGTTCACAAACATCTTCTCTAAGGATGTAAACAGGACCCTTTGCTCGAATACTTCGCTCCTTAATTTCTACCTTTGCACTTATTGGAGTCTCAACGTACACGTAAAGAGTTTCACCGGCGAGACGTAGGTAAGGTCCATATCCCGGCTTAACAACGATCTGCTGGGGTACCGGCTTTATCGTATAAGGTCCAACAACAAGCGCGTTTGAAGAGACTCTACCGCTCAGCTCCTCTATATTAGCGGGTCTCTCGCCTGGATGCTTCCTAAGCAACCTTTCAGTAAGGGGATCGAAAGGCTCCGGGGAGGGAAGTGGTACACCTAAGATTACACTTATCAATGTTGCACCCAAACTCCAATAATCGCTCTGAAACGTGGCGTAACCTTTTTCCTGTTCAGGCGCTATGAAGCCAGGCGTGCCAGCGTACATTGCAGGGCTCTTCCCCCGGTAAATGCTAACATCGAAATCTAGCAACATTACGCGTTGTCCGTAGACTATGTTGTTCGGATTCACATCCCGATGTATCACACCCTCGCAATGAATGTAATCAAGAATCCCCGCTAGGGCTACGACAACCTTTTCGTCTATATCATTAAGTGGTATGCCCTTAGCTTCTTCCAGCAGCAGGCAGTCTCCCTCCCACCCTAGGGGCTTGGGGATACCCGGATGGTTTAGCCTGGAGAGGACATAGTACTCATGCTTGAGGAAAGAGAGTGGTTTCCTATCGCTTGGGCACTTCCTAAACACATAAATACCTGGTAATCAACACATTTAAACCATGTCTTTAGGGGCTCTCGAAAGAGCCCAGTGGGGGGACCTAGCACTCGAATGGGGGTATTCGAAACCTGCAACTGAAACAACATTCTTCCTTAAGTTACGGCCCATCCGTGGTGGGAGCAAAAAGGTAGCTGTAGTCATTTGTCTTGATACTTCACAGTCGATGGAGAAATACGGGAAAATTGAAATTGCTAAATCTGCTGTACTTAATTTATTAATTTTAAGAGAGATCTTCACAGAAGGCGATATGGTTTCTCTACTGTCTTTTTCTGACGATGTGAACACTGTTATAAGCTTTAAACCTTTGCTACAGATCGGAGCTAGCGATTTTAGATCCATAGCCGAAATGAAAGCTGAAGGAACCACTGCGCTATACCAAGCAATGTTAAAAGCATTTGATATACTTAGAAATGTCGATTCAAGAACATATTCTAAGCTTATTATAATAGTGACAGACGGAGATCCCTATCCTAAGTATAGAGACTTAAAATATTATGAAAAAATAGCAAAAGAATATTTCGGAAATAAAGTTTTATCTATTATTATAGGCATAGGGAGAGATTATACCGATACATATATGGAGCCTTTCAGGAAGTATGGCGGAAGATGGATACATATAGAACACGAGAAAGAAATGGAAAGATTAGCTGAATTCTTTAAAGCGGAAATAACTAGAGCACGAAGCGTCCTAGAAAGAGCTAAGGTTGAAATTTGGGTAACCGGTGGAAAAGTGGAAAAAGCTCAGCTACATGGAATGACCATAAGGAGTGTCTCCGCTTCAAACTATTTCAGTCAAGAACTTGAAGAGCTTATGCCGCTGCTACCTTACACGGTATTCCTGCGCATTAAAAGAGAAACTGACACGTCTGTCCGATGGTGTGTAGAGTATAGGGGTCGTTCAATAATGGACACAATGCTGATACCTCTCGAAGAAGAATACATGCCACCCACCACCGAAACGATTACAATTAAAGCTCTTGAAGAGGTAGAAAGTGGTCAGATTAATTCCGAGAAGCTAACACAAGTAGCGGAAATTACGACAGATCCCTTTACTGGGGAGATCCTCGCTCAAGCATCATCGACGCTTTCAGCAACCGAAGCACGATCCAGAATTTTGAGCAGAGAGCTCTGCAAACTATGGATTAAGCTTTGGGCTTCCCCAGCTACAATAAAGCTCGAAGGTCCTCTAGGCTCTCTCACACCCTTTGAGTACACACAAATTGTAAGCACTAAAGCTGCAATGTTTCAAGTGCCTAGAGGCAAGTACAGGTTAAGTGTTGAAGCGGGGGGTGCAAAGCAAACAAGAGATGTAGAAGTTTATGGGGATACAGAGTTGACAATTCCAGCTCCTGCCCTAACCCCAGCCCAATGGCATTCAGGTTTTTGCCCTAGATGCGGCGCCCCAGTGGATCCCGGAGCAAAGTACTGCTGGAAATGCGGAGCGAAACTAAAGTAAAGCCCCTGACGAGTTATGCAGCGAAGCAGTTTTCGCGTGACGGGTTTTCCCTATCTGTTCTCCGATGGCATCGCTCTCCGCGGGTAGCTGTTTAGGTTTACTAGCGCGCGCTGTGAAACTACGGAGATGTTATAGGTATCTGCTTTTAGATAACATTATTGTAGCGAAACAGATTTTAGAGAACGCTCGGCGTTTTTACATATGCGTCAACAGCACGTTAGCATGGCAGAGGCTGTGATGAAGAGTATCGAAAAAGGGGTTTTACCGGAGGTGAGCGTCCTTTTCGAGCTCCTCCGCCGCGTTGAGCGGGTTGTTGCTGGAGAGCCGACGCTGCTGGAGCTTAACGGTCCCATCGCGGTTGTCGGTGACACGCACGGGGATCTCGACGCCTCGTTGGCTGCCGCGGGGAGGTACGTGGAACGCTTCAATCTGGTCTTCCTCGGGGATTACGTTGATAGGGGTGGCCGCTCGCTGGAGAACGCTTCCTACCTCCTCGCCCTTAAGCTGCTCCACCCCCGCAGGGTGTTCCTCTTGAGGGGGAACCACGAGTCGATGCTGGTGAACCAGCGTTCCGGCTTCTACTACGAGCTCGCGAGGAAGGTGCCCGAGAGGGCGTTCGAGCTTTTCGTAAGGTTCAACGAGGTTCTCGCCTCCCTCCCCTACGCGGCCCTCCTCGAGCCCCACAGAATCCTGCTCGTGCACGGCGGGATCCCCAGCTCGCTGCCGAAGCTGGGCGAGCTGGAGAAACTGCCGAGGAAGGATCTCGTCCCCACCGACGAGACGGCATTCCAGCTCCTCTGGAACGACCCGTCCGAAAGCATTGAAATGTTCGAGCCGAGCGACCGGGGGGAGGGCATCTACTTCTTCGGTCGGAAGCCCGCGGAAACCTTCCTCGAAAGGAACAGGCTCACTGGGATCGTCAGGTCACACGAGGTCGTAGAGGAGGGTTACCGCTTCAGCTTCCCCCGTCGCGAGGAAAAGGGTTTCCTGAAGCCGAAGCCTCCCAAAGGCTTCAAGGGGCTCGTCCTCACGGTTTTCAGCAGCGGCGCCTACGAGGGCGTTAAGCGCCCCGTAGCCGTAATCGAGAAGGGCGAGCTAAAAGTGGAGACCTTGTAAACCGCCTTGGAGCTTCTCGAAAACGCTTTGATTGGACGCTGAAGCGAGCGTAAAGGGGAACGCGCAACGTCACCCATTTATATGGTTCCTTAATTTTTATTTTCTGATGGAGCAGGAAGGAGGTGAGTTGAAGTTTTTAAATGCGACTTTGCAAACCCCCTTTGGCGAGGTCGCCGAGGCTGTTTTTAAAGCTGTCTCGGGTACTCTTTCGTCTCGTCTTGAAGAATTTAACAATCTGCGCAATCTAGAGAGGGATCTTACCCAAAGGGTTGTAGATTCTAAAAAGAGGTTCGAAAGCAATAGGAAGCAAATAGAAATGCTCGCCAACAATTACCAAAGGTACACCATGTACTGGCAGATAAGCGCTGTAGTTGCGGCGCTTTCCCTTCTTTTGCTTTTAGCGACTCAAAACCTCTTTTTCCTGCTGATCCTTGGCGTGTGCGCTGTAGCTCTGCTAGCCTACTACTCGATGGCTTCTGGAACCCAATCGGATATGCAGAAGCTGGGTGAGGAGAACAAGCGGCTCTCTCAAGCGATACCGGAATTAGAGAAGAAGCTTAGCGAAGTTAGAAGAAGGTTAGCTGGCTTTAAGCTTCCAGCGATGAAGGTGAAAGCGTACAAGGTTTTCATCCCCGTCGGTTTCGCGGACTTCGATGGGAGGCTTATCGCTCTAGCCCCGCCGGTGAAGAAGGCGCGGTTGGAGATCGAGCTGTTGCCAGGGACCGACCAGGTACTGAAAGCCATCGACACCATCGCGCGCCTTGACCGCTTTTACAGAGGGACTTTCGTGCGGGAGAGGTGGGATGGCGCGAAGATAGTCGGCGACTTGGAGAAGCAGGGGTTGTGGAGCAAGGTGCAAGCCGCTAGATCGCCCGAGCACCTCCTTCTGGAGGAGATCTCCCGCGACGTGAAGAGCGTTTCCCTCGTAACTCAGAGCATAAAGCTGGAGCTACCTCTCCTCGAACCGGATAGAGACAATGTGGACTTCCTGAAGGAGGTTCTCTCAGCCTCCGCGCCGGGCAGGCCGGACGGGGCGCAAGTCGAGGGCGAGCTCGAGTTGAGCGGGGCGTTCGCCAACATCGAGGAGCTCAAGGGCGCAGCGGAGGTTCTAGCCCAAATGGAGGATTTCGCGCGGGAAGCTGGGGAAGCCCTCGAGAGGGCAGAGAGCTACAGAGACCTGTTCGGTAGGATGCTCGAGCTGGTTAGGTACACATTACCCCTTGAGCAGCCGTTAAGGGTTGCTGAGCGGGTCTACTGCGTGAAGTGCGCTGGCAGGGAGGCCGAGGATCTGAAGGGCAAGCTCGACCTGTTGAGGTGGATTGAAGTCAACGTGATCGGTGGAGTGAGCGAGGACCCCGACATAGTGGTGCCGCCGGAGCGCTTTAAAGAGGATGTTAGGGAATCTTACAAGCAGCTGCAGAGCTTGCTCGTTACGAGGAGCCCGCTGCCAGGGCTCGAGGAAGGTGCCCCGCCCGAGCTGGAAGAAGCGCTCAAGCTCTACTCTCAAGGGCTGAGTAGCTACGCGGTGCTGCTCAGCGGGGCGGACAGGAGCGTGGTACCTTTGCTGAAGAACCCGTTCAGCGAGCCTGTGCTCACGTGCAGGAGGTGCGGCTCCCAGTTGACCCAGGAAACCGCCTACAAGGTGCCTTCCCTGAAGGTGCCTTTCGTGAAAGCCTACGCCGCACTGCTCTACGAGTTCCTCGATAAGCTGTTCCAAAAGTCCGAGACGATAAGGCTGTCCGTCAACCAGTCCAGGCTGTCGAAGGATCAGAGGAAGACGGGGTTAGGCGCTTACGAGAGCATCGTGCACGAGTTCGAGAGCAAGAAGGAAGCTATCGAAGACGAGCTGAAGGAGCTGGAACGCTATGAGCAGGGGCTTACGGCGATAGCTGCAGCGCTCGGCGTCTCGGAAGCCGTGTCCATCCTGTCTGAAGCCAGAGAGAGCGGGCGCGAAAGCGGGGTGGTGAAATGAGCTCTCAGCAGCAGAGAGCGGTACTCGAGCTGGAGGGGAGGCTGCTCGATAAGCTAGAAGAGGTTGCTCGGCTCCAGAGGGAGCTGATATCGAGGGTCGGAGGGCTCCACCAAGAGCTGCAGAGGGCGCGCAGGGAGCTTCTAGCAACGATGATCGCGAGCGAGTACGCGAGGGTTGTCGCCAGAAAGCTTTCGCTGAGATCCCAGCTCAACTACCTTTCCAGGAAGTTCGAGGAGGTTAGCGAACTCTTCTACGACCGCTACCGGACCCTTGTGGTCGAGTACCTGAAGAACATCCGAGACTACCTCCGCCAGTTCCTTGACATGGCGGAGCCGGAGTTCAGCGTGCTGCGCAAGGTCGCCAGCTGCGTGAAAAGCTCCGAAAGCTTCGCCGAGCTCGTCGAACCGACATGGATCGACGAGGAGCTCGTCGAAGTCGTGGTCGGTGCGGACTTGAAGGCGAGGGTTGAGGACATGAAACAGCTCGTGAGCAGCATGGAAGAGCTTTACCGCAAGCTCTCAACTCAAGCGGAGCTGCGTAAAAGCGTTTTCGAGGTGATCGAAAAGCACGCGCTTCCAACGCAGCTAGCAAAACCCGGGACGGTCCTCTACCTTCCCGTTCTCGTGGTCGAAGTGGAGGTGGACGGGAGGAAGCTCTCTTGGACGCAAACGCCTTTCGACTCTAAAGCCCCGCTCGCCCTCGCCTTGGCCTCCGAAGCCTACAACCTTCGGGAGAAGCACGCGATAAAGCTCGGAGCCGAGGAGAGGGAGAAGATCGTCGCGAAGCTTGCAACGATGGCTAAGGACCCCGAAGAGAGGAAGCTGATCGAGGGAGCGGAGGTAGAGGTGGTGTAGCGTGGCCTTCATCAAAAGGTACCCGGCGAGCGAGAAGCTGCGGTACGACCCTCTCACAGACGCTGTAACGCTGCTGGGCGAGTTTAGGGGCTCGGAGCCCGTGGTAGGCGTGAAAAAGGTAGCGTTCGAAACGGGTGCTGTGCTGCTGAACGACGCGCAAGCTTTCGAAGAGGTGTCGGTGGGACCCGGCTGCATTCTCGACGGCGACGTAAGCGCTCCAAGGGTAACCTTGACCGGGAGCGAGGAGAACCCGGTCATCGTGCTCGGCAATGTGTTCGCTTCGAGCTTGGAGAAGGACGGAGTCCCCTCTTCCGTGGAAGTCAAGGGGAAGGCTTTCATCCGCGGCGCTATCGTGTCTGAAAGGGTGAAGCTGTCGGAAGGCGCTATCGTCTACGGCGACGTCATTGCGCTGAAGGAGCTCGAAGTCGCAGGGCCATCCCTGATCCTAGGGAGGGCAATAGCCGGCTCCAAGGAGGAGAGAGGGGTCGTGAAAGTGGAGAAAGCAACCGTCTTCCAGCTCTTCTCCCACGGCGACATAATCATCGTGGGGGGCTCTTCAACGCTGATATCGCCGGTCGCTGTCGCGGTCGAAGGGGATGTATTCTGGAGCGCTTGTCAAAGATGCACGCTGGGGAGCTTCGGCGGCGAAACCGGCGCGTCGGTTAGAGTTATCGGGCTCCGCTGCCTCCTCTGTGCCGAAACCAGCAACCCGCTGCTCTGCGAGAAGCACCTGGAGGGCAGCTGCGAAACGTTCGAGTCCCTGAGGGCCTACGACTACATGAGGAGCGAGGATTCCCGCTACACGCTCCTCAGCTGGCACTGGAGGGCCTCGCCCGCGATGATCGTCCAGAACTTGATCGCGAAAAGGCTGATTAGAGCGAGCAGATCGCTCCCCAAGCCGGCGGTGGACAGCACCGCTAGAACCGTAGGGGGTGTTCCAGCGGCCGAGTACCCTGAAAAATCCATGGAGAGCCTGCTCCTCGACCTCAGGGGCGCGGTGGGAGCGTACGTGGAGGCCGCGAGGGAGACAGCTGGCAAGGTGGTGCAAGAGTACTTCGAGAGCAAAGGGGTGGAGTACGCGAGGTGCCGGCACTGCGGAATGCCAAACCCGAAGGGTGCTAAGATCTGCATGCTGTGCGGTGAACCGCCGGAATGAGAGCCGGGCTCGAATTCCACGCGGAAGCGATCTACAGCCTCGAGGAGAAGGCCCTAGCGCTCAAAAGGTTCGGGGAAAAGTTCGCCGTTCTAACAGAGCGGGGGCGCGTGCACACCTTCGACGAGAGCGGCTTCCAGCTCGCCGCCGAAGCCGGGCTCGAGGGCGAAGTTCTAGCCCACTCGTGGGCGGAGCCGGGCGCGCTCGGGCTCCTATCCCAAACCCCGCGCGGCCACCGGGTCGCATTCCTAAACCTTGAAACCGGCAGCAGGGTCTCCAGCGATGTAGCGGGGCAAGCGGCTGGCGTGGCCTGCAGCTCGCGCGGCCTCGCCTACTGGGGACCCGGTGCGGGGCTTCTCAAAGGCTACCTGTGTTTCCTCTCCGAGCACGGCAGCTGGAAGGTTGAAACACCCCTCCTCCAAACAGCCGCTCTCTCGGGCGATACTCTCGTCGGGGTGGCGCTGGACGGGAGGATCCTGAGAGCCGAGCTGGAGCCGGGGAAAGCCCCCGCCTTCACCACGTTGGGGAAAGTCCCGGGGAGGGCGAGGAAGGTGATCCCCCTTCCCGACGCGGTCGTCCTCGTGCAAGCGAGGAAGGTCGCTTTGGTGTCCGAGAAAGGGGTTGTGAGCTACGACCTGGCAGAGGAAGCGAGGCTCGCCAAGCAAGTGGGGGGCCACGTGGCTGTAGCGGAGGGGAGCCGGCTCCACCTGCTCGACGTGGAGAGCTGGGAGCTGAGCACGCTCGAAGTTGGGAAGGTCTACGATATCGACTCGGTGGAGGGTAGGGTTTACGCGCTCACAGAGGAGAAGATCTCCCTCATCGAGGAGGGCGCCGAGGTCGAGGCTGTAAACCTAGCGGGTGTTCCGGCTGCGCTCCTAGCCGCTGGGAGGGGCTTCGCGCTCTACTTCCTGCAGATGCTTGCCGTGGGGAGGGGCGAGCCGCCCGCCGTTGGAGCGACCGTGAAGTTCCTAGGCTTTGAGGGTCCCACGCCGGTTTACGAGGTGCAGATAGCTCTCAGATCCTCCTCGAGCCTCGCGCCGCTCGCAGGGGTGGAAGCGCAAATCGAGACGGAAGAGGGGCTGCAGAGGGTCTTATTGGATCAGGAGGGGCGGGCCACGATCAAGACTAGAGTTCAAAGGCCCACGCTGCTCCGAGTGAGCAGCCGCGGGGTGAAAGCGGCTGAAGTGAAGCTCGTCCCACCCAGCGCGGAAGCCGTCAAGGAGCTCGCCAGAGGGGATAAGCTGGTCCGCGGCGACTCGTCAGTGTGGTACGTCCAGGAGAAGCTGGGGTCAGGTGGCTTCGGCACGGTGTACAGGGTCCTCGACCCCCTGCAGGAGAGGAGCCTCGCCGTAAAGCTGCTACCCATGAGCGGCGCGCCCGAGAGCGTGATCAGCGAGCTCCTTCAGGAGGCGTGGCTGCTGAGCCAAGCGTCCCAGAGGGTAAACAAGGACAGGAAAAGGGTGGTCGAAGTTTACGGGTTCGAGAAGTTCAAAGCGGTCGGCTACACGGGCGCGGAAAAAGGGGATGTTTACGGCCTAGTGATGGAGTACATCGAGGGCGGCTCGCTAGCCGGGTTGATAAGCGCCGGAACAGCCCCCGCGGACCTGAAGCTGAGGATCGCCGTCCAGCTGTCCGAGAGCCTAGCGAAGCTCCACGAGGAGGGTATAGTGCACGGCGACATCAAACCGCAGAACATCCTCTTGAGGCAGGACACACCCCTCCTAGCGGACTTCGGCGCGGCGAGGATAGCGAGGATCGCTGGGGAACTGCTGCCGATCATGGCCTACACCCCCGAGTACGCTCCGCCGGAAGCTCTGAAAGGCCAGCTGAGCGAGAAATCGGACGTCTACTCCCTCGGCACAGTGCTCATCGAGCTGCTCGCCGGCACCCTCCCCGCCCCGCAAAGCACCAACATACCCTCAGCGGCCATCGAAAGGATCAGGAGGCTGAAAGCGGGCGGGAAGCTCCTAGAGCTCCTAAGCAGGATGCGGAGGCAAGACAGCCGGCAGAGACCGTCAGCGAGAGAAGTGTACGAAACCCTAAAAAGGCTGTACGGGTAGCAACACCCGGGGCTTACCTTTATCTTAATCTAAGTATTTCGGCTTGTACCACAAAGCGAGCTAAATTGCACCGAGATAACAGTGCACACCACGCGCGCTGGAGCGCGCTACTAAACAAAGACCGTTTACGCTAGCTTAGCCCCGCACTTCCAGCAGTACTTCGCGTCCGGCTCTGCCAAAGCACCACAGCTGGTGCATCTTCTAGTCCTCTCAGATACTTTCAGCCAAACGATCCTAGAGCATTCACCACCAGGAGATTCAATAGTAACCTTCACCGGCACTTCACCGCTCACTTTAGGCTTTACCGGAATCTCAATGGCCGATTCTCTAGATAGTTTTACACGGCCCGGATCAATCCACTCTACATCGCCCTCAAGCTTCAAGGAGGCTCCACCACTGCCCCTAACCTTAACAATGATCCTTCCCCATTCGCCAAGGTAAAGGTTTGAAGGTTCGATACTAATACCGCTAACGTGCGTTCTAAATCCACTAGACTTCTTACTAATCTTAGGCCTGCCGAACCCCCCGATAATCCTGAGGATTTTCCCGTAACCCAATTTACGAGCAAGATCTAGAGGAGTCCTACTCTCATTGTCCCTAATGCTCGGGTCAGCGCCGTTCTCCAAGAGCAGCTTAGCTACTTCCGGATGATTCCAATAAACCGCCATATGCAACGGAGTCAAACCGCCATTGTTTCTAGCGTTAACATCTGCACCCTTCTCGATCAGTAACTTAGCGATATCAACGCGACCCCAAGCCGACGCTACATGTAGCGGTGTCCCTCCGTAATCGTCGTCTCTTGCGTTCACATTTGCACCTTTCTCCAGAAGCTCTACGACTCTATTATAGTTACCATCTCTAACAGCATTGAAAAGTTCTCTGTCTCTATTCATCAAGCACAAGAGACCTCGATAGTAATAAATGCCTTATGCACATATACAGCGTGCGCTCAACGTCTCCAGCTCACCTATACCAGAACTAAGACAACGATAAAAAGGATTTGATTTAGATTTGCTGAACGCGCGCCAGAACGCTAAGGTTAGGTGGCACTTCTACTGGCTACTGAGGGTGGCGGAGGAGGTGTAGGTTTTACCGTGGGAGCTAGGAGGAGGCCTGAGAGCGCGAGGGCGAGGGATAGGAGGATGGTGTACGAGCCAAAGGCGAGGGCGATCGCAGCCAAAACCGCGAGGATCAGTATCCACTTGCTTCTCTCCTCATGCGCTGGCGGCACGGGCATCTTAACGAGCGTGTAGCCTACGGCAGCGACCACCACCCCACCGATGATGTAAGCAGCCGCTAGAATGCTGCCGCCGATGGGGATGAGGTTCAGGAGCCAACCGACCCCAGGGAAGAGGCTGCCGAGGAACCCGCCGATCAAGTTAGCTAAAACCAGCACCACGATACCCTTCAAGATCTCGATAACCCCCAGCACTAGAGCGATCACACCCCCGATCTTCACCAGGAAACTCGCGATCTCACCGCCTAACCTCTCCACCTGCGAAGAACGCGGTGAGGATATTTATACCTTTTCAAGCAGCTACCCTCGAACAGGCGGCCAGCGCCTCCAAGCTCACACGTAGTGGAGGTTCCGGCAATCTACAGCCCACAAGTGCGCGTCTCCCGCGAGAGCCCTCACCTCCTCCCCGCTCATCTTCCCTCTACCCTTAACCTCCAGCTTAGCGACCCAGACGTCCACGCCACGCACGATCTCTTCGTATCGCTTAACCCCCTTGAAGTAGCGCTCTAAGCTCGTCAGCGGCCCCTCCACCTGCTTTTTAAGCTGCGCTAAGACTTCTAGTCCGCTCGCTTCGCCCCTCCCCTCCAGCCAATTGCAGAAGTTCTCAATGTTCCTCACGACGTTCTCGACCATAGGTTCCATGATCTCACCTACCTGCTTACTCGCTGCCTCCTCCCTTAGTTCTTTGCTTGGAATTTTTCCCTCCTTTTTCTCCAGAGATCTCAGCTTTATGTCGATAACTAGAGATTTCAGCTTTTTTAAGAGCGCGGGGAGCCAGCGCGCGTAGCGCGCGCGCGCGACCGCTACTAAACGCTTCGGCGAGTCTACAGCGAAGGAGACGGCTTCCCGGCTGCTCTCGAGATCGCCCTCCCACTTCTCGAACACTAAGGGGAGGAGCAGGAGCCTAGCTTCTCTGGGCGCTTTCACCGAAGCCGCGCTCCCCGCGTCGTACCAGCCCCCACCTGCTAAAGGGATCTCCGTAGGGATTGCGAGGGGGCCTACGTACGCTAGGGCGCTTACGCCGACTAAGTATTGCCTCACGTACTCCGCGCGCACCTCCAAGGGCCCCCTGACCGCTACCTGGGGTTTCCGCCCAGCGGCCTTCGAGTTCAAGTACACTTCGCGCAGCACATCCCTGCTGCCGTTGCCGTACCGGATGACTTCCGGTATCTCGCAGCCCAGCGGCGACCCCTCCCTGTACCAGCCGCTGCAGCCTGACAGCGGCGGGCTGGCGGAAACGTAGTACTCCCTAACCCAAAGCGCGGTCAGCACCTTCGGGGAATCGACCTTCAGCTGCACGCTGGGGGAGCTGGAGTTTAAGGAGCCTCGCCAGCCCGCGAAAACGAGGCGCGTCCCGTTAGGGAGCTCAACCACGGTATCGGCGACCGCCACCGTGACTGTGGAGTTCGCTTCGTACCAGCCGCCACCCGAAGCTCTGCTAACTGGGGTGCTTACGCTCACGTAATGGTAGGTATCGTAGACGGCAACTACAGACATTGTGGACTCGGATTCAGCTTTCTCGTAACCCCGGAAGAGCCACCTCGTCAGGCCAGCCTCGATTTTATCTCTCACCGTGAAGTTCACGCTTGCCCCCTCAGCGACCGATATTGCGCCCGGGATTCTCGTTAGCCTGATGTTTTGCACCAAGCCTAAGGGGTCGCTCACGGTCGCGTCGACCTCTCCGCAAACCCTTGGCTTGCAGTCGAACAGTACTTTCACCGCGCGGTACACGAGCTCTACGTAGGAGTCGTTGTACAGGTAAAAGCACCTAGCACCGCACCACCAAATTGAGTAGATAACCCACCCACACTCCCTCAAGAGCACGATTCTCACGGTGTTCTCGCTGTCCCTGAGGTAGGTGGTGGGGATGCTCAAGGGCAAGTACACGTCCCAAGGCTCTCCCTCAGACGGAGCTTTGGACAACTCTTTCACCCTAACTTTCTCGGCCAGGATGAAACCGTTCACGTACACGCTGAAGTAGGCGGCGCACCGGTCGATCGAGTACAAGTGCAGGTACAAGGTAGCGTTCATTGGCGAACGCTTAAGCTGGAAAGCCCTTTCAATAACGATAATGTCCCACGGCGGCTCATCGCACGTATCGAACCCAACGAGACGTTGCCCGAAATCCAGCTGCACCTTATACGAGACGACACTGTCCGGCTGCGCCTGCGCCAACAGCGCGAAAAGGATCACAGTGCCGAACAGCAAAGCTAGCCTTCGCGAAACCCGAGCGAGAGGGAAAGCTGGCTGCGCAAGCTCTCCTGGGGTCATCCCAAGCGCTTCGCAACCGCGGCTACTCACGCAATTTCCGTGCGACTTGGCACTTAAGCCTGATGCGTGATCACCCACTGAAGCGGAGCTAACGACCTTAGCGCGCGCTAAGAACGGCAGCACGTGCGCGGTAAAAGTGGTTTCATCGCGCAGAAAGCTTAAATGAGCGCACAGGATCAAATGTCGTGCTTGTGAAACGTACAAAAACGGCTCTCTTCCTAGCTTCACTTCTCTTATTCCCCTGCTACTATGTACCCATGCCGAAGGTACAAGCCACTCCCGAGGAAGTCGAGAAAGTTACAACTGAAATAAAACTATCCGAGATGGAGGGATGGCCTGGAGGGTCAAAAGTAGGAGTTGCTGGAAATCTACAATACGATGGAGAATACATCGAAAAAGAGTTCGACCTAAAATTCACCTTGCCTCTCTACATCTCTAATATTATTTCAGCAAAACTTCGGCTTTATCTTTTCGCATACAGCCGTCATTTGCTTGGAGAGATTGGAGCTGTTATTAAAAGGATTGAAGTAAATGGTTATGTTATTGAGAATAACCATATTGTTTGGGGCGATATCGATGGAAAGCTATCTAAGTGGGAAGAATGGGAGATTCCTTTACAGCATCTTCGTCCAGGGGTCAACTCTTTAACTATTAAAATTAAACTAGAAGTTGGTTTGGGCACGCATGGGCCTGTTTACTGTGAGTTTTACATATACGATTATTCGAATCTGCGGCTAGAGAAGCAAGTCAAGAAATTCACTGTTAGTTTTGCATCCAACCCGAGGGTTCAAGGCGTTATCGTTGATGGCGAGCTTTTTACTCCAGATAGGCTTCCTCTTTCGTTCGTTTGGGAAGAGGGTTCTGTCCACACATTCTCTGTTCCCAAAACTGTAGTCTACGAGGAGGGGAATCGGACGAGGTACCTGTTTACGGGCTGGAGCGATGGCAACGTGTCGGCTTCGAGGAAGGTAATTGTTCTAAGTTCAGCGACGTATACGGCGGTTTTTAAGGTTCAGCACCGTGTTGACGTTAGCTCCGAGTACGGCTCGGTTTCTGGTAGCGGCTGGTACGATGAGGGCTCCACTGCCGTGATATCCGTTACCCCAGAGGTGACGGACTTCGGGAATGGGACGAGGAGGGTTTTCAAGTCTTGGACCGGAGACTTCTCTGGCTCCACGGCTACAGCCAAGGTTGCCGTGGATTCGCCGAAGAGCATTAAGGCTTCCTGGGGGTACCAGTACTACCTGTCAGTCAGCTCCAAGTATGGCTCCCCCAGTGGCGGTGGCTGGTACTACCCCGGCCAGACGGCGACAGTTTCTGTTCCTCCCATCGTGGACTTGGGTAGCGGTATTCGGAAGGTTTTCGTAGGCTGGGTTGGCGACCTTTCATCTAGCAACAGCAGCTTTGACCTAGTTGTAAACCGGCCGATGGCGTTGACGGCGAAGTGGAAGACCCAGTACTTCCTCAAAGTGGAAACACCGTACGGCAGCGCCGAAGGGGAGGGGTGGTACGATGAAGGCACGGAAGCTTACGCGCGCCTCAAGGAGACAGAGGTTACAGAGCTTCTGCTCGTCACCAGGTACTTCACCCACTGGGCTGGAGACGCTTCAGGCGCGAAAGCCGTTTCCAACCCGATAGTCATGAACTCCCCAAAGACAGCCATCGCGGTTTGGGGGTGGAAGCCCAGCAGACTAGCAGCGGGGCTGGGCGTGCTCGCCGCTTGCGCAGCCGCCGCGTACGTGCTAGTCCGCTCACAGTCGCTGGCGCGCCGCGCGCGACCCCCAACCCCTAAAACATGCTTTAGATGCGGCGCCCCAGTAGAGCCTGGAGCCAACTACTGCTGGAAGTGCGGAGCGAAGCTGCGCGCGCGCTATAACAAGTCTCTTGTTAGCCGCAGGGAAAAGTGAAGCTTTTCAGCGGAGACGGGAAAAGCAAGGCATAGCAGTGTCTCAGAGGCGCAGGACTGCGCTGAATGCTGTTGGTTTCCCGACTATTATTACGTCGTCAGGCTCTAACGTCTTTGGCTCGTGAACACTCTCTCTAAGTATATAGACGGGTCCTTCTGAAAGGATGCTTTGTTCCTTGACTTGAATTTTTGCGCTTATAGGTGTTTCAACGCTCACGTAGAGTGTTTCGCTGGAGAGTCGTAGGTAGGGTCTGTGCCCTGGCTTAACAATTATCTGTTGGGGTACTGGCTTTATTACGTATGGTCCAACTATGAGGGCATCTCGGAACGTTTTGCCGCTTAGTTCCTGTAGATTGGCCGGTCTTTCTCCCGGATGCCTTCTGAGCAGCCTTTCAGTTAGGAGGTCTATGGGCTCTGGGGAAGGAAGAGGTGCTCCCAAGATTGTGCTTATGATCGTTGCTCCTAGGCTCCAGTAGTCGCTTTGAAATGTTGGGTAGCCCTTTTCCTGTTCGGGGGCTATGAATCCAGGTGTTCCTGCGTACAATGCTGGGGTTTTCCCACGGTAGATGCTCACATCGAAGTCCAGGAGCATTATGCATTGCCCGCTTGCTATATTGTTTGGGTTAACGTCTCTATGTATTACTCCTTCACCGTGAATATAATCTAGAATCTCTGCTAGGGCGATGACCACCTGTTCATCTACCCCGCTGAGTGGTGTTGCCTCGACTCTTTCAAGTAGCAGGCAGTCTCCCTTCCTAAACACATAAAAAGTGTTTAGGGCATTTCCTAAACACTTTATATCAATGTCTGTAGGTAGCCAAGAGAGAGCGCAGTGGGGAGACTTGGCGCTAGAGTGGGGTTATTCGAAGCCTGCCTCTGAGACTACTTTTTTCCTCAAGTTGCGGCCTATCCGTGGAGGAAGCAAAAAGGTTGCTGCCGTTATTTGCCTTGACACATCTCTGTCTATGCAGAACTACGGGAAAATAGAGGCTGCCAAGTCTGCTGTGCTGAGTCTGTTTAACATGGGAGAACTCTTCACAGAGGGTGACATGATTTCATTGCTGTCCTTTTCAGATGATGTAAATACTATTATAAATTTTAAGCCGGTCTTGGAGCTCGACTTTACAGATTTCAGCTCCGTAACTGGGATGAGGGCTGCAGGGAACACTGCACTTTACCAGGCAATGCAAAAAGCCTTTAAATTGGTAAAGAGGGTTGATCCAGTTAGTTACTCTAGGCTTGTTATAGTGGTAACAGATGGGGATCCTTGGCCAAGGTACAGGGAGTTAAAGCATTACGAAAAAATGGCGAAAGATTACTTCGAAAACAGGATTTTATCTATCATTATTGGTATAGGAAGGGATTACACGGATACGTACATGGAGCCCTTTAGGAGGCAAGGTGGAAGGTGGATACACCTTGAAGATGAGAGAGAAGTGGAGAAGCTGGCGGAATTTTTCAAAGTAGAAATAGCTAAGGCGAGGGGAGTATTGGAGAGGGCTAGAGTTGAGATATGGGTGAATGGTGGAAGGGTGGAGAAGGCACAGCTACATGGAATGACTATAAGAAGTGTACCTCCATCGAACCACTTCAAGCAGGAACTGGAAGAGCTTACGCCACTGATTCCTTATTCAGTATTCTTACGCATTAAGAGAAACACTAACACTTCTGTGCAATGGCGTATAGACTACTTGGGGCGTTCAACAACTAACACATTGCTAATACCTTACGAGATAGAATACATACCGCCAACTGTGGTAACATTGCCTCTGATTGTGCTTGATGACGTTGAAAAGGGGCAGGTAGATTCTGACAAGTTGTCACAAGTGGCGGAGGTCACGACTGATCCTTTTACTGGGGAGATTCTCAGCCAAGCTACAGGGCTCTCTGCAACGGAGGCACGGTCAAGAATTTTGAGCCGTGAGCTCTGCAAGCTGTGGGTTGAGCTTTGGGCATCGCCAGCTACTGTGAAGATTGAGGGTCCTCTGGGGTCTCCCTCCCTCTTCGAGTACACTCAGAACGTCAATACAAGGACTGCCTTGTTTCAGGTTCCTAGAGGCAGATATAGGCTGATAATTGAGGCTGGAGGAGTGAGACGAGTAGGTGAGGTGGAGGTGCGTGGAGACCAAGAAGTAGTGTTTTCAGCTCCCTCTAGGGGAATGATTCAGCGTCAATCGGGATATTGCCCCCGCTGTGGTGCTCCTGTGGAGCCGGGTGCAAGGTATTGCTGGAGGTGTGGTGCAAAGCTAAAGTAAAGTTTTGAGGATGATTATTAAAACGTGGGACCTGGCAACTTAAGGCTTATTAGGCCCCCCTATTTAAGCTCACGCCATGCTAAGCATCAAGTCTCTAGTTGAGAGTCTTGGCGTCTTTGAGAGGAACAAGGTCCCGCTCGAGCTCAAGGTCCTAGGCCTGGCCTCCTACGTCCAGCTTTCAAGCCTTAGGAGGGCCGCCAGGGCCCTGTCCGAGATCCACAGGGTCTCAAAGACAGCTGTTTGGAAGTGGGTCAGGAAGCTCGGCGAGAAGATATGCATAGAGCCTCCCAAGATGCCTAAGGGGCTAGTGGCGTTGGACGAGACTTGCGTGAAGGTGAATGGGCTTGAGTACTGGGTCTACGCAGCCATAGACGTCGATAGGAACGAGATACTGCCCATGAGGGTGTTCCCATCTAGGAACGCGTTGGCCACGAAGCTATTCGTAGAGGATGCCCTAAAGTATTGCGATGGGAGGCCTACCTTCACTGTGGACGGCGCTCCATGGCTGAGGGGAGTCCTCGAGGAGCTTGGCCTGAGATACAGCGTGGAGCCCTTTCGGTGATAGGAGCTTAGTAGAGTCCGTGTATTCGTCTTTCAAGCAGAGGACTAAAGCATTCTTCAACAACATAACCTCGAACCCGCTGGACAGGAGCGAGAGGTTCAGGAGGCCAATGCTGTGCTGGGGACTATTCATAAAGCTATTCATGCTGTACTACAACTACTTAAGGAGGTGGGCTTAAGTTGCCAGGTCCAAAACGTATGCATAGTTTTGATGTAAAGGTTGTAAACTTCTTCCTCCCTCCTCTCCATCAAATCTGCGGCTTTAAGCAAGCTCGACAACCTTCTCTACAGCTTCGTTTACCAGCTCTTTAACTTCAGCTTGCTTGATCTCGGCTTTAAACTCGAAAGAGCGCGCCCTGAAAACCTCCCTCCCCAAACGCTCGTTGAACAGCTTGCACCCGTACTTCACCAGGGTCCAGACCCTCAAGTCCGTTTTGGATACCCTTTTCCACCTCCCTAATGTCCTCAACCTTCCGAAATCCACTTCATTCCTCCTAAGGTACAAGGTCGCGAAAGCGTCCACGAACGACCACTCAGCCAAGCAATCGACGATGCACGGTTCAAGGTTTTCGACAAGCAGGCCGCCAACACTCCTGTACTCGTAGGGTATTTCCCTGTGGAATTCAACTTCAAAGCTCCAGTCCATGCTCTCCGCAAAGGTCTCTAGGGCTCTCTTGTAGGATCGATCGTTAACGGCCAAGCGGAAGACATCTCGGTGGACGAAACCGTAGTTCCACAAGCTCGCTGCGGTCTGCTTCACCACCACCTTGAAGCCTCTATCCCTAGCTAGGAACTCCCAAGCGTCCCTGTAGCTCTCCGGGATCCAGTACCAACCCCAAGCTACGCGCTTCACCCCGCCGCTCTCAACCAGCCTGTGAAGGTACTCCTTAGCCCTAGGGTGGATCTCTCTCACGGAGCTCAAGCTGAACAAGCTCCCAGACCAGCTCCCTACCAACCTAGCCTTGAAATCATCCAGATACACGAAGTCACCTTTAGTATATGTTTGGCACGTGTACTTAAGCTTTTAGCGTTGCGCGCGCTGCCCCGCTATGCACCGCTGTCGAATACTCAGCATTAAGCGCGGTTTTGTAGAGCGTATCGCCGTTGCTTTGGGAGCGCGCTACACGCGCTTAGAAGTACGTGCACGTTAGGTACACGAGACCGGCAGGGTGATCACTCTAGCTGAGTCCAGGCTGAACGAGCTTCCAGAGCGGGCTTTTTGTCTAAGTAGTGGCGCGCAAACATTTACTGGTTCTTAGCTTCCGGTTTCGCTGATGGGCTTAAAATCGGGGGGCATAGGCGGTTGGCGTTTGCGCGTAAGGATTATCAGGATTGCTGCGAACCCCACGGTTGCGGCCGAGGTGATGATCAGCTTTGTGTAGTCTGTGGTCCACTCGGCTTTGAGCGTGCAGGGGCCCTCTACGAGGAAGGTCGCTTTTCCGGCTGCCTGGTCGACGAGCTGGACTGTGCATTTACCGCTGACCACCTTCAAGCCTGTGAACACCTGCTCGATTAGGAACCCTGTTCTCGTGGGGTCTATTCTTAGGGTGGCTGTTGAGCCCTCGTTTTGCCATTCTCCGCCCTCGATGACGGCTGTACCGTGCTCGCTGGTAACTGTAACCCTGTACTGCTTCACCCACTGAGCTTTGAGGTTGTAGGGTTTATCCACTTTGATCCAGACTTCCGTGTCCGTCCCTTTAACGTCTCCGGTCCAGCCCGCGAAGACCACTCGGGTGTTTTCATCGAGCTGGATGATGGTCGACTTCAATGCGACTCTCGCTTGAGCCCCTTCAGGGTACCAGCCGACGCCAGCCACGTCTCCGTAGTCTGTTTGAACCGTAACCATGTGTTCCACCTCGAACGCTGCCTGGTAGCTTGCAGCGCCTGTGACAACTATCGTTCTAGTGTTGCTCGCATCTCCATCGCTCCACTGCTTGAATACGTACCTGGAGTTGCCCCCAGCCGGTATCGCTTTCTGGACGAAAAGCGTGTGGGCCGACTCTTCGTCCCACCTGAAGACCACGCTCCCCCTGTACTCGATCCCATCGACCACTACCGGTAAGCCCGGTGGAGTGGTGCTCACGGTGACGGAGTACTTCTTCGATTCGACGTTGAATTCTGTCCAGTTGCTCGTAGCGCCCACGTAGTCGTCGTTGCCGGGCCAGCTCGCTTGAACGCTCCACTTCCCCGCTCTGTTGGGGGTGAACACGTAGCTGAAGCTCCCCGTACTTGTGGCGTCTACCTCCACGACGGTTGTGCTACCGTCGGGGGAGACTATCTTCAAAGTCACGCGCGCGGGGACCCCGGGGTTGATCGAACCGGTTATGCTGACGGGGTTTCCCCGCTCCACGCTAGCTGGCGTAACTGCAACGGTGATCGACGAGGGTTTCTTCACTTTAACCACGTTGATTGTTATCGTGTTGCTTGTGCAGATGAGCGTCCCATCTTCCGCGTACACTTGGAAGTACAGCGTATGCTGGCCCGGGACATCCCCGTAGAAAGAGCCGACGAGCACCCTATCGGGCCCGGGAGCCGAGTAGGGGCCGTAGTACCCCGAAGGGGGGAACCTCCTTACAGTCCCATCCGGGTAGCCCTCGTAGAACACGATGTAGTAGTTCGCGGCTCCGACATCGTCCCACCACAGGTAAATGTACGTAGACCCCTTGTAGGGTATCTCGTAGTCCTTCGCCCAAATGGAACACTTTCCAGATGGAGGAGGCCCCGGCATCAACGCCCAGTCGAGCGCGGCTACGCGAGATGTACCGGTAAGAAGTACGGATGCGACAGTAAAGAAGAGTAGGATAAGCTTCTTGTTCATAGCTATCCCAGCGTTTAGATGTATAGACTAGTTTATATGCTTTACTTACGCTCGCTCGCGCAGCGCGCAGGCACCGCGTATCGCGCACGATAATAGCTGGTTACCGCGCGACCGTAACGGATGGGCGCGCTGAATGGTTCGAGTACGGTTTTATAGGGTGTTTCCACCGGTGTTTTATGGGTTTACTGGGTTTCAAGCGCGAGGGCGGCGCTTTCGAGGTGCAACCCGACGATTTGCAGACCCACGCGGTGGTTTTAGGCGCGACCGGCTCCGGCAAGACCGGCCTCCTAGCGGTGCTCGCGGAGGAGCTGGCTCGCGAGGGGGTTCGGGTTTTAGCGGTGGACGTGAAAGGGGATCTCGCCAACTTCGCTGTGAGGGACGAGGAGTGGGAGAAGCGGGCCGCCGGCGAGGGGGTTTCCGGGAGGCGCGCAGAGGCTGTAGTGTACACGCCCGGCAAGTGCGACTGCAACCCTTTGAAGCTCCTGCCTCCCCCGCCCGGGCTCGGCGCCTCCTGGGCGGCTGAAGCGATCCTCTCGCTCACCAGCTTCAAGGGTAGCCCGCAAGCTCGCGCGCTCCTCTCCAGCATCCTCGCCGAGCTGGAAGGCGCTTCGCTGGCCGACCTCTCCCGCGCGATCCTCGAGCCGCCGGTGAAGGTTGTCGGCGGCTTGCCGGTGGACGAGCTGCTCCCCCAGCGCTCGCGCAAGAGGCTCGCTGGGGAGCTGGCTTCGCTAGCCGCCGACCCCGTTGCGGGCTGCTTCTCCGCCGGCGCCGACCTCGACCTCGAAGGGGGGCCGCCGGTGAAGGTCGTGTACCTAGCCCACCTGCCGGAGGGGTTGAGGATGCTCGCCGCCTCGCTGCTCCTCTCTCGCGTCTACTCGTGGATGGTTTCGAAGGGCGGCTCGGAGAGGTTGAAGCTTGCTGTGGTTTTCGACGAGGCTAGGGGCTACCTACCCCCCTACCCGAGAAACCCGCCGCCCAAGGAGCCGCTCACAGCGCTGGTGAGGCAGGGTAGGGGCTTCGGCGTCTCCGTGCTCGCCGCAACCCAGAACCCGAGGGACCTCGACTACAGGACCCTCTCGAACGCCGGCTTCTGGGCTGTCGGGCTCTTGAGGGCGAAGCAGGATAGGGAGGCGGTCGCCGAAGCCCTAGCGGAGGTTTTCGGCGTAGCGAAAGCGGAAGTCTCCCAGGCGGTTGCCAGCCTCAAACCGAGGGAGTTCCTCATCCTCTCCAGCGCGAACCCGGAGCCGGTGATCGTGAAGGTGAGGCACGCTTTAACCCCACTCAAAGGCCCCTTGAGCCCAGCTGAGCTGAGGAGGCTTTGTCCATCGACCGCGCCGGCCGCCCCGCTCCAGCTACCCCAGCTCACCCTGGAGAAGCCGGGCCGCGGAGCCTACAAGCCCTATCTGCTCGCCGAGGGCGTAGCGGTCTACGAGCTCCCCAGCGGCAAGGCGGTGGAGAGGAGCTTCAAGCTCGCGCTGGATCTGGAAACGCTCCAAGCCCTACCGCTCGACCCTCAAGCCGCTTTGAAGCTGGGCGCGCCGCAGGGAGCAGCCGCGCCGCCGAAACATGTGCTGGAACGCGCGCTTAGGGAGACGGAGCGAGCCGTCGAACTGGCTTTAACTGAGAAGGTGTACAAAGCGGCAGGTCTCACCTCGGAGCCAGGTGAACCGCTAGCCAGCTTCCAAGCGAGGGTTGCAGCGGAGCTTGAAGAAAAGAGGAAAGGGGTTGACAAGAAGTACAGGGAGAGGCTGACCCGCCTGCTCGGTGAGCTCGAGCGGACAGCAAAGCGCAGGGAGGAGGCTGAGCGCGAAGCCGCTGCAGTCTTCGGCGAAGCCGTTGGTGCGATCCTCTCGGGGAAGCTAAAGCGAGGGTTGACAAAAGCCGCGGGAAAGGGGAGGAGGACACGAGCCAGGGTGGAGGAGCTTAAAGCTAGGGAGGGGGAGATCCTAGGGCAGATCGAAGCGCTGAAGCAGGAGCGGTCTGGAGAGCTGCAAAAGCTCGAGGAAGCTTACAGGATATCGACGGTGGAGACACGTCCGCAAATCCGCGAAGTGCGCTTCAGCCTACTCTGGGTTCCCAGCTGAAGCTTGGTATGCCCACGACATAGCCGAGCTCAGGGGCAACCATTGCTACTACTGAAGAGTTTTCGACAGTGGTAGCAGTACCAAAGTTGGTATTGTTGCATCCAGATGGCAGGTTTACCGCAGTAGGGTCAGTTTTCTCAAAGGATGAATTTAAATTTCTCTCTATCAAGTTGCACCGCTCGGCTCTCTAAAAGCTGTACCAGCATCTCAGCGTCCATCTCCAGTTTCTCTAGTTCGGCGATCTCGTTTTTAATATTCTGAATTTTTTCTCTAGTTTCTTCTTTAATTTCTCAATTTCCGTTTTCTGTAGTTCCTCTTTCTTTGAACCAAGAGAATCTTTTGGTTCTCCCAGAGAAAAATCTATCACGTCTAATGAATATGCTTTGCCTCGATGGGCGTTGGGAGGTTTTCTTCACTAACATTACTGCACAATCTGGCAATAGAATAGTTCAGGAACCGGTAATAGTAATAATTTTCCTTTATGCTCTCTTTTTCTGAGCGGTGCCTCAATAGTCATTTTCATCCCACTTCCTACATTTCCTTTAAGGTAATGTTTTTAATGAGAACGCGCGCGCTCGTTGGTGTAAGCTTAGTAATTTGGCTAGCGATAGAGGGAATGATAGCTACCCTCAAATTCCCAGGTTCCCCTGATGCAATACATGCTCCCGATGTTTTTGCAAGTGGTAACGTCCAATCGGTAGCTCAGGAAGCGATAGTGAGCGCGCGCGAAGCAATTGCAGAAAGGAGCTACTCAAAGTACTGTGGATAATGGCTGCGTAAGAACGACATGCGTTCTCTTATTGTCCTCTCTATTTCTCTCACTACCTCCTCTTCTTCCTTTACTTGCTTCTCTAATTCATTTTTTCGTTTTTTCAAATCCTCTACCTCCTTTTCCTGTTTCTCTGCCTTCGCAAAAAGAATGGCCGTCTCCAGCGAAGAAATTTCATCCTTTTTTTGCTCTATACTCTTCTCCTTTTCTTCCAGAAGGTCAAGCAATCTCTTAGTCTCCCTTATCATGCGCAAGACTCTCTCTCTTTCGCGCGCCCTCTCTTTCTTTTCTAGTTCTTTTGCCGCTTCCCTCTCAAGCTCTTCCTGTAGTTCTTCTCTCTTCCTCTCTTTCCGCTCTCTTCTCTTTAACCACCCTATCTTTCTCTCAAACTCCGCTTTTATTTCCTTTTCTCTTCTCCCCATCCTCCTCTCTAGATATGCGAAGAGCATTTCCTCGAGTTCTCTCATGCTCGGCCGCTCGTCAGGGTTTACCTTAATGCACTTCTCGATTATCGAGTCAAGATCATCATCCCCGGTTTGAACCTTTACTTTACCACTTCTTTCCAATCGTGCAAGCTCATCTACATACTCGGTTTCGAGGAGGGGGAAGAGATTTTTACCAGCTACAGCCTCATAAAGGACGAGCGCTAGGGACCAGACGTCGCCTTTTTGGCTCGGCCTGCCGGTTTTCACGTGCTCGGGTGCTGCATAACCGTACGTGAGGGGAACTACGCTTCTCGTGGTGGCCGCTACCGCTCGAGCGGAGTTGAAATCCGCAAGCCTCGGTATCCGATCTCTAGAGAAGAGGATATTGTTAGGTTTCACGTCTCCGTGCGCGTAGCCGAGCTCGTGGATTGCAGCTAGAGCGTCAGCCACCTGCACGATAATCTCAACCGCCGTAACGGGGTCGAGCCTACCCTGCTCCTCGAGGAGATCGGCGAGAGAGCCGCCCTCACAATACTCGAAAACAAGCGCTGGCGGGTCATCACCAGAAGCCTCTAGAAACCTTTCAAACTTCACAACGCAAGGATGATTCAAACCAGCTACAGCCTCAAGCGCTTTAGCCTCTTTTCCGATAGCCCCGTACATGCTCGCTTTGCCAACTGGTTCACTGTGAACTTTCCAATCGTAAAAGCCTGCAGGGATCTTTAAGACGTGGCTAATCCCGTCTTCGTCGATGCATAGCAGCGTGGCTGAGATCCCTGTTTTACCGAGCAGGGAGCGGCACTCGTAACCGTGAACCCTCACAGGGTTCTTAAGACGTTGAGACTTCAACTTGGGCAGTCTCACGTCTACAGCCTTGCCAACGTAATGCTCTACCAAATTCTCCAGCGGTAAAGAAGAGGGCTTCAGCGCGCGCGCTTCTTCGTTCTTCGCAGACATTACACACTCAATACGCTGCAGGATTATTTATCCCTTTTTACGACAGGGGGGTGCAAGCGCCAGCGCGGTTCTACCGAACGCGCGCAGCCTAAGGAGACAACGTGTGAACGTGTGCTTTCCCTGAAACTGTTGAGAAGCTAAGATCTTCCGGCGCGTTTATGCGCATTCATCTTTGTATGTTATGGCGTATGCTTTACACAGTCTGCCAGCTAAAATCTAGAGCGGGGTGTCAGCTTAGTTTTGTTCCGCACTTCCAGCAGTATTTCGCGCCGAGCTCTACTGGTGCTCCGCAGTTGGGGCACTTCCTGACCTTGTCCGCTATCTTCAGCCAGACGATCTTTGAGGTTTTCGAGCCGGAGGACTCCACGCTCACCTTCACCGGCACTTCACCGCCAACCCTCGGCTTCACAGGCACCTCCACCACGGTCTCACCTGATAACTCCACAACCTCAGGGTTAATCCAATCCACATCACCCTCAAGGCTTAAAGCAGCTGTACCCGAACCCCGAACCCTCACGAGAAGCCTACCCCACTCACCAACGTGTAGACTTGAACACTCCACGCTGACGATGCTCGGAGTTGACCCCAAAAAGGTCTCGAGAACCTTAACGACCTCGGCGTGGCCGAGCGCGCGAGCGATGTCTAGAGGGGTCCAATCCCCATTGCTCCTAATGGCTGGATCAGCACCTTTTTCAAGTAGTAGTTTAACTACATCGAGGTGACCATTTGCTGCAGCATTGTGCAGCGGGGTTAAGCCGTCCTCATCTCTCGCATTTGCGTCCGCGCCGTGCTCCAGAAGCAGCCTAACGACCTCGGCGTGCCCCTCAGAAGCCGCGACGTGCAGCGGGGTAATGCCGTGCTCATTCTTAGCATTCACATCTGCACCATTCTCCAGAAGCAGCCTAGCCACTTCTACGTACCCCCTTGAAGCCGCATAGTGTAGCGGGGTTAAGCCGTCCTCATCTCTCGTGTTAACGTTTGCGCCCTCTCTCAGGAACTCGATAACCTTATATGCATTCCCTCTCTTAACTACTTCTAAAAGCTTCTTATCAAGCTCTCCATTCAAAACCATCGTGTAAAGATTTAACAGGCTCGATTATAAGCTTTGCTCGAAATTCCGTTCTCCCCACCCGTGCTCGCGCTTTGAGCGTGAAACCCTTCGGCGCCAACGTGCACCGATTTAGCCTCTTTCGCGCTACGGAAGCTACACGATGGATCCCGCGGATCGCGCTGATGTCTGCGCTTCAGCGGTTTTCCGCGCTTCAAGAGCGGCTCTTTTCACGGCTTCGCGGAGCTCATCCGAGAGCTTTTCAACCCTCTCGGAGAGCTCGGCGAGCCTCCTCATGTGCCTCCACGTCACCTCCCTGTAGGTGGCGGGCGAAATCCTCTTCTCGTTAAGGAGCTTTGAAGCTTGAGAGAGCGCCCAAACGCAGTCTTCCCGCTCCTTCAAGAGCACATACAGCTCTTCAGCCTTCCTTAAAACCTCGTCTAAAACTGGAGCGGGTAAAGCCGACAGGGAGAGGTCGCTGGTCGAGCTCGACGCGTAATCTTCAGCTCTCGAAACGGGGAGGTAGATGATCTTCGGAGGGACTTGAACCTCCACAGCCTTCGCTCTCCGACCATAGAGGAAGCCTAGCGCGAAAGCGGCGGAGAGAGTAAGCGAGCCCACGAGCTGCTGTCTCATAAGGTGTTTATGTGCGTTTCTCCCGTGCCGCTTTTAGCGAGCTTTAGAGGTAAAGCATTTCAACGTTCCATAATCCATTTGAAGCATGGGCGATCAAGAAGAGCTTCTTAAGGCTGCTCTAGAGGGAAACGTAGAAAAAGTTGAAGAATTATTGAGTAAAGGTGTCGATCCGAACGTTAAAGATGAAGACGGGAACACCCCTCTGCACCTAGCGATCAAGGCGAACCACTTGCAGATAGCGAAGCTCCTAATAGAGAAGGGGGCGGACGTGAACGCGAGGGATAGGTACGGGTGGACGCCGCTGCACATCGCGGCTGGGCACGGGAACCTAGAGGTCGTTCAGCTTCTCGTTGAGAAAGGCGCAGACGTAAACGCGAAAGATGCTCAGGGCCGGACCCCCCTGCACGTCGCCCCCGTTGCAGACGTGGGGCACGCGGACGTTGTAGAGTTCCTTGTCGGCAAGAGTGTCGACGTTAACGCGAGGGATAGGTACGGGAGAACGCCGCTGCACTACGCGGCTGCCGCGGGGCGTGCCGAGGTCGCTAAGCTGCTCCTGGAGCGTGGAGCGGACGTAAACGCTAAGGAGGACAAGTATGGCGATACCCCGCTGCACGCAGCGGCTGCTATGGGGCATGCCGAGGTCGCTAGGCTGCTCTTGGAGCACGGCGCAGACCCCAGCATCGGAGATAATGATAGTGTGACCCCTCTAGATGTTGCACGAGAGGAGGGGCACGAGGAGGTTGCCAGGGTTATCGAGGAGTTCATGAAGCGGAGGAGGGGTGGAAGGGTTAAGAAGCCTGTGGCTACTTCAACGAGAGCTTCAGCTCGGGAGCCTGTACCTGCTGCTCCAAGCATTCTCGGCGTGGAGTGCTCAAGTCTTCGTGTTGGTGAGTGGGGTAGGCTCCTCGTGAGGGTTCGGGGCTCGGGTACTGCTGCTCTGAGCCTTGAGGGTGATGTGGATTGGCTGGATCCCGGTCGCGTCAAGCTTTCCGGCGATGCCGTGGTGGAGGTGCCCGTGAGGCCGAGGGCTGCTGGCGAAGTACCCGTAAGGGTTGTTGTCAGATCCCCGGGTGGGGAGGACGCCAAGATCACCTGGTTAAAGGTGGTGGATAGGGCTGGGAAGTGCCCTAGCTGTGGAGCACCAGCCGAGCCGGGAGCGAAGTACTGCTGGAAGTGCGGAGCAAAGCTGGTGCTATGATGCTTGTTGAGTACTTAGTTGTGTGTTTGTTTTAACGTAGGTGCGCGTTATTATCCTTTCCCTCATTTAAAATTGCAAAGCTCAAAACTAGGTAATGTAAGTCAGATTATTCCGTGACTTTAGCCCCGCAGAATCCGCAGTACTTCGCACCGGGCTCTAGAGGCATGCCACAGCAGGGGCATTTTGAAACATTAGCGGAAGTCTGGATTAAACTAACAGTTAGCGTTCCCTTGGAAACCCACATTTCTATACACTTAACTGAAACTGCTACTTCACAACTAATAGGTGACTTGTAGCTAAGGATAGTTTCTCCCTTAACTCTTGTTGAAAGAAGGAGTCTCTTTCCCTCTAATGGGTAAATAGCTACTTCATAAAGATTAAACGGATGCGCAGTAATTTTAATCCTAAGAGCGCGCGCGCTATAATTTTAGCAACCTCTTTTCGCTCCCAAGTCTTAGCTAGGTCGAGAGCAGTCTTGCCCTCATTATCCCTAATACTTGGATTGGCTCCATTCTCTAATAATAGTTTTACAAGAGCGCGCGCCCTCTTTAGCTGCTTTGTGTAAGGGGGTTTGACCCCAATTGTCCCTCGCATTCACCTCTGCTCTATGCTCAATCAGCACTCTAGCAACATCGGCATGTCCCCTTTCTGCCGCGTAGTGTAACGGGGTTTCACCAATCGAATTCCTTGCGTTTACATCTGCACCACGCTTAAATAACAACTTACAAATACCTACGTAACCCTCTCCAGAGGCTACATGTAAGGGGGTTCTCCCAAGCAGATCCCGTGCATCCACATCGACAAGCTCTGCAAGTCGATCAACCTCGTAACGCGCTTTTAAATCATAAGGTGCCTTTTCCATGGCTTCAAAAAATCCTTTGCCAGGTTCCTTTTCCAGGCTAACACCTCTTCCCAGCTCATAAACAAAAAATGAGACCACGCTTAAGTGCTTTACTCAGGGGCAAGTGCACGTCCCAGGGCTTCCTCAGACGGGACGCGGGTTCAGCACTTAAGCTTTTTAGGTCAGGAAGCTCATCCTCGCGCGCTGCCAAGAAGTTAAGGCGGGGAAAGCGAGATGCATGCATCCTTCCCAGTCAGGCTGTCTCGGAAACCTTGTCTCGCTGACAGGCGCGTGTTTTTATAGGACGCAGCCGCTGTGCATCCGTGGATCTGCTGGGTTTCAAGCGCGAGGACGGTGCTTTCGAGGTGCAGCCCGGCGATTTGCAGACTCACGCGGTGGTTTTAGGCGCGATCGGTACCGGTAAAACCGGTCCTCTCGCAGTGCTTGTAGAGGAGCGCGCGCTGGACAAAAGCCGCGCGAGCTCTTACTCCAATGATGAATACAACTAAAGCTAAAACTGAGAGGAACCGTGACCGACGGATACCGTAAGGACTTTGAAGAGTTGTTATCATTCTGCCTGCTCTGCCTCAGGAAAGCATTCGTTCAGCTTAATTTCGTCCCGCACTTCCAGCAGTATTTCGCTCCCGGCTCTACTTGTGCTCCGCAAACTGGGCATTTCCCAGCCTTCTCCACAACCTTCAACCAGACGATCTTCGAGCTCTTCGAGCCGGAGGATTCCAAGCGCACCTTCACCGGCACCTCGCCCGCAGCCCTCGGCTTCACAGGCACTTCCACCACGGTCTCACCTGATAACTCCACAACCTCAGGGTTAATCCACTCCACATCACCCTCAAGGCTCAAGGTAGCAGTGCCCGAGCCCCGAACCCTCACGAGAAGCCTACCCCACTCGCCAGCGTAAAGCTCCGAGCACTCCACGCCGAGAATACTCGGAGCAGCACCACTGGAGTAGCTGAAACTCTAACCCCTCCCCCTCGCTTATACTCCTCGATAACCCTGGCAACCTCCTCGTGTCCCGCCTCTCGAGCAATATCCAGAGGGGTCACACTATCATTATCTCCGATGCTGGGGTCTGCGCCGTGCTCCAAGAGCAGCCTAGCGACCTCGGCATACCCAAAAGCAGCCGCGAAGTGCAGCGGGGTAAAGCCATCCTTGTTCTTGGCGTTCGCATCCGCTCCATGCTCTAGGAGCAACTTAGTGACATCAACGTGCCCCATAGCAGCTGCGAGGTGCAGCGGGGTCGGGATAAAGCTGTTCTTATTCTCAGCGTTCGCATCCGCGCCGTGCTCCAGGAGCAGCCTGGCAACATCCGCATGCCCCCAATAAGTCGCTCGGTGCAGCGGGGTCCAACCATGCTCGTTTTTAGCGTTGGGGTTCGCTCCCCTCTTCAGGAGCTCCCTAACCTTAGCGGCATTCCCATCCCCGACAGCTTCGAAAAGCTCCTCGTCCAAGCCCACACCAGTTGGATGAATGCTCTGCTAATAAGCGTTAAGCTGCTTGCAAAGCACGCTGATCGAGCCGCTGCGCGGATTTACCTCGCGGGCCTTCCGCGCTCGCAAAATTATTATAGTATTGAGCCGAGGAAGAGCTGTGGAGCTTGGGAAGTGGAGGTGCCCTGCGTGCGGCGCTGAGAACGAAGCTTTCGCGAGGTTTTGCACTTCCTGCGGGTCCGAGAGGCCAGGCTTGTGGCGGTGCAGTAAGGGGCACGCGAACCTCCCCTTCTTCGAGTACTGTACAGCGTGCGGTGAGCCTAGGAAGGTTGAGGAGTTTTTAAGCATTCTTAACGTTGAAGCGCCTACGCTCTCTGCCGGCGAGTGGGGTAAGATCGCTGTTAGAGTTAAAGGGTTTGGTAAAGTTTCTTTGACTGTTGAAGGTGATGTTGAGTACGTTTCCCCTGAGCCCGTAGAGCTGTCGGGCGAGTCGATAATAGAGGTTTCTGTTAAACCTAAGGGTATTGGAGATGTGCCGGTGAAGGTGACTGTCGAATCCTCAGGTAAGAGAGAGTCTAAAACCGTCTTGTTGAAAGTTAAGGAACCTCCTCTACCCTCGTTTGAAGTTTTGAGGGAGCGTTATATCGGTAAGGCTGTTGACGTGGAATTGCCTATTGTGACCCCGATAGAGCGCCCTAACATCTCGATTCACGGTTACGAGTGCCGCTCTACTCTCGCTTTGACGGAAATCTCTGCAACGCTGTTAGGTGTTGATGAGAACGGGTACAGCCATGTCTTGAAGATTCCTGTGAAAAGCTATTTGCAGAAAACCCACGGCGTGCGAATTGTAAAACCAAGTCAGTTCAAAAGGTTCGGTAAAGAGGTCGAATTCCTCCGCCATGTAGCTGGTTTAAACCACCCGTGCATCGTGAAGTTTGAGAAAGCTCTTGAAGCTTACGGCGACGACCCTCCCGCTCTCGTTTTCGAGTTTTGCGAGGGCGGCTCTCTCGCCGACTTGCTGGAGAAGTATGGGAAGCTCAATCCTGTTACAGCGGTTAGAATCATCGTGCAGATCGCCGATGCTCTAGCTGCAATCCACGAGCTCGGCTACGCGCACGGAGACGTGAAGCCCGAGAACATCCTCTTCTCTAGAGATCGGATACCGAGGCTCGCGGACTTCAACTCCGCTCGAGCGGTAGCTGTTGTTTCAGACAGTGAGGTCCCCCTTACTTACGGTTACGCTGCACCAGAACAGCTTGCTAGCCGAAGGCCTAGCCAGAAAGGCGATGTCTGGTCTCTCGCACTAGTCCTCTACGAGGCTGCAACGGGTAGAAGTCTCTTCCCGCTCGATGACATGGGGTACCAGGAAGCCGTTGCTCGACTGGAGAGAGGGGGAAGCGTAGAGATCCGAACCGGGGATGGCGATCTCGATGCGATAATCGAGAAGTGCATCAAAGTGAAACCAGATGAGCGCCCTAGCATGAGAGATTTCGAGAATATGCTTTTTGAGTATCTAGAGAAGAGGAGAAAAATTTGAACACGGTCTTCCGCTCACCGACGAACATGAGAGCGGAGCCCGCCTTTTTCCCATTATAAGAAAAACGAGATAAGACAAATACGGAATAACATCCTAAAGAAGGGCAGACTCTTCTATCCGTCCAAGAGCTGAAACGTAAAGATCTTTTTGCGTGAGAGCTTAGATGCGGAGCTTTTTGAAGCTGTTGAAGAACGCGCGCTATTTCGATTCTAAAACGCGTTCCCGTTCAGCATTACAGGCTAGCGTGGTTTCGAGGAGACTTGGGAAGCTGCCGCGAGAGGGGTGTGAGTCCTCGGTGGGCGCTAGGCTTCTGCCCACGTTTCTCTATCACTTTTGCGTGCTCTTTTTCACGAGCTCTTCCCGCGCTCTCTCGTAGAACTCCTCTGAGATCTCCCCTTTGAGGAGTCTCCTGTCGAGGTTGAGTACCTCCTCGCTGTAGACGGGCGGCCCGGCGTGGCCGAGGGCGCGGCGCAGCTCCTCCGCCAGCCCGCTGGCGAGCGGCTCCCGCTTGTTGTAGTAGAGCTCTCCGGTCTTCAGGTTTACGAGTATGTACAGCGGGTTGGAGGATCCTTCGGCAAGCTTCCTCGACGACGGGTCCCAGCCGGTTGGCGATGCGAGGAGGTAGATCGTCGGGTGGTCTTCTGGTTTCGGCAGCTCGAGCTCCTTCACCGCGCCTCCCACGTCTGCGGGTTTATCGTCCCTCCCTCTTTCGCAGAGGGTGCTCAGCCTCGAGTAGGAGCCCGCGTACACCTTCAGCAGGGCCTTCCTCCTGATCCCGCCCGTGGAAAAGGTGTACTCGATGTAGAAGTTGCTGGGGAGCTCCTCCTCCAGCTCCTCCTCCTTCACCCTCCTCCTCTTCGCCAGCTCCTTCAGCTCGCCCTCCGAAGCCCTCCGCTCTTTTCTGGAAACCTCCGCCTCGGGGAAGGGCTTCCACGACCTCAGCGCTGACTCGGCGGCCAGCTTAAAGTTGCCGACGAGCGCGCGCGCCGTCTCCGCCGTCACAACGTGCTCGAGCTCCGCCGGCCTCGCCCTGCGGACCAGCACGTAGCTGCCCCTATCCTCCTCTACCACGGCTGCGGGGTCCTCGAGTACGACCGTCACGTCGTCCCGCACGTGGAAGGGGAGATCCTGGACGATAACCGGCTTGGGAAACTCCCTCTTCTCCGGCATGCGCTCGCCCAGAATCTTCCCCACGAGAGCGGCTATCGCGTGCGCCGCCGCCTGCGAGAGCAGCTCCTCCAAGTCCACGGTCGGCTGCGGGGGAGGCGGGGAAGGTGGGGGCGGTACCTCCCTCTTTTCCTCCTCTCTCGCTCTCTCCTCGGCTTTCTCCTCTCTCTTCTCCAGCTTCTCCCTCGGTTTCACCTTTAGCTGCACCTCGCCTAGGTTTACGCTGTGGAGGTTCCCGCGGGGGTCCGTGTACTTTAAGGGGGGTAGCTTCACGGTGCCGCTGCCCGGCGCTATAACCCTTAGGCTCGCGGTTAGCTCCTCGCCCGGCTCGAGCGCGAAGGTTTCGGTTGAGCCGTCGTAAGGGTGCGTCACCTCGACCTTGAGGGGTACAGTGCCCTTGTTCCTCAACCCGACTTTGAGCTCGACCATCTCCCCCTCTTCTAACTCCTGCGTTATCGGTAAAACCTCCGCCTCCAGAGCCGGCTTGAAGGGCTGCACCTCCAGCGAGAGCTCCTTCGAGATCGTGGTGGGGTAGCTCCCCTCAACGTTGACCTTCACGCCAAGCTTCTTTACGCCCGTTCCCTTAGGCTTCACTCGGACATCGAAGATCCTCCCTTCGAGGGGCGGCACCTCCGCTTCCCGCGGCGCTTCAACAAGCTCGAAATCTCCGGAGAAAGATAGCTTGCACTTCACCGGTAGCGCTCTCGGATTGTATATGGAGATAGCAGCCACCACCTCGTCGCCTTCGTAAGCGACGGGGGAGCCGCACTCCAATTCCACTTCGGGTTCCCCCTGCAACCTTTTCCTCGCGGTTAGCAGCCTGCTGCGCACCCTCTGCCTGTGCTCCTCCCTCATCCAAGGGGGCAGCGGCTCGAGGCACGGGTCGTCCAGAAGCTTCCCGAGCTTCTCGATGCAATCTTTGAGCACAGATTCCCCGCGCACTTGAACCTCCTCGAGAAGATCCCTTTCTCTCCCCTCGTCGAGGAAATCGCACGTGCGAAGCATTTTGCGCACGCAGTCTCGAACAGAGCTCGAATCAGGCACGCTGATGAAGCTCGGCGGCAAATATAAGCATAGCGCGCTCGACGAGCTAGAGGCTAAATTCAGAAGCTGATTGCGAAAGGCAGCCAATACTCGTAACTCCCTATATTGTCGATGCGCAAGGTAGCTACCCTTTAGGGTCTGTACCGGGGGTTAAGCTAGGTTTAGTATCGTGGTTGGATGCGGTTGAGCAGCATCTCCGCCCGCGGGCACTTTCTCGCGATAAGTTCCAACAGTTTGCTCAGTGCTAGCGCGTCCTTCTCATAGAGAGCGTGGGCTAGAGCGTCGAAAATGTTGAAATCCTCTATAAAGCCGCTCAGCTCAAAGGCTTGGGTTGCTGCCTCTTTTTCAAACCCCTTGACTTCTACCTCGTGCTTTAGAGCCTCTAACAGCTTGGAAATTCGATCTTCATCTTGTTTACTCTCTTTTACAATTATTTTAATCTTTAAATTTTTTAGGCATTCTCCCGATTTTTTGATGTCGTCAAGCCATCTAGTAAGGTCAACTTCTCTACCTTCGAGCTGTGCGATTATGCTGAGCCGCGTTTCCAAGCTCTTGGTGAAGTGCTCGTAATCGTGAAGGAAGTTAGAGGCTATCTCAAAGAATAGTAGCCCAGCGAGCTTAGCCTTTTCCTCTTCCCAGCTTCCACCTTCTTCCAGCTTTATGAAAATCGCTTTCTTTTCGTAGCTGAAGCACACATCGTCAACCGTCATTTTGAAGACCCAGTGTTTCAGCCGTGAAGGGTACTCGCTCTTGCAGTCGTCAGCTAAGTGCTCGAAGATGAATTTTCCCCTCCGCCTAGAGAAGTCCGCTGCATCGGCTAAGCGGAGAACCTCGGCGAGAGGCTTCAAGTTCACAGTGTAACCTCCAACTTTGCATGTGTAGTCTGAGGGCTCAACGCTGCTGTTGTGCCACTTAGCTAGCAGCGCTAAAGGTTTTACAACATCGGAGACCGTTAAAGGTCTCAGGTCGGCTATTTCGAGCAGTGCCGGCAGGTGTTTTTCGATATAGAGCGCGCTGATCCACGGGTGCAGCTTCCTTAAAACATAGGCGTCTAGGTAGCTTAAGGGGGTTTTCGAGCTTAACGTTAAGACTCCATTTTTGAAGTAACTGGTATAGTTTTCGCCGAGCTTTTCTTTCAGATCCACTATTGTTTTAGGTGAATCTCTCTGAATAGCATCTTCGGTGAGCTTAAACTCGTTAATCAACCTAGGCGGTAGCGCCATACCGCAATCGTGGAGGTAAGCAGCGCACTCGAGGAGTGCCCGGTGCGCGGGCGCGTTCGCGCCAACAAAATCGGCAAGTCTCGTGGCGAGTTTAGCAACGTTTCTAGCGTGAATGTGGTCATGGAGGACAAAATAGGGGAATAGCGCGCGCTGGTAACTTAAAGCGTAATTGCTGAACTCGATGCAAAAGCTGCAGAGACTATCCCAAGGTGAGCCGCTATTGCTTGAGCTGACCATAATATTGCGAAAAGCTATCGCTATAATAGCATTGCTATTCTCCTCCGAGACCCCACTCTAAGAGATGGCTTTACTCCTCCGCCGGAGCTGTTAAAAACGGATTGTTTTCGCTGGGCCTCAGGTGCTTTGAGCGCTCTAGCTTCTAATCTATATACCTTTGGCAGTTGTAGCAGTACCAGCGTTGGTATTGTGGTACCCAGGTGGCTGGTTTACCGCAGTAGGGGCAGATTAGCGCGCGCGTCCCCTCGCTCCCCTGTTCACTTTTCCGGAGCAAGGGGAGCCTTGGTTTCTGCACGGGCTGCAACGCTCTGAGGGCTTTTACCTCTTCCTCTTTCCTAGCGAGCTCCTCCTTCAGGCGCTTGTTTTCGCTCTCTAGCTCCTTAACCCTTGTCTCGAGCTCGTTCAACCTTTTCAGACTCTTAACTATTTCCTTAAGTTCGCTTAGCAAATCCTCCTCCCTGGAGAGCGCTTGGTAATCTACGAGGTCTTCGAACTCCAGCTTTGCCCCGCACTTCCAGCAGTACTTTGCTCCGGGCTCTACTGGGGCTCCGCAGCTGGGACACACCTTCTGTCTCCTTCCAACCTCTAGCCCCACGGGTTTTAGGAGTCTAGTGCATACTTTTAAGTTTTCAGCTCTCAAGTGCGCATTTGCAAAGATGAAGGTTTCAAAGACGGAGGTATCAATGGGAGCGCGAGCGCGCGCTGCTATTGTCTAAGTTTCGCCCCGCACTTCCAGCAGTATTTCGCACCGGGCTCTACAGGCGCACCGCAGACCGGGCAAGCGGCTCCTTCCTCTTTTATCTCTTCAGGCTGGCACTTCACTGATACCGTCCCCTCCGCCCCTCCGGGTATGGAGGGGCAGTGAAGCTTCAGCGAAACTTTCCCCTTATGCGGTAGCTTTACCTTCAGCTTAGCGGTTTTCACCCCTGAGCCGAAACCGGGACCTACCACGCCCGTCCTAGCTATAGGCTTCCCGTCTAGTTGGATTTCGAGTTCAACTTTCCCGTACTCAACAACGAGAGTTGCGTCGATAACTGCTTGGGATTCGCATTCGCCTACTTCGATTACTTGAGATCCCCAAAGTGATATGCTGAAGTTTTTGAACACTTCCACAGTAGCTGAAGCAACAAGGATCTTTAAATTTAACAGAACCGGCTTCCTGGCTTAATGAGAAGCGCGCGCTCGCTAAATAGCACAACGCTAGCATTCGCCTGCACGATTTCGAGCGCAACATCGGCGGCGCGCGCTAAAGGAACCGGATGTATTCGACCTCTTTGCGCACGCTCTATATGGCGGGAGAGTCGACTTACTGCAAAGCCTGTGGAGATTGCTTGAAGCCAGATGTTGGGAACTCCTTGTTAAAGGCAAGTGCCCAGCACGAGCGCCAATGCTTAAGCGGCTGTTTGAAAGCTTCAAGGTAGAATGGTAAAAGCATAAGCGTTTTGCACGCGCGGGCGTGTCCAATCACCTATAAACTCTTCGCAGCCTTTATAGGTAAGCCTAACGCTGAGCCGATGGACAGCCGAGTAGCAGCTGGACACGCCCTGCACGCGCCAAAATTTTTAAAGCAGAACTCGCAGTGAAAGCGATGGGCCAGGATGTTTATCGCTCCATAGAGTATGCGCGCGCCCTCCTAGAGAACCTTGAGAACCTTTTGAGGAGCGAGGAAGGTGTCCGCGCTAGCGAGGTTAGAGGGAGGCTGCAGCGCTTTGAAGCGTGCGTCAGAGAGCTGGGGGAATCCGTCGAGGAATGGTTGCGTGAGGACTGCAACGAACTGCTCCAACGAGTAGGTGCCCGGCTCGAAAATCTTCAGCGGTACCGCCCCGAAGAGTACCTGAGCGTGAGCGAAAGAGAAGAAATTCTTGATAAAGAAATCCCTTACTGGAGAGGGACTTTAAAGGCTATCACTGCTGCAAGTCGCTGGGGGTTCCTTCGAACACTACTAGAGCTTCTTAAGAGAGAGAGCGAGCGGGGGGAACTAAATTGGCCTCAAGTGTTCGAGCGGTTAGTGGAGCTTCGGGGATACTTCAAAACTTTAGAGCAAACTTATAGCAGTTGCGTGTACGCGCAGAACCTTTCGGTGGGCTTTGAAGCTTACCTTGAGGAAGTGAAAGCAAAGAGCGGTAAGCTGAGCCAGAGCGATAGAGATAGACTAGTCGGATTATGCGAAGAATGGAGGGAGAACGTGAGAACCGTGCTCTACTCTTGCCGGCTACCACCGCCGCCACCACCGCCGCCACCACCACCAGGCGTTATGCAGCTTTACTTCGAAATCGCAAGCGAGAGGTACTCTGTTGAAGCTTCTCGGCGTAGGCGCTTGGTGGTGGGGCGCTACGATCCTGGAGGGCTCGATCCCGTTATCCAAGGCGCGGCGCCCGACGGGCTTAAGATCCTCGAGGGTAGGAGCGTGCTCTACGTGTTCAACAGCGTCGAGTGCCGCTGGGGCTGCATCGAGCCGGATAGAGATTGCACCCACCGCGAGCACGTTGAAGTGGAGGTGGAGGAGGGGGCGGCTGCCGTCAGAATGGCTGAAGGAGCTGTGCTACCTGTCTACTACGGCTTCGCACCGGAAGAGAGGAAGCTCTTAGGGAGAACGGATACCCTTTTCCTCAAACCGGGGCAGCGCCTCTACCTTTGGATCAGCGGCGTCTACCTAGACGCGCGCCGAAAGCGCGAGCAGGCGCCGCTCCTACTCAGCCTCGAGTCGCGCCGCGGGCGAGTCACAGTGCGTCCAGCATAGCTTGCATGGCTGCTGGCAAGCAGCCGCCAGCAGCGCGCAAGCTGCGCGCGAAAAAAACATTAAAATCGTAGGACCATAAATGCACTGCGGTCAACATGGGAGAGCGGGCAGGGAATAAGGGTGTCTTCAGATATAAAAGTAAACGTCGTTTAGCGACCTCTATTCTTATGTTAGCTATCTTATTCGTACTTGTATTCTACGTTTATACTATTGAGATTGAACAACCAGCAGTCGTTTTCAGAGGCGTGCTTCTTGGAGCTACGTTAGCGCGCGCCGCGCGCGCTAATAAAGAAAGGGATAAACCGTTGTTGTGCCTGAAACTCGGCGGGGCTTACGTGCCTTTAACAGTTGACTTCCTAAGATACAGTATGGGCGAGCTGAACTCCATACCCGATCTTACAATCTCACTTGTTTACTTCGGTAGTAAAAGGAAAGTAAAAGGAAAGAGCGCATCACGCTCTTTCGGGAAAGCTACGTAGAGTAAGCTTTATCGTAGAGCGCGCTTAACGTATTCTATACATTCCGGTCTGCGTATCATCTCATATTCGTAAAGTTTATTAAGATGACTATATAATGAACTTAAAGTTTCTTTCTGTTTGAGAAGTTTAGCCTCGATTGCCCAATAATACGCGTATAGCGTGTAGATGATGATAGAGTTTCTGTACCAGCTTTCGTTCTGTTTTATCCTCAGGTAGGAGCATATCTTGGAAATTACTGCAAGCTTGTTTTCTACAGACTTTAATTCATTCCAAATGACTTTCATCTCCTGTACTACGCTAATTATATCGTAGCAGCTGAAATCGTATAAAAACATTGTAGCCTCAAACGAGTTCTCCTCGTCCTTCCAGCTTCTTTCAAGTTTTTTAAGTTTCTCGGCCAATTGCCTGCGAATGTCTAATCCATGTTGGGTAAGTCTTACAGGTAAGGAGCCTGCCCCCTTACACGAAAGGTCGGTGAAAGCTGTGATTTTAACTTCGGTTTCGTGAATTGCCGCGATTTCATTAGCGATATGCCATAGTCTCTTGAACGCTTCTAGCGCGATAGAAGATTCCACGCGTAATGGAGGGTTTTGCGCATTAAAACGTTAACGCCGAATGCTATGTTTCTCTTATAAGGTGCAAGCATGTGCATCGCAGCCTCTATTAATGCTACCTTTGAGACTGCCTTTGAATGATTGAATACGAGAGATAAATACAATGGTTTTTACAATCAGCCTCCCATCCTCTGGAGGAGGCTGTAGAGCTGGCTTGTTATCGCGTTGAGGTACGCCATCCTGGCTTGGTACTCTTCGTAGCTGATGAGACCCCTCCTGTAGCTGTCGATCAGTCTCTCCGTCTCGCTTTTCAGCCAGCTGATGAGCTTGTGTACCTCCGCCGTTACGTCTCCCTGCGCGGTTGGGCTTAGCCGGCTGTGGAGCAGGTTTGACACGAGTTGCAGAGCGGCCGCGTAGGTTACCCCGCGGAAGGTTTCAAGTGTTAGCGCTTTCGCGACCTCGGCCAGTGCCGACCGCGCTTGCTCCCTGCCGATCTCCCCGGGTTCTACACTCCACGATGCTTTCAAGGCTTTCTCGATATCGATCAGCCCGGAGCCTTGGGCGTTTCGGGGCTCGCGCAGGTCCCGGGCCGTGCTCTTCAGCAGCTTTTTGACCGCGTAGTGGAGGTTCCCCTCGAACCCCCTCTCCCTCAACGCTTCAACGAGAACCGCGGCTGCGCCTGACGCGTGTGAGGTCGCCATGCTCGTACCACAGAGGCTCGCGTGCTTTTCGTCGGGGTACGGCCGCAGCCTGGAGAACCTCGACCGGAGGCTCACTACGCCTTGATCGGGCGGCAGCGCGATTCCATCCTCGAGCTTGAGGAGCCCGCCGGGCGCCACCACGTCCGGCTTCCCCAAGCCGTGGGCGTCTCTCGAGCTGTAGGGCGCCACCCTGCCCCGCTTGTCCACGGCGCCAACCGTGATGACCCTCTCGGCCATGCCTGGGCTCTCTATACCCTCGCCGCCGCTGTTGCCGGCTGCAGCGATTACGATGACGCCCCTGTCGGCGATGGTGTTGCAGAGCCTGCACAGGAGGTTCTGCGGGTGGCCGGAACCCCCGAAGCTGAGGTTGATGATGTGGGCGCCCGCTTCGAAAGCCCAGGAGATGCCGAGCGCCACCATGTAGTCGGGGCCCTCGCCCTCCCTGTTGAGCACTTTCGCGGATATGAGAACGGCTCCCGGCGCGACGCCCCTGTACACGTCTTCGTCGCCAGCCGCGATGCCAGCTACGTGGGTCCCGTGCCCGTCTAGATCTCTACCGTCCTCGCCTTCAACGAAGTTCCTCTCCGCGGAAACTTTCCCTTCCAGCGAGTGATAGGCGTCAACCCCTGTGTCTACAATCGCGATCTTCACCCCCCTTCCCGTGTAGCCGAGCTCCCAAGCTTTCGGGGCGCCGACCATCGGGGCGCTTACGTTCAAGAGCGCTTTCACGGTCCTGACGGGATCGATTCTGTAGATGAAGGGATACTTGGTCGGGTTGCGCTCAATGTCTAAGAGGGCTGCGCCGCTCATCGACGCCACGAAAGCCGGTAGGGCTGGGAAGAGCGCTTCAACGGTTTCCGCCAACCCGAGGAATCGCTCGGCTGCGGACTCGCTCGCGGAGAGCATCTCTGAGAGTATTCGAGCTTTCTCGCGGGGTGGCTCATCGCGATACGCAAGCTTGCGGGTGGAGGCCGGGATACCGCCCCATATTACGACTTTGAATGATTCTTTGGGTTTGGCCTTAGCGCTTTGCAGTAGTTTCTCTTCAACTATCATGCTGACCACCTAACGCCCGTACCTTTCGCGGTATGTCCACCCTCTCGACAATGCTCAAGGCTGCGAGCCGAATCAGGTGTTCCTTCGCTCCGCGCACGATAACAGCGTCGACGAGCGGGATAACGGCGACAACTTCAAGGCCGGACTTCACCGCTTCCTCTACCAGCTTCCCCGCATTGCTTGTGAAAAGCGTGAGCTCGGCTCGCTGCGGAAGGTTCCCTAAGACCCTTTCAGCCTCCTCTCTTCCACCTACAAACTTGCTTTTAACTATTTCAATGTCTCCCGCGTACGCTTCACCGCTCATACTTTTCGTCTCGCGCTTTCGAGGATGGTTTTAAGCTCAGCGTACTTTTCGGGCGTCACCTTCCCTTGAGCTCTCAACAGTTCGAGCTGCGCGAGAGCCCGATCGATCTCCTCTCTAGGTACGCCACCTCCTTCCACTTTCTTTTTGAGCTCGGAAGCTAGGATCGTTCCTCCGACGACTGCGGCTAGCAGCGCGCCGATAGCGACCTCTTCCTTGCTGACGATTTTGGGTTGACGCTTTCTGAGCCCGTCAGCGATCAGGTAGAGCCCGATCGCTGTTGCGGCTAGCCCGAGCATCGGGTAGGGTGTGGCTAGGCCGCTCCTGAGCCACTCGATGACCCCGCCTCCGAGGCCGAAGATTAAAAGAAGGATTCCTACTACGACTTTTACGTTCATACTTATCTACCTGTAGGCTTGGATCTGGCTCTTCAGTAATGCTAGGTCTCCGCGTCTTTCTCTCAGCCTATCTTCGACTTCCCTAAGTCTCTGCTCAACCTGTTTCCGCTCATTCTCGTCGAACGTTGCGTAGTATTTGCGCAGGAGTTCCTGCCTTACGTTTTCAAGGGTTTCAACCTCTCGTTCAAGGCTTCTCACTCTCTCCTCTAGCTCTGGAGAGAGTCTCGCTAGTGGATAGGCTGGAGGAGTGGGTGGTAACCCGCTTGGTTGAATTTGCGGGTAGCTTCGCTGGAGCGCTTGCGCTAATGCTATCTGGAGCTGCTGGGGGTCGCTTGGTGGTTGAGACGGGAGCGCTGCCTGCTGCTGCTGGAGCAGCCTCTGTATTTCCTGAATCGCCGCTCTTGTGGCCTCGTCGCTTCTCGCTCCACCGCTGGCTACGTTCTGTATGAGCCTAGCTATTGCCGGGTAAACGCTCTGGCTCATGAGAGCGTAGTAAAGGCCACGAGCCGTTTCGACACCCAAAGTTCTTATAATTTCCTGCGCTACCCTATTCCAGGGAATTTCTTCCCTGCTCATCATTTGTATGAAAACACTCTCCTAATTATGTTTTTCGGCGCGCGTTACAGGCGCGGTACCTTTATTAACTTGGACTAACTCATTTTTGTGATGGAGGATGAGCATAACGCTTTCTGAGCTTAAGGGTAAACGCGTGTATGCTCAGGATGCGCGGTGGGTTGGTGAGATTGTAGATCTAGGTTTTAAAGTGGGTGAACCTTTACCATCTATTGTTGTTAAGACACCATCAGGTAGAACGCTGGAGATCCCGTGGAGCGATGTTGCAGCCGCTAAAGACATCGTCCTGCTGAAACCCGAGTTTAAAGTACCGGAAGAGCTGTTGACGCCAGCCATCGCACCCCCAGCA
>Ga0080004_1115201_pt1 | contig 50278 bp, 49 predicted proteins | sample WasSprMetagenome_FD_69207 | JGI IMG/M metagenome (GOLD analysis project Ga0080004, IMG submission 69207) | Sulfidic aquatic microbial communities from Washburn Spring, Yellowstone National Park, USA - WS (SPADES assembly) (version 2) | ecosystem: Environmental > Aquatic > Thermal springs > Hot...
CTCTGTAAAACTGTGTGTATAGGTTAAATAATAAGGGATTGTGCCAACAGGGTCAAGAGTAATAAAAAGAGAAAGTAAAGAAGCAATAAATTTTTCCATAATACCTCCATTTTTAGCGCGCCTGGCCAGATTTGAACTGGCGACCCTTGGATTCGAAGTCCACCGCTCTATCCGGACTGAGCTACAGGCGCATACATTAATTTTACTTTTTATTATTAATAAAGGTCAATTTAAAGTGCTTATTTCTCTTTGATATTATGAATATGAGAGGCAAAATTTTTTAGAACTAAAATGAAGAGCAACCACTGACTGCCTGAGATATATGAAATTCTGGTCTTATTCCTGTTTTTTCTTTATAGTTTTCTCCTACTTTTTTTACAAATTCATCAATAGAATTTTTATGCACAAGTGAAATAAGACATCCTCCAAAACCCCCTCCGGTTATCCTTGTTCCAAGTACTCCTTTAATTTTCAATGATTCATCTCTCATTATTTCTACTTCCTCACAAGATACCTCGTAAAGGTCTCTCAATGATATATGTGATTCATTCAATAAATTCCCAAGTTTTTCAACATCTCCTTTAATCAGATATTCACCTGCTTTTTCAGTTCTTTCATTTTCATTTATTACATGCAAAACTCTTTTCCTTTCAACTTCGGGTAATTTATCCTTATATTTCTCAAATTCGTCTTTTTTTACATCTGAAAGTGTTTCAATATTTAAATATTTTTTAAGTATTTCAAGCCCTTTTTCACATTCTGCCCTTCTTTTATTATACTCACCAGAAGCAATTGAATGGGAAACATTTGTAGAAGAAATTAAAAAATAATAATCACCAAGATTAATTGGAATATATTTATATATATGAGTTTTACAGTTTAGAAGAATTGCATTGTTCTCTTTTGCCATTGTTATTATAAACTGGTCCATTATTCCACATCTTGCTCCTACAAATTCATTTTCTGCTTTCTGACATAAAAATGGAATTTTTTCTTTTTCAATTTTTAAATCAAAAATTTCATTTAAAGCACTCAGTGTTATAACTTCTATTGCACCGGAAGATGAAAGGCCTCCACCAACAGGAATATTACTTTCAAAAACAAAATCAACCCCTTCAATTTCATAACCCAACTCTTTCAAAACATTTATAACTCCAAGTGGATAATCAGCCCATGTATTTGTTTTTTTTATATTTTCCAGATTTACACAGACCTCGTCTTTAAATTGAAGTGAGATGAAATTTATAACTTTTTTATTATTCCTTCTTATTGCAAGATATATAAATCTGTTAACTGCAAAGGGCATAACAAAACCACCATTATAATCGGTATGCTCTCCTATTATATTTACTCTTCCAGGTGCTATAAAATGTGATATTTTTTCTCCTTTACCAAATTTTTCAGTTAAAATTTTATCCAGTAAATAAAAGTTTGCAAGGTGAAATTGATTTATATCTCCTATATCAAACCACATATCACTGAAAACATATCCATATACATCAACTTTTTGGTGAAGATACTGAATAAATAAACCTGCCTGATCTGGATTCTTTTTCTCACCAAGATATTCTTCAAGATATTTTTTTAGAGTTCCTTTTGGAAAATAATAAATACATATTGCAGCATTTTTTGTTTTTGGATGTTCTGGTTTTTCTTCAAAATAAATAATTCTGTTTCTATCATCAAGAATTACCTGACTGTATTTTTTTATAAGATTTATGTCTTCAACTCTTTTAACTCCCACTGTAATTCCATTTTTTCTACCATAATTAACAAAATCAAAAAGGTCAAATTCAAAAAGATTGTCCCCTGCTATTATCAAAAACTCATCATCTTCAATTTTATCAACTGCAAACTTTATATCTCCAATTGCGCCCAATCTATTTTTATCAGAGTTTGAACCATCATTTAAAATTATTACATTCTTTTTACTTTCTCCCCAAAATTTAAAATCATTATAAAATTTATCATTTGACACAATAAAGATTTTATCTATTTCAGGAATTCCTTTTAACTTTTCAATTATGTTTTCAACCATTGCTTTTCCACCTATTTGAAGTAAATTTTTTGATTTAACTAATGTTAAAGGATACATTCTTGTCGCATAACCAGCACATAAAATAATTACTTTCATTTTTTTTACTCCTTTTCTCTATAATTTTTCCCCTGATATATATTTTTTTCTTCCATTTTTTCTTCCAATAATTTTAACATTTTTTGTTTTTCAAGCAACCATAAAGGCGATACAAGATATTCTCTATCACAGTCAGCAGTTAATCTCTGAATTATTGTTTCAGGATAAAGATAAGAAAGAAAATCACATAATAAATCAATATACTCTTCCATACTCATAACTTTAAATTTCCCTTCTTTATACCATCTTTCAAGTTCAGTATTTTTTAAAACATGTACTGGATGTATTTTTATTCCGTCAAGTTTCAATTTTCCACATTCTTTTGCTGTTTCAATTATTTCTTCCTTATCTTCATCTGGCAATCCAATTATTACATGAGCACAAATTTTTATATTTCTCTTTCTTGTCATTTCATATGCATTTAAAAAATCTGAATATGTATGATTTCTATTTATAATTTTCAATGTTTTATCGTGAATACTCTGAAGTCCATATTCAATCCACACCTCATAATCATCTGTATAACTTTCAATCAATTTCAGTTTTTCTTCATCTATACAATCAGGTCTTGTCCCTATTGAAATTCCAACAATTTCTGGAAATTTTTTTACTGTATCATATTTTTCTTTAAGAATTTCTTCAGGTGCATAAGTATTTGAATATGGCTGGAAATAAACAATAAATTTTTCTGCCTTAAATCTTTTTTTACCATATTCAATTCCTTCTTCTATCTGTTCTTCAAGAGTCAAAACTTTTCTCAAAGATGGACTGAATGCATAATTATTACAATAGATACAACCTTTATTGCTGAAAGTTCCATCAAGATTAGGACAATTAAAACCAGCATAAACACTTATTTTATGAACTCTGCATCCAAATCTTTTTTTAAGATATTCAGAAAATTTTTTATACATTTCCATTTTTAAATTTTAACTCAACTTAGGAAAAAATCTAAATTTGACTTTAATTTAAAATAAAAGGTAGAATAAAATCATGAGAAAAGTTAAAATTCAAAAAAGGGGGTTCAAATGAAAAAATTTTTTATATTGTTTTTTCTTTCTTTTTCTTTAATTTTTTCTCAATCTTCTTTTTCTCCTGAAATTGAAGATATTTTGAATAAACTGGAAAATGTCTTTAAGGATAAAATGATGGAATCTCAAATTGAATTTACTACAATTATGATGGGTATGACTACCCAGTTAAATTTAAATGTTATAGTTGATTTAAAAACTGAAAAGTTTTATATGGAAATAGGGGATATATCTAAAATGGTTTATGATGGCGAAAATATCTGGAGTTATAACAGAATTGGAAATACTTACTTCAAGATGCCTTACAAAAAGGAAGAAATCAAAATTAAAGAAATGCCATATTCTATAATCATACCTACAAAAAAAGAAGAAATAACAAAAATTTTTAGCAAAGTTGATTCAGCGACAATTGAAAATGTTGAATTTGAAGGCAAAAAAAGTTATCTGATAAAAGTTAAAGGAAAGGATGTTTTAAATAATGATAATAGTATCTCTTTATGGGTGTCTTCAGAAAATTATCTTCCACTTCAGTTTATTATGAGTTTTTCAGTGAAAGAATTACCTGAGCCAATGGTTTTGAAGTATAAAGTTAAGAGTTTAAAATTAGACCCTCAGGTTCCAAAGGATATATTTGTATTTAAACCACCAGAAGGAGCAAAAGAATTTAAACTTCCTGGGGGGACTCCAAAAGGAGAAAGTTTTGAAGGGAAAAAAGCACCTGATTTTACTTTAACTTCACTTAAAGGAGAAAAAATTTCTCTTTCCTCACTTAAAGGAAAAGTTGTAATTATAGATTTCTGGGCAAGTTGGTGTCCTCCCTGCAGAGATGAATTAAAAATTATACAGAAACTCTATGATGAATATAAAGATAAGGGAGTAATAATACTGTGTATAAATTCAAACGAAGAAAGAGAAAAAGTTGAAGATTTTATAGATGAGAATAATTATAATTTTACAGTTCTTTTAGACACTGATGGTAGAGTAAGTGATAATTACAAAGTTGTATCCATCCCAAGAATTTTTTTAATTAATAAAGAGGGAATTGTTGTTAAAGATATGACTGGATATTCTCCTGAGAGTGAAAAAATTTTAAAAGAAGAAATTGAAAAAATTAAATAAATGGGGGTTAAAATGAAAAAATTTTTATTTGTTTTTTTGGTAATTGGATGTTTTTTATATGCTCAGAGTAAAAAAGAAATTAAACTTACAATTTATAATCAGAATTTTGCTGTATGTGATGAAATAAGGGAAATTGAAATACCTTCTGGAAAAAATGAATTGATTTTTACAGATATACCAAAATTTATTGAGCCAACAAGTATTCAGTTTTCAGTTTTATCTCCGCAGGCAAAATCTAATATTCTTGAACAATCTTTCAATTATGATATTTATACATCTGATAAGTTATTTTCAAAAAAGATTGGAGAAAAGGCAAGTGTTATAACAAAAGAGGGGCAGTTTTATTCAGGAATTTTACTCTTTTATGATGCTGGAAATATAGGGATAGAGACGAAAGATAAAATAGTTGTTGTTAATAAGGAAAATTTAAGAGAAGTTAGTTTTGAAAAAACTGATACATTCACCTATAAACCACAATTAAAATTCCTTGTTTTTAATGAAAAAAAGGATATTTATAAAGTTCTTCTTAAGTATACAACTTCAAATATTAACTGGAAAGCAGATTATTCTGGTAATTTTGATGAAGAAAAGTCAGTTTTAAATTTAACCGGGTTTATAACAGTTGATAATAAATGTGGTGTTGATTATGAAAATGCATCAATTGAACTTATTGCAGGAGAGGTTAAAAAATTTATTGAATACCAGGCTGGTAATAGAAATGCATTTAGAGTATCTGCTGATGCTTTAAAGATGGCAGAAGCACCTTCTTCTTTCCAGGAAAGCCCTGTTTTTGAATATCACAGATATACACTTAAAGGTAAAGCAGATATAAAGGATGGAGAAATAAAACAGATAAATTTTTACAATAAAAATGACATAAAAGTTGAGAAAAAATATACATATGATGGAGCAATCACAAGATATTATCATTATGAAAACTGGAGGAATTTACAGTATAACGATAATGTTGAAATTTCTATTGAGTTTAAAAATGAGGAAGAAGTGCTTCCTGCTGGAAAAATAAGAATATTCAAAAATGAAAAAGAAGGCAGTATTTTTATAGGAGAAAACAGAATTCCTCATACACCAATAGGAGAAAAAGTAAAACTTCCACTCGGGAACGTTTTTGATATTAAAGGAGAAAGAAAGATTGTTGCACATGAAAGAATAAGTCAGAATGTTTATAAAGATACATATGAAATAAAGATTAAAAACTTTAAAAAAGAAGATGTTATTGTTGAGGTCATAGAACACCTGTATGGAACATGGGAAATAACTGAAAAAACACACGATTATTTAAAAGAAGATGCTTGGACAGTAAAATTTCCGGTAAAGGTTAAGGGTAATGGAGAGGAAATAGTTAAATACACAGTAATAACAAGATTTTAAAGGAGAATAAAAATGAAAAAAATTTTTATCATTTTACTATCAATTTTTTCTTTATCCATTGCAAGAACAAAACTTGTTGCTCTTCCTGAAAGGGAAATTTCATACATAAGATTTGATTCTCTAAATACCGCTTTTGTTGAAGAAGAAAGAACTCTGACATTGCAGAAAGGAATAAATCAAGTTGATTTTTCATGGAAGGGTGTAAATATTGATAAGGACTCAATAACTCTCACCTTCATTACAAATCCGGATAAATTAAAATTGATAAATTTAAGTTATCCGCCCGAAGATAATTCTCTTATCTGGGAAATATATAGTCCAGAAGGAGGAGAAGAAAAGATAAGAATATCATATTTACTCTCAAATATTGATTGTATTTACACTTATAAAATAGTTGTTGACAAAAATGAGGAGAATATACATCTTTCATCTTATCTTATAATAAGAAATTTTTCAGGAGAAGATTTTGAAAAAGGAATTTTTGCTCCTGAATTTGGTAAATCATTTGAAACATCAACAAAAAACGAGGAAACAAAACAAATATTAATTTACGAGAAGGACGGAATTAAATTTGAAAAGATTTTTGTTTTTGATACTTCAAAGATGCCATGGGACCCTGAAACAGTAAAAGAAAATGTGGGAATTCCTGTATATTTTGAGATAAAAAATGTAAAGGAAAGCGGTCTTGGTGAATTCCCTTTACTTGCTGGTAAAACAAGAATGTTTCAAATTGATAAATCAGATAGTTCCATTTTTCTTGGAGAGGATAATTTAAAATATACACCTGCTGGAGAAAGTTTCCGCCTTTATTTTGGGGATAGCAGAGATATTGTTGTAAAGCAAAAGAAAATGAAAGAAGTAAAAATAAATGTAAGAAAAAACAATTCTGGGAATATAGTTCTTTATGATACTGATGAGATTATAAAAATAGAAATTGAAAATTTTAGAGAAAAGTCAGCAAAATTAGAAATCCTTGAGAATATACCTGATGAATGGGACATGGAAGAAAGTTCCCATAAGTATGAAAAAATTGATTCAAATAATTTAAAGTTTGTAATTGATTTAAAACCAAAAAGTAAAGAGATTGTTGAATTTCATTATCACAGGAGGAATTTAAAAAGCAAAGAAATGGTTAATTTTCAATCACCCTATAAAGGAGAAGTAATGGAAATTTTACCATATAAAGGAGATTAAAATGAAGAAATTGACTATAGTTTTTATTTTGTTAATTTTTAATCTTTTTGCCAAAATTGACCTTGTTACTCTACCTTCAAGGGAAAAAGTTCAATTAACAATTTATAATTCTGCTGATTTAACACTTGTAAGGGATGAAAGAATACTGACACTTAAAAAGGGAGAAAATAATTTACAGTTTTCATGGGCAAATACTCTTATTGACCCTACATCCCTTGAACTCATTCCAAAACAGGACATTAATTCAATAAATATATCTCAATTGATATTCCCTCCAAGAGTTAATGAACTTGGCATATGGAAAATTGATTCAAAAATTTCAAAAAAAGTCCCTTTTGAGATTTCCTATTTTACATCTGGGATTTCATGGGAAGCATTTTATATCGGAACTCTATCAAGTGATGAAAAAAGTATGGAATTGAAAGGATATGTAAAAGTAATAAATAATAGTGGTGAGGACTATGAAAATACATCAATTCGGCTTGTTGTTGGGAAAATAAATCTTCTTGAAATGATAAAAGTTCTTGCAAAAAGATTTCCACCTTATGGAACACCTAAAGTTTTACCACCCACTCCAATAATGTATGAAGGAAAGGCAGAAATAGCAAGGGCTGCAAAGGCAGTTCTTGCGGAAGCAAAAGAAAAAGAAATTATTAAGGAAGGTGTTTCTGAATACTTTTTATATACAATTGAAGGCACTGAAAACTTACCGGATAAATGGGCAAAAAGATTACTCTCATTTTCACAAAAAGATATCCCTGTTGAGTATTTTTACAAATATGAGGAAGAAAGATATGGAAAAAATGTAAGGAGATTTATTAAATTTGTAAATGACCAGAATTATAAACTCGGAAAAGAACCACTTCCTGATGGGTTGATAAAAATTTTCAAGTATATAAATAAAGAAGGAAATTTATCATATATTGGTTCAGACAGGACAAAATATATCCCAGTTGGAGAAAAGGTTGAACTTGACCTTGGTGAAAGTAATGAGTTGAAGGTAGATGTTAAATTGATGGATACAAAAACAAAAAATTATATGTTTAATAAAGATGGAAATATTTCTGGATGGGAAGAAGAAAAAATTTACAGAATAAAGATTGTGAATTATAAAAATTTGCCTGTTAAAGTAGAGATAAAAAGAAACTTCCCTCATCAATACTGGAAAATTGAAGTTGATAAAAATATTCAATGGGAAAAATATGATTTGGTCAGTGCAAAATTCACATTAAATCTTTCTCCACTTGAAACAAAGGAATTTACATATAAAATAACTCTTTTTGAAGGAGACAGAAGATATTAAGTTCTTTTTTCTTTTTCCTTTATTTTTTCCCAGTTTTCAATTACTTCTTTTTCATCCTTTACCTTCTTATTACCAAAAACATGTGGATGCCTTCTTATCATTTTTCTGCAGAGATTGTCAATAACTTCATCAATTGTAAATATATTTTTTTCTTTCAAAATCTGAGAATGAAATACAACCTGCCATAATATATCGCCAAGTTCTTCTTTCATTCCTTCATAATCCCTATATATGAGTGCCTCGCTGAATTCTTCTGTTTCTTCTTTTAAGTATTTCAAAATGCTTTCATTTGTCTGTCTTTTATCCCAGGGACATTTTTTCCTTATATTTTCCATAATTTTCAGAAGGTCTTCAAAATTATATTTTTTCTTTTTTTTCATTTTATTCAACCCATATATCCTGAAAACTCAACCACTGTGTTGGATATCTCAATATAACTCCCTCTATTTTCTTAATACTCTGAAAAAGCAAAAAATCTATTTTTTCTTCTTCATTTAAGTTTTCAGGTGGATATTCAATTTTCTCAAAAAAAAGTTTATATTTATCTTTTTCTCTCACAAGAAATCCTGAAATAAATTCTGTTTTCAATTTCACTGCAAGAGTTGCTGGACCTCTTGGAAAAATTGCTTTCTTCCCCATAAAATCAACAATAACTCCTTTTTCAGTAAAAACCCTATCACCAAGTATCGCAAGAACTTTATTTTCTCTCTTAAATTTTATAAAATTCTTTGGATTTGAACCTGTTAAAATTACCTCAACTCCTTTACTTTCTCTTATCCTTCTGTAAATCTCTGTTATCTTTGGTGTTATGTATGGAATGACAATAGCACTTATTTTGTAACCAAGTATTGATGAAACAACTCCTGCAAGTTCCCAGTTTCCAATATGTGCTGTTAAAGCAATAACTCCATTTCCCTTTTTTAAAGCAGTATCAAGTATTTCAATATTTTCAACAATTACTTTTTCTTTTACCTTTTCATAATTAAGTTTTGGAATTGTAAAAAATTCAGTCATATATTTACCAAAATTAATGTAAACTTCTTTAACATATTTATCCAGTTCTTTCTCACTATAATTTCTTTTCTCTTTGAATTCAAGTATTATTTTAAGATTTTTTTTCATTATTTTTCTTAAATTGGGTGTAAAAAAATATCTCAATTCAGTTAAAATATAGGAAATAAAATAACAAATTTTTTCTGGAAAATATTTTCCAATAAAGGAAAAAATTATGTAAGTTATATCAAAGAAAAACCTTACAATTCTCTCCTCCCTTCAATTGCTTTTTTTAATGTCTGACTATCTATATATTCAAGTTCACTTCCAATTGGTAATCCTACTGCTATTCTGGAATGTTTAATCCCCATCTTTTTCAGTATTTCAGAAATATATATTGCTGTATTTTCTCCTTCCACTGTAGGATTTGTTGCTATTATAATTTCCTCTATTTTTTCATTTTTAATTCTTTCTATAAGTTGCGGGATTTTAATTTGTTCTGGTGTTACATTATCAAGCATTGAAATTCTGCCCCATAAAACATGATATCTACCTTTAAAGTTTGTCTTTTCAATTGAAATTAAGTCCTTAACTTCTTCCACAATGCAGATAATACTTTCTCTTTTTTCATCAAGGCATATATTACATAAATCTTTTTCTGCAAAATTGAAACATTTTTTACAGAGTTTAACCTGTTTTTTTAAAGATGTGATTGCCTCTCCAAGAGAAATTACTTCATTTTCATCACTCTGAATTAAATAGTAAACAATTCTTTCTGCACTTTTAGGACCTATTCCCGGCAATTTTTTTAATTTTTCTATAAGTTTCTCTATTATTTCAGGATATAATCCCATTTTTAAAATGGAAAATTAATCTGTGATTTAAGTTCACTGGCTATTATTTTTTCTACTCTACTTCTTGCTTCATTAAATGTTTTTTTTATGAGTTTTTCAAGATTTGATTTATTTTCAGGTTTCAATAAATTTTCTGAGATTTCAATATTTAAAATATCCATCTTACCGTTTATTTTAAGTTTTATTTCATTCCCAGGAGATGAAACTTCAACTATTTTTGATTCAAGCATTTTCTGAAATTGAGACGCCTGCTGTCTTAATTGAGACAACTGCTTTAAATTATCAAATATTCCCATTTTATTCCTCCATTTTTATTATTTCTCCATTAAAAAATTCTACTATTTTTTTTACCTCAGGGTTTTCAATAATTGACTGACTGTTTTTATTTAAAACAGGTATTATTTTATAATTTCTTCCTGTAAAGTCAGAAATTATTTTTTCTATCTTAATTTTGTTTGAGGGCTTTTCAACCATTGACTTATGAAAACTGTATTTACTTTCAAATATTATGTAAATATTGTCTCCTTCTATTCTCTCAAGTTTACCTTCTCTTAATGCTGCTTCAAGTGTGGGTTTATAATGTTTAACCTCTTTCAAAATTTCTTCCCATTTTAGTTCTTTATATTCTTTTTTCTCCTCAATTTTCTCTTTTTTCTCCTCTTTTCTTTCAGGTTCTTTATCTTCCTTAAAATTAAAAATTGTTTCAGAACTTTCTTCTATTTTTTCAATTTTTTCTTCTTTATCTTTTATTTCTTCAAATTTTTCCTTCCCCCATAATTGAAGCAATTTCAGAATAAGAATTTCTACAAGTAAAACAGGCTCTCTTTCCCTTCTCACCCTATTTTTATACTCAACAATATATTCAATCCCTTCAAAAATTTCCTCCATCTTTAAACCGTCAAATTTTCCCATTAATTCATTATCCACATCTATCTTTTCAATATCAAGACGAAGAGTAACTACTTCTTTAACTTTTTTTATAATACCTTCAAGAATTAAAACAGGGTCTTTACCTTCAGAAATAAGTTTATGGAGATTTTCTATACTTTTTATGTAATTTTTATCAAGTATATTTTTAAGCATTTCCTCTATACTTTTTTCTTCTGGAAGCCCAAGTAAATATCTAACATCTTCATACTTTATTTTTTTATCAGAAAATATAGAAAGTTGTTCAAGTAAACTTATCGCATCCCTCAATGAACCTTCGCAGAAATCATATATTTCATCTATTGCCTTTTCTTCTATTTCAATATCTTCTTTCTTGCATATTTCCAGTATTTTATTTTTTACTTCCTCTTTTTTTAGTGGTTTTAAATTGAATCTCTGACATCTTGAAATTATTGTTGGAGGAATTTTTTCAGGAGCAGTGGTTGCAAAAAAGAATTTTATATATGAAGGTGGCTCTTCAAGTGTTTTAAGTAAAGCATTAAACGCCTCTGGTGTTAACATATGAACTTCATCTATTATGTAAATTTTAAATCTTGATTTTGCGGGCAATAAATTTATATTTTCCCTTATATTTCTTATCTCATCTATTCCTCTATTTGAAGCACCATCAATTTCAAGAACATCAAGAGAAACACTATTTGTTATTTCTATACAACTATCACATTTATTACATGGATTTTCTGAAGGACCTTCTATACAGTTTAAACATTTAGCAAATATTCTTGCTATTGTAGTTTTACCAGTTCCCCTTGGACCTGCAAAAAGATATGCATGTGCAATTTTATTAAATTTAATGGACTTTTTTAAAACTTCAACAATATCTTTCTGTCCACAAACTTCATCAAAATTTTGAGGCCTATATTTTCTTGCAAGTACTGTATACATTTTTTATAATTTTACCATCATCTTATTTTACAGACAATTTTTAAGTAGTAATCTTTTTCTTTCTGGGAATTGGCGGGAAATATATAAATAAGTGGCTTATTCTATCACTTTCTCCAAGATATATCTCTCCAAAATGTCCTGTGCAAGCAGAAGAAAATTCATAACCATGCCATGGGATTTCAATTGTAGTATATAATAAACCAAGGTCGTTCAGAGAATAAGTTTCAGGGTCATAGGAAAATAAATGTGCCATACCATCTTTTTCTCCACTTATTCCATAAACAGTTCCATCATTCCCAACTGTTAAACATGGGATATCCCTTTCAGGTGTTATTCTCCCGATCATCCTTAAAAAATTTGTTTCTGGCTCAAAGGCAAAAAGAATTCCATCAGGAGAAACACCACCATAAATAAACCCATCATATTCATTAAAACAGATAGATTGAACTCTGTTATAAAATGCTCTTCCAGCAAGAGTGGGAGCATATATATCAAGTGGTATAATCTTATCTTCTTCTGGAGAATATTTAAACATCTGACATGATTGACCAAAAAAGTAAATATTTCCTTTATTATCCCTAACAAGGACAGAAGAAAAAAGTTTATTTTTATCAATCTGGCCTTTAATCAAAACTTCATTTTTCTCTATATCATAAATAAAAAAATATCCACTTTCACTGCTTATTCCATATAAAACATTTCTATCTTCATCATATATTAAAGAAACAATAAATTCTCCAGGTACAGGTTCTGAAAATATCTTTATTTCACCTGAAAAGGTTCCTCCTTCTCCCATATGGTCTTTTGATGTATCATAAAGAAAGAGATTACCCTTTTCTCCTTCACTAATTCCTCCCCAAATCTGACCCTTTTTATCAACACATAAAGTATTTTTCACACTTTTTGCTCCCTCAATTATTCCAATATCACAAACACCGTCTCCTTCAGGAGAAAAACTGTAATAAAAAAGATGGCTTTTTTTTCCACTTGTTGCACCATAAATTTTCCTATTTTTGCCTTTACATAAAGAAGTTATTGCACATTCTTCAGGTGGAATTGGTTCTGATAAAGATTGAAAAAGACGTAAACTCCTGTTTTCAACCCTTCCATAAGTTACATATGGATTATATTTTCTGAAATTTATATTTAACTCAGGTCTTTCCGGCCATTTCCTTTTTTCAAGTTCTTTTTCTAAATTTTCCATTTTTTACCCCCATAGTTTTACATCTTTCCACGAAAATAGTTTTTTATCTTTTCTTACATTTTTTGGTCTATAAATATACATACCTGTTGGTGCATTTCCTGCTTCTGCAAAATATAAATTTCCATAAAAATCAAAAGTTGCACTTGCAATTGCTCTTGGTTTATGGTCTCCAAAAGTAAGAGAACAAACCTTTTCCCTTTCTCCTGTTTTTGTATCCAATCTTATAATATAGGTATGTTCTTCCTCTTCCCATCCACTTCTCATAGCAAAATAAAGTTTCTTATCTGCTCCAAAAACAAGACCTCTTACCTGCCATCTTTCAAGAGACCTGTCTGTTTTAAAATCTGGTGGACCCCATGCTCTTCCAAGGTCTTCCATTATTCCGTCTCCTTCATAAGGTGTAAATCTCCACAATCTTGATTCATATCCCCAGTCAGTTCCATAAAACCATTTCCAGTCAGGTGAAGGAACTACATCATAGGTTACATTATGCCATCCATATCTATAATTTTCACATGAACATTTCACTTTTAATTTTTTTATTTCATTTGTTTCGGCATCTATCTTAAGAATAAAACCATAATCATCTGTTGTATAAGCATTCCCGAATTTATCAAGAAAAATTGCCTGAGGATTTATATCTCCAATTCTTCCGAGGTCTATATACTTACGGGATTCAATATAGTAAACATAGAGATGATTTCTTGGCCAGGTAATACCATATAACTTTTTTCTTTTTTCATCATAAGCAAGACATCTACTCCCCTCTCTCTTAGGTCCTATTCCAAAATTATTTATTTTATTTTTTTTGGGGTCATAAGTAAAAATAAAAGCACCTGGAAATCTAACATTTTCATCATCCCAGGTATTCTGCGGTCTCCAGAAAGGATGATTTACAGGAGGACCACTTGCATGAGTTGAACAGTAAAGAAGTCCATCACTTCCAGGGATAAGACAGTAATGAATTTTTGATTGAGTTGCATGTCCATTATCAGGTGGCTCTCCAAGTTCAGGACCAACCTCTATTAAATATTCAAGTTTTTCAATATCCGGTAAATATCTTAAAATAAAAACACTCAATCCTCCTGTGGTTTCACCGCATGCTGCAATATAAATATTACCATCCACACCTGTACATAGTCCCCATGTTGAATCATGTTTTGGTAATTTGTCAAAACAGAAATATTCTATTTCACCTTCAAGTGCTTCTTTTTTCATCTTCCTCCTTTCTTTTTAATAATATTATAATTTTCAAACTCTCATTTATAACAAATATTGAGAGAATTATCAAAATCAAACTTATATTACCAAGCAGGATATGTTTTTGAAAATAAAATGATAACATCTGAACTGTTAGAGCAACCATTGTTGTTAAAAACATTATAGTTGCAGGTATTAATGTTGATAGAGATTTTTTATTTTTCTGTAAGAGATAACAACCGCATAAAAGCAATGTAATTCCAGCAACAAGTTGATTTGAAGCACCAAAAACAGGCCAGATTTTCTGCCAGTTTCCAAAAGCAAGATAACCTGCAAAAATAATTACAAAAAGTGTTGCAAAATATCTATTTTTTAAGAGTTTAATTCTAAATGTTTCTCCAAATAATTCCTGTGTAATATATCTTGTTATTCTTGTTGCGGTATCAAGAGTTGTTAAAACAAAACTATTAATCATTACAATTGCAAATAATTTCCCAATTTCAGGTTTAAATATTTTTTTTAAAATCTGTCCATATCCAGTTGCAAATGTTCCAATCCAATCACCTTTTTTCATTAACTCAGGATAATTTAATTCAGGGAAAGAACTATTCCAGTAAAGTCCAGCAGATACACATAATAATGCAAGTATAGATAGGAAACCCTCTGTAAGCATCGCTCCATAACCAATCCTTCTTATATCTTTTTCACTCGCAATCTGTTTTGAAGTAGTTCCACTTGAAACAAGTCCATGAAAACCACTTATAGCACCGCAGGCAATAATAACAAACATCATTGGCCAGAGAGAACCTGATTGAGAAAAAAATGAAATATAGAAAGGTGTATTAACAGAAGGATGGGTAAAAATAAGTCCTATATAACCCAAAATTAAACCAAAAAAAAGTATAAATGAGGAAAGATAATCTCTTGGCTGTAAAAGAATATTTACAGGTAAAACACTTGCGATAAAACAATATACTAAAAGAATTATTATCCAGATTTTCAATGGATTTATTTTTAAAACAACAGGTATTTCCTTTCCTATAATAAAAAATATGATAAGTAAAAAAAGAGATAAAATTGTTGAATAAAAAATTGATACATTTTTTCTGTAGACAAGAATTCCAAAAATTACTGCATCTATTATAAGGAAAAAAGTGGGAATTACAATAGGTGGTTCCTCAATGAATGTTTTAGCAGTTACTGCAGAAAAAACAGCAACAACAAGTAATAACGAAAACCACAAAAAGAATGAAAATAAAATTTTACTTTTACTCCCGAGAACTTTTTCTGTAATTTCTCCAACTGTCTGACCTTCATTTCTAACACTTAAAACAAGGGATGAAAAATCATGAACTCCTCCAAGAAAAATAGAACCCAGAATTATCCAGAGCAAAGCAGGTCCCCATCCCCACACACATATAGCAATAACAGGACCCAGAATTGGACCAGCACCAGCGATTGAAGAAAAATGATGTCCAAAAAGAATTAACCAGTTTTTTGCTGGAATATAATCAACTCCATCTGTCCTTGTAAATGCTGGCGTTTTTCTTTTTTCGTCAACTTCCCATAATTTTTCAAGATATTTCCCATAAAAGATATAGGAAATAATAAATAAAATTAAACCTATTAAACCTATAATCAATGAATTCATTTTTTATTATGCCTCACATTTTTTAAGTAATTCTTCCCACCTTCTATCAACTTCTTTCTGAATTTCTTCAAGTAAATTACTGTTTTGAGGCAAAAGCAGGTGTCTGAATCTTCCCTGTAACTTAAACCATTCACTTACAGGTTTTTTCTCTTTAGGTTTATAAGTTAGTTTATATTTACCTTCATAAACTTCATATAATGGCCAGATACATGTTTCAACTGCAATTCTTGATATTTCCAATGTTAATTCAGGTTCATGAGGCCAGCCAAGACGGCAGGGAGATAAAACATTAATAAATTTAAAACCTTCAATTTTAACTGCTTTTTCAACTTTATTTACAAGATCATTCCATCTTCCCGGTATAGCAGTTGCAACATATGGTATTCCATGAGCAACCATAACTTCAGTTAAATTTTTCTGCCATTGTAATTTCCCCGGTATAGCCTTCCCTACAGGTGATGTTGTTGTAAAGGAATATTTTGGTGAAGCACTTGACCTCTGAATTCCTGTATTCATATATGCCTCATTATTATAACACACATATAAAACATTATGACCTCTTTCAGCAGCACCACTTAATGCTTGAAGTCCGATATCATATGTTCCTCCATCTCCTCCAAATGCAACAAAAACAATATCCTTATCAACTTTGCCTTCTCTTTTAAAAACTTTATATGCTGATTCTATTCCACTGATTGTTGCTGCTGAATTTTCAAATGCAGAATGTATCCATGGAATTTTCCATGCAGAATAAGGGAAAATCGTGGAAGCGACTTCAACACAACCTGTTGCACAGGAAGCAATTACTGGTTTATCAATTGCAAGTAAAACAAGTCGCATAATTATTCCTGCACCACAGCCAGCACATAATCTATGGCCTGAAACGAACTTACTTTCTCTTTTTGCTAGTTCCTTTATACTTGGCATTTTTCCCTCCTGTTATTTTAATTTATTATTCTCTCACTCCTATATACTTTAATGTGAAATCTTTTTTACCTTTTTCTAAAATTTTTAAAAGGTCATTAAAAACAATTTCAATATCTTCAATTTTTACATCTCTTCCACCAAGTCCATAAACAAAATCTGTTAAAATTGGTTTTTTTTCAAGTTCATAAAGACATGCTGATATTTCAGAATATAAAGGACCGCAGAATCCATTCATTCCTTCAACTCTATCCATAATTCCAACAACTTTTAAATTCTTCAACGAATCTCTGATTTCATCCACAGGTAAAGGTCTAAAAACCCTTATTTTTAAAAGTCCTGCTTTTATTCCTTTTTTTCTCAATATATCAACTACTTCCTTTCCTGTTCCAGCAGTTGAACCAATTACTACAATCCCAATATCTGCATCTTCCATTTTATAATTTTCAACAAAACCATAATATCTACCAAATTTATCTCCAAATTCTTTTCCTATTTCAGGTATTACTTTTAAAGCATTCCTCATTCCTTCTGCAGTTTGCCTTTTATGTTCAAAATAATAGTCCTGTAAATCAATTGCTCCTATTGTAATTGGTTTTCCTTCAATTGCTGATTTTATAAGATTTTCCCTTTCCGGTGGTTTTCCTATAAAATCCTGAACTTCCTGGTCTGTTAACATTTCCATTGTTTCAAGGCAGTGGCTTAAAATAAATCCATCTGTCATAATCATACACGGTAATCTTACTTCAGGATGTTCTGCAATTCTAACACCCTGAATTAAATTATCATATGTTTCCTGAACATTTTCTGAATAAATCTGTATCCATCCACTATCCCTTGCTCCAAATGTATCAGAATGGTCACAATGAATATTTATAGGAGAAGATAGGGCTCTATTAACAACTGCCATAATTATAGGTAAACGAAGTCCTGAAGCAATATATAACATTTCCCACATATAAGCAAGCCCCTGTGAAGAAGTCCCTGTCATTGCTCTTGCTCCGGCACTACTGGCACCAATACAGGCACTCATTGCAGAATGTTCACTTTCAACTGCGATATACTCTGTTTTGACAAGTCCATCTGCAACAAATTGAGAAAAAATCTGAACAATTTCAGTTGCAGGAGTTATTGGATAGGCAGCAACAACATCCGGATTTATCTGCCTCATCCCTTCAGCAAATGCTTCATTGGCTGTTTTGGCTACTCTTATTCCCATTTTCATCTCCCTTTTTAATTTTTTCTTCCATTGATTGAAGTTTTAATTTTAAGTTATTAAGGTTATTTATAATTGTATCTATATCTTTCTGTGCTTTCTCAATTTCCCCAAGCATGCTCTTATAAGCATTTATTTCCATCTCTTTTACTGTTAACTCTTTATTCAGTTTCTCCCTCTCATTTTTAAAATAGAGATATTGAAAACCTGAAAAAATCCATCCAGATAAAAATAAAATTCCAATTAAATAAATTTTCTTTTTCATTTTTCTCCCTCATCCTTCATTTCTATTGCTTTTTTAGGGCATTCATAAGCACATATTCCACATCCTTTACAGAAGTCATAATTAAAATGAGACCATTTCCCTTTTTCTGAATCAACAACAATAGCATCATCAGGACAACTTATCCAGCATATAAAACAATTAATACACTTTTCAGGAATATGAACAGGTCTTTTACTTCTCCAGTTTCCAGTTTTAAAATTCAAAGAAGTACCACCTTCAAGTATATCTCCAATAGGCAATTCCTTCCAATTCATTTTTTTCATTTTATTCTCCTTTCACCTCATTATATGCTCTTTGTATTGCTTCAAGATTTCCTTTAATTACCTCTGGTTTATTCCTAAATTTAATTTGTAATTTTTTTTCAGTATCCTTTAAAAGTTCTTCAATTGTAAGAATTCCTGTAACCCTGACAAGAGCACCAAGCATTGGAGTATTGGGTATGTTTCTTCCGATTGTTTCTAAGGCAATTTTTGAGGCATCAACCGTATATATTTTTCCTTTAAATTTTATCTTTTCCTTTATTTCTTCTGGAGAAAGAGGAGAATTCACAAGTAAAATACCTTCCTTTTCATCAAGTCCCTCACAAACATTAATCTGCTCTATAAGTGAAAAATCAAGAACTACAACAACATCAGGATTTTCAATCCCTGAATGAAGTCTTATTGGAGAAGAACTTATCCTGTTGAAGGAAGCAACAGGTGCTCCCATTCTTTCAGGTCCATATTCAGGAAATGCCTGGATATATTTGCCTGTTGATAAACAAGCGTCTCCGAATAGAAGGGCTGCTGTTTTTGCTCCCTGACCTCCTCTTCCATGCCATCTTATCTCAAAAATTTCTTTCATTTTTCAACTCCTTTGTATATAAGAAAAACTGTTTTTACTGTTAAAATTTCAAGCAAAGAAACAAAAAATAACAAAATAATTTTTAAGAAAATAATTTTATCATATTTTTGAAAAATTGCAAAGAAAAAAAACCAAAAAATCAAAAATGGACAAAATAAGTTTATAAGGTCTGAAAGATTCTCTTTCATAAAATTATAACTTTTTTTAATTGAAGTAAAAAATGTTTCATTTTCTGATAAGATTATGAAAGGTGTATAAAGAGTAAAGAATATATGAAAAAAAGGAAAAACAGCCCAAGACAGTATTAAAAAAAATATAAAAAAAGAAACCGGTGATGATGTTCTAATTGAAGAAATACCGCTTAAAGCAATTGAGTAAACAGTTCCAATAGATAAAATTAAAAAGAGATTATAAAGTAAAATAGAAGGAAAAAAATATAATCCATCCCTGAATATTTCAAAAAAGGCAAAGTTTTCACCATAAACGCATTTTTTAATTCCTGAATATACAGAAATAGTAAAATAAACTTCAAAAATAAAAATAAGAAACTCAAAGGGCTTAAATCTTTCAAAAAATAAACTTTTTAAAAAAATATATCCGAATGTGATGAGAAAAAGAAAAAACTCTTTTTTCCTTATTTTAATCAAATTTTTATAAATTTCCATACTCTAAAATCTTATAACTAAAAAAATTACCGGTCAAATTAAAAACATCGCTCCAAAACCCCTGTCTTTCAATGTTCTCCCATTCCCACCTTAAAGGTGGGATAAGGGTTGAACTAAATTTTTAAAGTGATATAATTAAAAATCTGACAGGAGGAAATTATGTATAGAATAGGGAAAGAAGAAGTAAAAGCGGTTGAAAAGGTTATAAAAAGTAAGGAACTTTTTAGAGTGAAAAAACTACCCGGTGAATGTGATAAATTTGAAAAGGAATGGGCAAAGAAAATAGGGAAAAAATACGCTTTACTTATGAATGGAGGAGGAACTGCTGCTTTAATGGCTGGTCTTGTAGGACTTGATATAGGACCCGGTGATGAAGTTTTAATTCCTTCCTATACTTTTATGGCAACTGCAAGTGCTGTTTTACTTGTTGGAGCAATTCCTGTTGTTGTTGAAGTTGACCAGACATGCACAATTGACCCGGTTGATATAGAAAAAAAGATAACAGAAAATACAAAAGCAATTATTCCAGTTCATATGGTTGGATTTCCATGTAAAATGGATAAAATAATGGAAATTGCAAAAAAGTATAATCTAAAGGTCCTTGAAGATTGCTGTCAGGCAGTTGGTGGAAGTTATAAAGGGAAGCGACTTGGAGCCTGGGGTGACGCAGGTGCATATAGTTTTAATTACTTCAAAATAATAAGTTGTGGAGAAGGAGGAGGTCTTGTCACAGATGATAGAATTGTTTATGAAAGAGCAAGTATATTTCATGATAGTGGAACTGCCTTCAGACCTTATGCTGGAGAATTTTCAATACCGATTTTTCTTGGACTTCAGTTCAGAGCAAGTGAAATTATGGGTGCAATAATGAGAGTTCAGTTAAAACGACTTGATAAAATATTAAGGGATTTAAGGAAAAACAAAAGGAGAATAATGGAAGGACTAAAAAATATTTCAGGTGTTGAATTTGCACCATCAAATGATATAGAAGGAGATTGTGGAGTTATGATACCATTCAGATTTGAAAATGAAAATATTGCGAAAAAATTTGCTGAAATTGCTGGTGGTTATAGACCAATTGATTCAGGTAAGCATGTATGGTTTGACTGGAAACCTGTTATTGAAAAAAGGATATGGCATAAAAGTTCTTTAAATCCCTATAATCTACCAGAAAACAAAAATCTAAGGCACTCATATACAAAAGAAATGTATCCAAAATCAATAGAAAATTTAAGCAGAACAGTTTTTATATCAGTCAATCCTGACTGGAAGAAAAAAGATATTAATGAAAAAATAAAATTTTTAAAAAAAGCAATAGAGGAAGTATATAAATGAAACTTGAATTTTTTGATGTAAATGTATGGTTTGGAAATCTTAGAGATGATAAATATAGAATATCTGTTTCATTAAAGCAAATTGAAAAAAAGATGGATGAATTGAATATAAAGAAAGCAATTGTTTATCACATTTCTCAAAGAGATGTTTATCCTGAATTTGGAAATGAAATTTTAATCAAAGAAATTGGAAATAAAGAAAAATTTTATGGGATAATAACACTTTTACCTTTCCAGACGGATGAAATTAAAAAAATTTGTTTTAAGGAGTTAAAAAAGAAGAAAATTGTTGGATTCAATTTTTTCCCTAAAAGACATAATTATATTTTAAGTAAAACAACTTTTGGTGATTTTTTATTTGAACTTGAAAATAAAAATTTCCCAGTTATTCTTGACATTTACTCCTGTGATTATAATGATGTTTACTCAATATTAAATGATTTTCCAGATTTAACATGTATTTTATGCAATCTTGGAATATGGAATACTGATAGATTTACATGGCCTCTACTTGAAAAATATCCAAATGTATATCTTGAATCAAGTTTGCTTTCTTTACAAGAAGGAGGTATAGAAGAGACAGTTAAAAAATATGGTTCTAAAAGAATAGTTTTTGGCAGTGGTTTTCCTGAAAGATATTTTGAAGCATCAATTTTACAGATTACTCATTCAGAAATTGAAAAAAAAGATAAGGAAAACATTGCATATAAAAACATAGAAAGAATTATAGGGAATATTAAATATGAATAAACTCTGGAATGAATTTCTGAAAAAAGGGAAACTGGAAAATTGTCCAATTATAGATATTCACTGTCATATGGGCTTTTTTTATGGTAGTCATATGCCTTATTCAGAACCTGATATTATGGCAAAAAGAATGGAAATTGCAGGAGTTAAATTGATTGTTTTCTGTCATCACTATGCTTTATTTTTTCCAGAAGAAGGAAACAAATTTAATATTGAAGCAGTAAAAAAATATCCTGAAAAATTTAAAGCATATTGCGGAATAAATCCGAACTATCCTGAAATAATTGAAAATGATTTAAAAACATTTGATAAATACAGAGAGATATATGTTGGATTTAAATTACTTTCTGATTATCACAGGGTATCTCTTTCAGATAAAAGATACAGAAAAGTTTTTGAATTTGCAGATAAAAATAAACTAATCGTTTTAGCGCATACATGGGGTGGAAGTATTTATGATGGAGCACAAGAAGTAGAAAAAATTTTGAAAAAATATAAAAATTTAATTTTAATTTTAGGCCATTCAATTCATAGTGACTGGGAAAAAAGTATTGAATTTGTCAAAAATTATGAAAATGTTTATCTTGAACTGACTGCTATTCCTGATGAGAGAGGTATTATTGAGATGTTTGTTGAAAAAACTGGAGCAGATAGAATTCTCTTTGGAACTGATTTTCCATGGTTTAATCATCATTATTATATTGGAGCAGTGCTTGGGTCCGGAATTTCAGAAAAAGATTGCAGAAAGATTTTTTATTTAAATGCCGAAAAAATTTTAAAAATTTCAATATGAGAAAATTTTTATTAATTTTAATATTTTTAATAATTGGAGGGAAAATGGATAATTTAAACTGTAAAACATTATTTAAGTATGAAAACGAAATTACTGTGAATGAAGAAAAATGGGAAAGTGATTTTTCCCCTGTAAAAGAATTCAATTTTTATAGGTTAACATTCACTTCAAAATCACCTTCAAAAAACTACTGGGTGATCATTTTTTATGATAAAAACAAAAATCAGTTAATAGCGGATAATTATTCAAGTTTTGATGCAAGTGATGATTTCACTGAAAATACATTTTATTTCAGAGCAAAGTGTAATGCAAAATATGGAAAGGTAATATTTCAAAAAACAGGTAAGGATAAAGCACCGTTTAAAATAAAAAATATTTCAGTTAAAAGTGCAGGTGAAAAGGAAATTTTAAGATGGATGGAAGACCTATATAAAAAAATACCTGAAGTTGAGAAATTTGAAATAAAAAAGAAGTATATAACCCAAACTATGAAAAAATTAAAAAATGGAGAGGAATTAAGAATTGTTATGCTTGGAGATAGTATTATAAATGACATCGGAAATTCTTTTTTTGATATACTCATTAAAAAGAAATATCCAAAAGCAAAAATAAAAGTTATAACATCTGTAAGAGGAGGAACAGGTTGCTGGTATTATCAGGAAGAGAATAGAGTTAAGGAATATGTTCTTGATTATAAACCTGATTTGTTGATAATTGGGGGAATAAGTAATAAGGATAATACAGAGGCAATAAGAAATGTGATAAAAAAGGTAAGGGAAGAACAAAATCCTGAAATAATTCTTATGAGTAAAGCAGTTGGAAAAGAGGGTGACCCAAGAACCGATTCTACATGGACATTTGAAATACCTGATAATGAAAATTCTTATAGATATAGATTAAAAAAACTTGCGGAAGAAGAAAAAACTGAATTTTTTGATATTGAAGCATACTGGGGAAAATATATAAAAAATTCAAATCTGCCATATGAAGTATTCTTAAGAGACCCTGTCCATGCAAATGAAACTGGAAGAATTATTCTTGCATATCTTTTATACTATTATTTTTGTGGAACTGACTAATTTAAAAATGTGGTATAATAAAAGATAGAGGATAAATTATAAATTCAAATCAATTGAAAGGAGGTGATAAAATGGTTGAAAATATTAAATGGTTAGGACATGCTTCTATTTTAATTTCAACCGGTGGTAAAAATATTTATGTTGATCCATGGAAACTTATAAAAGACCAGCCAAAAGGTGATTTAATTCTTATTACTCATCCCCATTATGACCATTTCAGTCCAGATGATATAAATAAAATAGTTAGAAATGATTCTGTTATTATTGGACCACTTGATATATTAAAAATTAAATTAGGAAAAAAAATAGAGATTAAACCAGGTCAGGAAATTAATTTAAACTGGGTGAAGATTAAGGCGGTCCCGGCATATAATATCAATAAACATTTTCATCCAAAAGGTAATAACTGGTGTGGATATATTATTGAAATTGAAGGTAACAAAATTTATATTGCTGGAGATACTGACTTTATTCCTGAAATGAAAAATATAGTTGCTGATATTGTTATACTACCTGTTGGAGGAACATATACAATGACTGCAGAAGAAGCAGCAAATGCAGTAAACACAATTAAACCAAAGTTAGCAATACCATACCACTTCGGCGATATTGTTGGTTCAGAAAAAGATGCAAAATTATTCTCTTCTTTTGTTTTAAACTCAGAAGTAAAAATTTTAAAAATTGAAAAATAATTTTATTTATCAAAAATAACTTCTGTGCCTTTTTCTGAACTTATATACATTGCTTCAAGAATTTTTATAACTTCTAAACTCTCCTCCGGTTTTACAGGAACTTCTTTATTCTCTTTAACACATTCTAAAAATACCCTCAATTCTTCATGATGTGGAGAAACATCAGGCAAAACATCAAGTTTCAATTCAATATCCTGAAGAATACCATTTTTTTCTTTAGCAAGTTTTCCATTAGGCCATGTTATTCCACCTTCTGTTCCAAATAATGTTGTTGAAAAATCACTTATTTTTTCCATATTGGCAAGAAAACTGCATGTTAAAGTTAAAGCCCTGTTATCAACAAATCTTACAAATCCAGAAGCAAAATCCTCTACATTATATTTTTCTCTATCCCATTCTCCCCATAAACCTCTTATATCTTTTCTTTTTGCAAGTTTTGTTAAAGTTATACCTTTAACAGAATGAACTCCTGGACATCCCATAAACCAGTAAGTCAAATCAAGAATATGAACACCTATATCAAACATAGGACCACCACCTGAAAGTGCTTTATCTATAAATGTTAAACTTGTCGGAAGATGCCTTCTTCTTAATGCATAAGCAATTGCAAAATAAATTTCTCCAAGTTCTCCATCATCAATTAATTTTTTAAGTGCTACTGACTCTTTCTGAAATCTCATATGCTGTGCAGCCATAAGTTTTTTACCAGATTTTTTTGACTCTTCAATCATACCTTCAACTTCTTTTTTACTCACAGCAAGTGGTTTTTCGCATATAACATGTTTTCCTGCTTTTAGTGATGCTATTGTTGCTGGATAATGAATTGTATTTGGAGCACAGACGTCAATAATATCAATTTCTTCAATTTTCAATAAATCCTCATAATTTTCAAAAACATATTTTATTTTAAATTCATTCTTTGCAATATTTCTTACATTTTCAGAAGGGTCAGAAATTCCAATAACTTCAACATCTTGTAATTTTTTCCAGCCAGGATAATGAGCCCATCTTGCAATTCCACCAAATCCTATAAAACCAACTAAATATTTACCATTCTTCATTTTTCTCCTCCTTTGTTTTAGATTTCACTTATGCTTGTATCAGGTCCATTTTCAACCTTAACAAATAATCTCATATCTCTTTCAATAACCTCAATTTTTTCAATATTAAAATTATCAGGCAAAATTCTTATATGTGAGATATTGTCCCTTGGAATGAGAATAACCCTTTTTTCTTTATCTATATCAACAGGACTTACCTTCCCTTTCATAATGACAATACCCTTGCCTTCAATCATGATCCAGTTTTCAGTAAATTTTAAAACTTTTCCAATAAATACCCATAATCTCTGTTCTCCATAATACTTTTTAAATCTTACCTTTACAATTTTTCCTTCAATCATAACCCCCCCTTTTTTAAAATTCAAAAGCAAATCTTACATCCACAGCAATACAACCATTTTCTTTTACTATCAATGGATTTATATCCATTTCTTTTATTTCTGGAAAATCACTTACAAGTTGTGAAATTCTTAACAGAGTTTCTTTGATAGAATTAATATCCATCCCAGGAATATTTCTATAACCTTTCAAAATTTTGCTCATTTTCACTTCATTTATCATATTTTCAGCATCTATATCTGTTAGCGGAATTACTCTGAAAGATACATCCTTTAAAAGTTCAACATATATTCCGCCCATACCAAACATTATTAGATGTCCAAATTGAGCATCTTTGTTTACACCCACAATTACTTCTATTCCTTTTTCAACCATCTGCTGAATTTGCACCCCTAAAATTTTTGCATCCTTTTTATATCTTTTTGCTGAATTTATTATATCTAAAAATGCTTTTTTGCCTTCTTCAGGTGTTCTTATATTCAATTTAATTCCTCCGGCTTCTGTTTTATGTATTATATCAGGAGATACAAGTTTCATTACATAAATACCTTTATTTTCTCTCAAAAATTTCTCACATTCATTTTCATTCTTTGCAAGAAAGGAACTTATGACATTTATGCCATATAATGAAAGTATTTCTCTCCCTTCAATATCTCCTATTAAATTTATCTGTTGTCTTCTAAAATAATCTATTTTTTCTTTCACCTTTTCATTCTGAACAGAAAACTTAATGATATTTCCTTTTGCTCTTTCTTCAATACTTTTTTTATAATTAATCATTGCTTTAAAAGAAATTATTCCCCTTTCAGGAGAAAAATAGTTTGGAATATTATTCTCTTTTAAAATTTTAATCCCTTCTTCAACTCTTTTCCCTCCCATAAAAGAAGCAATAATGGGTTTTTCATATTTTTTTGATATTTTTGCAATACATTCTGCTGTTTTTTCTACTTCAGTTGTTACCTGAGGAGTTAAAATTACCATTATACCGTCAACTCCTTCATCAGAAACTACATATTCAATTGCTTTTTCATATCTATCTGCTTTGGCATCTCCAAGAACATCTACAGGATTATGAATATTTGAAGCAGGTGGTAAAAACTTTTTTAAACTTTCTATGGTATAATTTGAAAATTTTGCAAGTTTAAGTCCAATTTCTTCTATCATATCAACTGCTATTACAGATGGTCCACCTGCATTTGTAACAATTCCTATTCTATCTCCTTTTAAAACAGGTTGATACGAAAAAATTAATGCATAATCAAAAAATTCTTCAATTGTATCTGCCCTTATTACACCTGATTGTCTTATTGCGGAATTAAATGAAGTATCCAAACCTGATAATGAACCTGTATGAGAACTTGCTGTTTTCATTCCACTTTCAGTTTTACCTGACTTTACAACAATTATTGGTTTTTTAAATGTAACTTTTTTTGCAATATCCATAAATTTCCTTCCATCACTTACTCCTTCAAGATATAAAAGAATAACATTTGTATCAGGGTCATTTTCAAACTCTTCAATTAAATCAATTTCTGAAATATCTGCCTTATTTCCAAAACTTACAAACTTTGATAGCCCTATATTTTCTTTAACTGCCCAGTCAAGAATTGCTGTTCCAAGAGCACCTGATTGAGTTATAAAAGAAATTTTACCTTCAGGGGGCATCTCAAAGGCAAAAGAAGCATTTAACTTATTCTTTGTATCTATAATCCCGAGACAGTTTGGTCCAATAAGCCGGATTTTATATTTTTTAACAATTTCTTTTAATTTCTCTTCTCTCCTTCTCCCTTCTTCTCCTGCCTCTTTAAATCCTGCTGAAATAACAATAATACCTCTAACCCCTTTTTTGCCACACTCTTCTACTACTTCACAGACAAATTCAGATGGGATAACAATTATAGAAAGGTCAACAGAATCAGTTATTTCTGAAACAGTTTTATAACATTTCAGATTTAGAATTGTATCTGCTTTTGGATTGACAGGAAAAATTTTCCCTTTATAACCACCATCTATCAAATTTTTTAGAATTTTAAATCCAAGTTTTTCTGGATTTGTTGAGGCACCTATTAAACAGACACTTTCGGGTTTAAAAAAGTAATCAAGCATTTTTTTCTCCTTTTTCAAATATGAGTTTTAAATTAAAGAAATTATTATAAACTTAAAATTACAATTTTTCAAATTATGAAATATTTCCTTGCTTAACTTTTGATTTTATTATATAATCCTTTCATAAAACAGGAGGAAAAATGGAAGAAATAAGAAAAGGAAAAGGCGAGTGGGAATGGTTTGTTAAAGCAAGATTTGGTCTATTTATTCACTGGGGTTTATATTCACTTCCTGCAAGACATGAATGGGTGAGGAATTATGAAGAGATACCGAATGAGATTTATGATGAGAAATATTTTAAAAGATTTAATCCAGACCTTTATAATCCAGCAGAATGGGCAAAAATGGCAAAGAAGGCAGGAATGAAATATGCAGTAATAACAACAAAACATCATGAAGGATTCTGTCTATGGGATTCAAAACTTACTGATTATAAAGCAACAAATACTCCAGCAAAAAGGGACTTATTAAGGGAATTTGTAGAAGCATTTAGAAAAGAAGGATTAAGAATTGGATTTTATTACTCTTTAATTGACTGGCATCATCCACATTTTACAATTGACAGATTTCATCCATTGAGGAATCATCCTGAAAAAGAAAAATTAAATAAAGAAAGGGATATGTCAAAATACAGGGAATATTTACATGGACAGGTTAAAGAACTTTTAACTGAATTTGGAAAGATTGATATTATGTGGCTCGATTTTAGTTATCCAGGACCAGATGGAAAAGGAAAAGAGGACTGGGATAGTGAAAAACTTGCTAAAATGATAAGGGAATTACAGCCACATATTTTACTGAATAATCGTCTTGACCTTCAAGATGAATGGGATTTTATAACTCCTGAACAGTTTACTCCATTTAAATGGCCAGAAATAAATGGAAAAAAGGTAATATGGGAATCATGTCAGACATTTTCAGGCTCCTGGGGATATCACAGGGATGAAGCAACATGGAGAGAGCCAGAGGAATTGATAAAAACATTAATTGATTGTGTTAGCAAAGGAGGGAATTTATTATTGAATGTAGGTCCAACTTCAAGAGGTGAATTTGATTACAGGGCAAGGGAACGACTTGAAAAAATAGGTGAGTGGATGTATTACCATTCAGATAGTATTTATGGATGCACACAGGCACCTGAAGAATTTAAAGTACCAAAAGATTGCAGATTAACATATAATCCAGAAAAAAATCGTCTTTATGTTCATATATTCTCATGGCCCTATAAATTTTTATTCCTTGAAGGAAAGGCATATAAAGAGAAAGTTGTTTATGCCCAACTTTTAAATGACAGAAGTGAAATAAAAATAGGTGCTGATGAATGGTATAAAAAGCAAATGGGAGAAACTGAAGGAATTTGTTTAGTTTTACCACCATTTAAACCAAAAGTAATAGTTCCAGTTATTGAATTATTTTTAAAGTGAGATTGATTTAAAAATAAATTCAAAAGAAAGAATGTTATATGCTATCCTGAATAAAAAGCCAGATATGAAGGAATGAAAAATTGCCTGAAGAAAGAAGTTCAATTATTATCATATACAAAGCAATTTAAAAAATCATAATCAGAAATGAATAGAGAAATAAAAGAAAAAATTGAAAAAATAAAAAATTGGTGGAAAAAAGAGAGTGAAAGACCATTAATCCAGATTTCTATTTTGAAGGATAAAAATTTTATAAATTTAAATGAATTCTGGAAAAAAGAGGATGAAGAACCTGATTTTGATAAACTTGTTGATGCACAGATAGAAAATATAAAAAAATTAGAATATCTTGGTGTCTCATATCCAGCACTTCCTCATCTATGGGGTGGTAGAGGAACTCCTATGACAATGTCTGCATATATTGGAGGTAAGGCAATTTTTAGAGATGAAACTGTGTGGATTGAGCCATTTGTAACAAACTGGAAAGATATAAAAATTGAATTTAATAAAAATAATTTCTGGATAAAAATGAGCAAAAAACTTATAGAAAAACAGATTGAGAAATATAATGGTGAGTTTTTAATCTGGAATTCTGACCTTGGAGATGCCTTAACATGTTTTTCATTAATAAGAGGGGTTGAAAATTTACTTATTGATATAATTGAGGTACCTGAAATAATAATTGAAAAAATAGATGAATTTGTCAATGCATGGATTGAGACACATAAGTATTTTCTTAATATTTTAAATGAAAAAATTCCCGGGGATGCTTCATGGCTTTTATGGGCACCTGGAAAAACATATGCCTGTCAGTGTGATTTTTCTACAATGATATCTCCTAAACTTTTTGAAAAATTTGTTGTTTATGAACTTGAGAAATTAAAAAATTATCTTGAATATATTGCATGGCATCTTGATGGACCTGATGAAATAAAACATCTTGATATATTACTTGCCCTTCCATATATAAAAGCAATTCAAGTCGTTCCAGGAGCAGGAAAACCACCCTGCTCTTCTCCTTTATGGTTACCAGTAATTGAGAAAATATTAAAAAAAGGAAAAAATGTTATTGTTTATGCATCAAATAAAGAAGAATTTGAGACCCTTATAAAAAAATTTTTTTCAGGTAATGTTTTAATCTCTTGTGGTATTGATATTGAAAATGAGGAAAATAGAAATTTTTTAAAATTAGTTGAAAAATATCTATAAATAAGATTGAATTATGAAAAAACAGTTGATTCCTCCATCAGAACGCACAATATTCCCTTTTTACAAATCATTTTTAATTAAAAAATAAATTCACAAATTGATAGGAAAAAACATTTTAAATTATGAAAAGCAAAAGAAAATCAAAAAGAATATTGCTCAGGTTTTCAAAAGAAGGTTATAATATAATTGATACTTAAATTTAAAGACAGAAAAAGTGAAAATAATGAGGGTTAAATTAAAGGATATTGCTGAAAGGTCTGGGTTTGATGTTTCAACTGTTTCAAGAGCATTAAGGGATGACCCGAGAGTTAAAGAAGAGACAAAGAGGAAAATAAAAGAGATAGCAAGAAAATTAAATTATATTCCTGATATCTCTGCAAAAATTTTATCTGGTGGAAAAAGTGGAATAATAGGAATAATTTTACCTGAGATAAAGCATTCTTTTTATTCAGAAATTTTTGAAGAAATTAATGAGATATGCCTTGAAAGAGAATTAATACCTGAATTATTACTCACAGAATTTAACCAGTTTAGAATTGAGGATATAAAAAAGCAGATAATCTATCAAAAAATGGATGGAATAATTCTTGCTTATCATACACTTGATTTTAGTTTTATAGATGAAAAGATATGTCCATTTGTTCTTATAGATGTTCCTGATGGTAATTTTGAAAATTTTGACAAGGTGATAATAGATAATTTAGAAGGGGCAAAAGAGGCAGTGAAATACCTTATTGAAATTGGACACAGAAGAATTGGATTTATTTCAGATACAGTAACGACAAAAAAAAGATTTGAAGGATATAAAAATGCACTTGAAGAAAATAATATAGAAATTGATGAAACATTAATTGAGATAAGAAATGGAAGGAGTGAAGAAATTGGTTATCAGGCAGGATTAAAATTATTATCAAAACCAAATAGACCAACAGCAATATTCTGTGTAAATGACCTTATAGCAATTGGACTAATGCGAGCATCTTTTGAATTGAATATAAAAGTTCCAGAGCAAATTTCAATTATTGGTTTTGACGATATTCCAATTTCAAGATATTTACCAATTCCATTAACAACAGTAAGTCAACCAATAAAAGATATAGCAAGAGAATCAGTTGGTTTACTCATTGATAGAATTAAAAATCCAGAAAAACCATATGTAACAAAAAAACTCAAAACAAATCTAATAATAAGAAAATCAACATCTCCTTATTTATAAAGCGGCCCCTTAAGATATATTTTTTACAGATAGCATCCATCAAACCACTATCACATATCAATTTCTCATTTTTTAAACTACTCTTTTATTATTGCCTTAAATCTATTAACTCTTTCATTCCATCTATTAAACTATCATCTATTTTTTCAAAATAATCAAGATAATGAACCATTGCTCCCCATTTTCTCTCATACATCCAATCTGCTCTGTGTTTAATTTTTTTACTTAATTTTAAAATTGTAATACAAGAATATCCCATATTTTTAAATAAGGGATTGAGAGTTTTATTTTCTTTCCTTCAAAAATAAAATCAATTTCTTCAGGGTCATTTTTTTCATCATCTGCTTTTATCAATAAAACTTTTTTTGGTTTCTTTTCAAAAGAGGGGATATATATTTCAATTTCTTTATTTTCTATTACAGGATAAAAATCTTTTGCTTTCCAGATTTCTTTTTCAGGATTTACATTTATTAGGTGTATAATAACTGTTTTATCTTCCGTATTATAATATGATAGTTTTTCACTCAATTTTTTGAAAGGCAACCCATTAATTTCAGTTTTTATTTCATTAAGTTTTTTTGAATATAATAATTCTCCATACCTTAAAACAAAATTCGTGTAAAATCTTCTTGAATCGTGATAATATATACCAAATCTACTTGCATGTGTTAAAGCATATAATATTTTTAAATTTGTATCATCCATCGGCCATGTTGAACCCCAGTTATAAATTGTATAAAAATTTGGTTTTTCATATAAATTTTTTAAATTTTTGTATAAATCAACAAGTTCTTCCCATTTTTTTGGATAGACATTGTATGATTGAGGGTCTGAAGGGACTTCAAAACACCATCCATCAATCAAATTTTGAGATTTAAGATAAATTGCATCCTTTTTATTAACAGGTGGTAAAGGATATGCTTCCTGCCCTCCCATATTTGCTGAAATAAAAAAGTCATTTCCGACTTTATCTCTAATCTTTTTAAGGAACTGAAACATTACTTCATCACAGGTTAAATTTGTTATTTTTTCCCCATTTTTATTTTTCCCAAATGCAGTTATTTCTGCAAGCCAAACAAGTGAATCAATAAAAAAACCATCCCATCCAAATATTTCTTTACTTTTTTTCATCTGATCTGAATAATAATCACTGCCCGTTAAGATATTTAAATCAGGTAAATAATTCGCTCCATAAATACATATTGGTTTTTCATTTAAATTAACATTATAGAATGGTAAAGAATATCTTTTTCCATCATTGGGAAATTCAATTGGTGGATAAACATTATATTCTTTTGAGCCTGGTTCATCATAACCAATAAGTTTAATACCTTTTTCTTCGCAAATTTTCTTTAAAATATTTATGGATTTTTTAGAAGTTAATGTCCTATTTCTATGGACTGCATTAGACCATATATCTTTTTCAGGAACAAGAACACCAAATTCAGGAATCCATCCATATAGTTGAATATAATTTATACCATTTTTCTTATAAAATTCTTCAATCATATTTTTTAATTTTTCTTCATTTACATTTGGTCTGACTAAATCGTATCCTATTGAAGTATGTGTTGCCATTCTTATTACACTTTTTGTATCATCAAGGACTTCAAAATAAGAATCTTTAAACTCCTCTTTTCCATCAATATAAATAAATCCTCTAACAATATGCCCATACTTTTTTTCTGTTTTTATTTCAATAATTTCGCTTTTTTTCTCTCCAGACGAAAGAGTAAATCTTTTTTCATAAATTTTTTCTTTATTTTCTATCCCTGGCTGATGGTAAACAATAATTTTTAAATCTTTTGGTTTTTCTGAATTGTTTACGAGATTAATACTTACCTTTATTTTTTCACCAGGTTTATATACTAATTTTTCAGGAGATAAATCAAAAATTAAACCCTCTTTCCTTTTTTCAAGTGTTTTATCTTTTTCCTTTTCTTCTCTATAAAAACTGATTTCATTTATAATCGGTAAAAGTGCAGTGTTTCCTTCTATAATTCTTAATTTTAAAAATCTACATTTTACAGGTTCATCAAAACTATCAATTATCTTATCTCCCTCAAATTCAAAATTTTTTCTTACTTTTAAAATTTTGAATTCCCTGCCATCATTAGAAGAATAAAATTCATATGATGATATTTTTCTTAAATCATTCATTGACTTTATACAGATTTGTTTAATCTGGACTTCTTTGTTGAAATCAAAAATTACATCACATGGTAAATCAATAGGAGAAAAGCCTGTTTTTAAGTCACCATCGCAGATGTTTTCCAGTTTAAAAGATAAAAATTCATCGCAATTGGAAACAATCTTTATAGGTAGAAATATCCCTTCATTTTCTAATTCTTTACTTTTTTTTTCTATCTCAGTTATTTTTGCTTCTTCTGGATTTGTGTAGTAATTAAGTCCCTCTATCAATGTTGATTCTTCATAGTCCCTTCTTCCCCACTGTTCAGTTGGTCCTATAGCAATCCAGTCAATTTTCCCTTCAAGTGGTTTGTTTATATTTGCTGTTGTTTTCTTTCCATCAACTTTAAATTCTATAAATTTTTTATTCCAACTAACCTCTATTTTATACCAGTTGCCTTTTTTAAAATCATGATTGAGTCCAAAATTTGCACTTGCCCAGGTTGTTCTATCATTTATATTCTGACCAAATAAAGCAAGAAGTGAATTCCCTTCATGATGATATATTAAAATCCAGGCCTTTTCCCCCCTTATTTCAAGAAATTTATGATATTTACTATCTTTTGATTCCCAGTCAACTGGTTTTATAAAGAAACTCAGATATCCCTCTTTAGGAGAAATATTCAGGGATGAAATATCAAATTTTAAATAATTCAGTTTATTCTCAAACCAGCCAACCTTTATACAACTTTTATCATCTTCTACTACAACTTTTGCTTTTCCAATAAACATTCCGCCTATTTCCTTATCATCTATTTTTAAAAATGGCTCATTCCCTTTAATCTGTAGTTTTATATTTTCAGAATGCAATATACCTGCCAAGAAAAATATAAAGAAAAAACTTAACAATTTTTTACATCTCATCTTACCTCCTTTTTATAATTTTTTATTGTTGTTTCATATAATCAATCCTTGGGTCAGATACACTTGTTGGAAAATCCTTATATTTTACAGGTTCAACATGTCCATCAAGAAATAAGACATTGCAGAATCCTGTTGGTGGTTTTCCTACTCCGCCTCTATCTCCACCATGCCTGAAAGAAGGAAGTCCTGCACCATAACTCCATGCATCATCCCTTGTTGAAAAAGAATTTGGTATAAGACTCCTTGTTTCTCCTGACCCATTGGCATCTGCTGGAACTCTTTCCCATCCAACATCCGCCAATAAATAAAGAATATTTGGACTTCTTACCCTTGATAATTTAAGATAAGGTCTATTTGGTGGATTCCCCGAATTTCCACTTAGTGTGAAATTTGGACAGGAATAACCATTTAAACCATAACCAAATTTATCAAGAGCAGGAAATCTTAACCCTGCTGAGTTTTGCCATTTAAATAAACTTGAAGGACATTTAAAAAACTGAAAACCTTTTGCTGATGGATTTGTATACTGCTCAACAAGTTTTGAAACATATGGTTGTAATCTCCATATCCACAACCCATAAGAAGGATTAAATCTCGGGTCATATCTTGAAGGAATATATTCATCATAATCATTGGCATACATATGAAAAGCAAGTCCAAGTTGTTTTAAATTATTCATACATACTGCTTGTCTTGCTCTCTCCCTTGCTTTTGATAGTGCTGGCAATAGCATCGCTGCAAGAATCGCGATGATTGCCACCACTACCAGCAACTCTATTAAGGTGAAGCCCATTTTTTTGTTTTTTCTTTCCATTTTTATTTACCTCCTTTCCTTAATTTTTCCCTCTCCCCCACTGTGGGAGAGGGTTAGGGTGAGGGGGATATTCTTTTTCCCTTTCACCTTCGCCTTTCATTTTTCACCCTCATATTGCATCACCTCCTTTTTATTTTCATTATACCTCATTTTTTATTTTTGTCAAGTTTTTTTCAATCAGTTGTATTTTATAATATATTTTTTATTTTGTCAAATTTGACTTTTTTAAAAAATAATATACAATAAATACAAACGATGGGAACAATAGGAATAGACATAGGGACAACAAGGGTAAAGGGATGTATTGTGAAAGATGGAAAGATTATTTTTAAAAAATTTTTTAAATTTCCGGTTATTGATATTGATGGTAAAAAAGAAGTAAATGAGAAAGAATTGTGGAAGAAAATGAAGAGAATATTGAAAAAAATTTTTGAATTTACAGAAAAAAATAGAATTGAAATTAAAAATATTGGAATAACATCACAGGCACAGACATTTATTACTATTGACAGAAATTTTAATTTTTTAACTGATTTTATTTTATGGAATGATAGAAGGGCAGAAAGAGAAAGTGAAATTTTAAATGAAAAAATCCCTTCCTTTTATAATTTTTCTGGTCTTCCTTATTTTATTCCTGAACTTATGGTTTGCAAGGTTTTATATCTTAAAAGAAATTTTCCTGAAATTTTTAAAGATACTTATAAATTTCTTTTAATAAATGAATGGTTGATTTTTAAACTTACTGGAAATTTTTATGGAGATGATGTTAATTTTGGTATGAGTGGTTTTTTTGATATTAAAAAGAGAGAATTAAATCAGGAAATACTTGAATTTTTAAATTTGAAAAAAGAAAATTTTTCAGAGATATATCCTTCTGGTAAATATTTTTCTTTTTTGAAGGAAGATATCTGTGAAGAATTTAAAATAAAAAGTAAGATTAGGGTTTATTCATGTGGAAATGACCAGACAACTTCTGCAATTGGTGCTGGAATTGATAAAAATACATGTTTTATAAATCTCGGGACTGCATTTGTTTTTTATATAATTGTTGAAGAAATACCTGAAAAGATTGAAAATATACAGATGTGTGGTATTTTCCCATTTGGCAATTATTTTCTCCTTTCCTGTGATGGTGATTTTGGAAACTATGTAAAGAATTTGAAAGATTTAAGGAGCGATGAGAAAGTTTATTTTTACTTTAAGAAGAATTTTGATATTATAGAAAAATATTTTAAAGGAGATAAGTTTTTGATTTCAGGTGGTTATGCAAAAAGGTTTTTAAATTATTTAAAGAAGAATTTCAAATTAAACTTGATTTATTCAGGAGAAAATACAGGTTTTAAAGGAATAGAAAAAATAATAGGAGGGCAAAATTTACTTTAATTTTTTCAAAAATTCTGATGGTGTAATAATTTGTATATTTTTAAATGGATTCAGTGAGAGGAGGTCCTTATCTCCTGTTATAATAAAATCTACTTTACCTGCAACTGCACATTCAAGGACTTTATTATCTTCAACATCTCTGCAAACTTTTATATTTTCTTCAGGAAAAACACATTTACCAAATTTATATAAAATTATCAAAATTTTCTGTATATCTGGTTTACTAAATCCAAATTCTTTTCTTGACAAAACCCAATGCAATTCATTTATCAGATCAGGGGAGTATATTATTAAAATTTTCTTTTTGAAAATGGACTTTAAAAATTTCTTTTTTAAAATACCGCCATACAGAATGCTTACAAATACATTACTATCTATCACTACTTTTAGCATAAAAATTTTTTCTTGCCTGATTTACAATTTTATTTATTTCCCTAAAATTAAGACCTTTTTCTTTCATCCTTTTTCTAAAATTTTCACATACCTTTTCAAATTCTTCTTTTATAATTTCTTCAATAATTTTTTCTTTTTCTTTCCCAGGGAGAGTTTTAAGAAACTTTTCAAATTCAATAACTATTTTTTCCATATTTATCACCTCAATTTAAATTATAAATTTAACAATTACGAGTGTCAATTATTTAAAAATAGGAGGGCAAAATGGGCTACTGGGCAGATATTGATTTAAATAAGGTTCCAGAAATTAAGGTTACACCTCCTGGACCAAAATCAATTGAGTATCACAGTAGAGCAAGTAAATATATGAAGGGTTATTCTTCTCAGGTTAAACTTTTCCCAGTTGTATTTGAAAAGGGATATGGATATACATTAAAAGATGTTGATGGAAATACTTATATTGATTTTTCTTCAGGTATTTATGTTTCAAGTTTAGGCCACTGTCATCCAAAGGTAAGTGAGGCAATCTGTAAATATGCAAAGACACTTATGAACTGCCATGATTTTACCACTCCAATAAAGACAAAACTCCTTGAAAAACTCGCATCTATTACACCAGGGGATTTAAATGGAATTCAATTATATGATAGTGGGACAACAGCAGTAGAGGCAGGTTTAAGGGCAGCAAGGATGGCAACAGGAAAGTTTGAGTTTATATCATTTCACAGGGATTTTCATGGTAAGACACTTGGAGCAGTAAGTTTAGCAAGGGTTGATAAAAGTCAGGGAATGAGAGCACCTGGATTTTTCCTTGTTCCAAGAGGTTATTGCTATAGGTGTGCCTTCAAAATGGAATATCCCTCATGTAATTTATATTGTGTTGATTTTATTGAGGAAGTTATAAAAGAAGAGACAACAGGCCAGGTTGCAGCAATAGTTCTTGAGGTAATACAGGGATGGGCAGGAAGTATAATTCCACCTGATGGATGGATTCAGAAGATAAGGAAATTATGTGATAAATACGGAATATTACTTTTTGCAGATGAGGTATTGACCTGTATGGGAAGAACTGGAAAGATGTTTGCAATGGAACACTATAATACAATTCCTGATATTATAACCCTTGGTAAATCATTTGGTAATGGTTTTCCAGTGACTGCAATGGTTATAAGTGAAAAATATAAGGATGTTCTTGATAGAATTTCTGCCTCAACAAGTTATGGAGGAAATCCACTTGCCTGTGCAGCAGCACTTGCTTCAATTGAGGTTATTGAGGAAGAGAATTTATGTGAAAATGCAAGGCAAATCGGTGAATATATGTTAAAGATATTGAATGAGATAAAGGAGAGACATAAAATTGTTGGAGATGTAAGATGTATTGGATGTCTTGGTGGAATTGAACTTGTTAAGGATAAAAATACAAAAGAGCCATTTGAAGAAGCAGGGATTATGGTTTATAAGAAGGCATTTCAGAAAGGTCTTGCCTGGGTTCCAGCAGGTCATAATTTAAGGCTTGCTCCACCAATAATAATAACAAAAGAAGTTGCAAAAAAAGGACTTGAAATAATAGAGGAGGCGATATATGAAACAGAAAGAGAATTTGGATATTAAGATTGACTGGACAAAAAGAATAGAATTAGAAGGAAAAGAAAGAGAAAAAATGTTAAAAAAAGCAGAAAAGATTATGAAAAGATGGGGTCTTAAAATGCCTGAGGTTTTTTTGCCACTTATTCTTGATTTTGGTTATAATGATTTTAAAAATACAGGACATATTGAATATATAATTGCAAATGAAATAGATGAAGGATATTGCGGTAAATTTATTTTTATGTTTAAAGGACAAAGATGCCCGGAGCATTATCATAAAAAGAAACATGAGACATTTTTTGTTTTGAAAGGTAAAATTTTGATGGAAGTTAATGGAGAAAAAATTATTTTAAATGAAGGAGATGTCTTGAGGATGGATAGATATAATTCTCATACATTCAAGGCATTAAAAAATTCTCTTATAATTGAGGTAAGTCAGCCATCAATAAAAAATGACAGTTTTTTTAAAGATGAAAAAATAGGGGTGATATAATGAATAAGAAATTTTTTATTGAAAATACATATGAGGATTTAAATGAGGCGATTTCAAAAAATGCAGTTATATTATTACCTGTTGGGCAGACAGAAGAGCATGGATTACATCTACCTGTAAAAACAGATGTTTTTATTGCTGAAAAAATATGTGAGAAAATTGCTGAATTAAGTGAAATCCCTGTTATAGTTATGCCTGCAATTTATTATGGATACTCAACAAAGGAAGTTTACAAATGGCCTGGATGTCCTGGAATAAAAATTGAAACATTTATTTCTCTTGTTTATGATATATGCAGTTCATTAATTAAAATGGGATTCAAAAAGATTGTTATTGTTAGTTCTCATGGGAATCATACAGGAGCACTTGAAGTTGTTGTAAGAAAAATTGCAGATGATTTTGGTATTTATATGGCACTTACAATTCCAAATGTTATAGCAAAGGAAAAAATTAACAAAATTCTTGAGATGGGATGGCGTGGGAGTTGTCATGGTGGAGAATATGAGACATCATTAATGCTTTATCTTGATGAAAAAAGTGTTAAAATGGAAAAGGTAACAGATGTGGATATTTTAAAGATAGATAAAAAGTTTTATCCCGGTAAGGTATTTATTTCAACATGGGGATTACAGAAAAGTAAAACAGGGATTTATGGAGCACCAGGGGCAGCAACAAAAGAAAAAGGAGAAAAGATATTTAATGCAATAATTGAAGAGTATATAGAATTTTTAAAGGAGTTTTGACAATTTTTTATAAAATTTTAGGGGATTAATTATGGAGATTTTCTTAAATTTTTTAAGAGAAAGCAGGTCATTATCTCCTGTTATTATAAAGTCAGCATTTCCAGAAATGGCGCATTCAAGTATAATATTGTCTTTGGCATCTCTACAAGCATCAATTTTTTCTTTTGGAATAACCCATGTAGCATCTATTTTCAATAACTCAATTAAATTTTTTAAGTCTTCCTTATTTATAACTTCAGAGAATTTTTTGTCCTTCAATGTTTCCACAATTTCAAGAAATATTTCTTCTGTTATAATTATATCTATTTCACCGTTTATAAACTTTTCAATTATAAATTTAGATTTTTCACTACCAAGGAGGGCACTTATAAAGATGTTTGTGTCAACTACTACCTTTAATCTTTTTTTCATAAATTCTATTTCTAATTTTTTCACACAGTTTCGTTATATCTTCATCAGAAATGGGTTTTCTTTTGGCTTTATCCCTTATTTTAGAAATCAGTTTTTCCCATCTCTTTTTTCTTGTTTTTATTGCAAGTTTTTCAAGTATCTCAATTTTATCTCTATAATTAAGTTTATCAATCATTTTTTCAATCTCTCTCTTATTAAAGTTAATTACTATTTTGACCATTTAAATCACCTCCATAAAAATTATAAAATAAAAAAAATAAATTTTAAAGTTTTTAAAGGAGTTTTGATATGAGAGTATTTAATGTTGGGATGATTGGATTTGGATTTATTGGAAAGGTTCATTCTTATTCTTATGAAAATTTAAAATATTATTATCCTTCATCTCCATTCAGAGCAAAAGTTATTGGTGTATGTGCACAGAGTGAAAATACTTTAAAAATAGCAAAAGAATTATATGGAATTGAATTTACAACAACTGATTATAAGGAATTAATAGATAATCCAGAGATTGAAATAATAGATGTATCAAGCCCCAATATCTACCATTACCAGCAACTAATTTATGCAATAGAAAGGCAAAAACATATTTATTGTGAAAAGCCACTTGTTTCAGATATAGAAGAGGCAGAAAAAATTAAAGAGAAATTAAAAAACTATGATAAAATTCATCAGATGGCATTCCATAATAGATTTATTCCAGCAACAATAAAGACAAAAGAATTAATAGAAAGTGGATTTCTTGGAATACCAACAATTTTTAAAATTTCATATTATCATTCAGGAAGTGTAGAGAAAGAAAAACCAATTGGATGGAAGCAGGAAAAGGGAGCAGGTGTTTTACTTGATTTAGGAAGCCATATAATTGATTTAATATACTGGTTTTTAGGAGAATTTGAAGAAGTAATAGGAAATGAAAAAATATTATATCCAGAAAGGCCGACAAAAAATGGAAAGATAGTAAGAGTTGAAGTGGAAGACCATATAAATATAAATGTGAAAATGAAAAATGGTTCAATAGGAATAATTGAGGCATCAAAAATAGCAACAGGAACAGAAGACCAGTTAAAATATGAGATTTACGGGACATGTGGTGCAATAAGATTTAATTCTGAAAATCCAAATTATATAGAGGTTTATTCAATGAAGGAGAAAGATGGATTTAAGAAGATATTTACAGGAGGAAAATATAAAGAAAGTGATTTTCCAGGACCAAAATTTACAACTGGATGGATAAGAGCACATATCCATTCAATCTATAATTTTTTAAATTCAGTTTATGAAAATAGGCAAACACCTCCTTCTATTTTTGATGGAATTTATAATATGAATGTTATGGACAAGATAAAAAAATCAATTGAAAGTAAAAAATGGGAGAGATGTTGAAATTGAAAGAATTATTTATTCAATGAAGTTAAAATTTTGAAATGGAGGGAATATGGATATTAAGAAAATTTATATTATTCCTTACTGTCATCCTGACTGGGCCTGGACTCATACAAGAAACTGGCATGAGAAAAGATACTGTCTTGTTTTAAATGAGGTTCTTGATATTATGAATGAGAATGAGGATTTCAGATATTACATTGACTCTTATATAACTTTTCTTGAACCATTTATAAGGAATTATCCTGAAAGATTTAAAGAGTTAAAGAAAAGAGTAAAGGAAGGAAAGATTGCAATATGCGGGACTTATACAAATTTAAGGGTTAATATGGTTGGAGAGGAGACATTTATAAGGGATATAATTTATGGAAGAAAAATTTTTAATGAATTATTTCCAGAAGCAGAACTTGCTGTTTATGCAGGAAATGTTGATGTTGCAGTTGGTCATCCTCAATTGCCTCAAATTTTAAAAAAATCCGGATATAAATATTTTAGATTCTGGAGACCACATGCTGCTTTAAGTGCAAAAAATATACCTTATGAGTTTATATGGAAAGGAATTGATGGAAGTGAAATTATCTGTTCCCGTGGCTCATATGGAGGGCTTTGTTATAGAGAAATTTTTACAGATAGAAATAGATTTTTAAGTGATTGGGAGAAAACAAAAAATAGATTTTTTGAACTTGAAGTTGATTATGCAAAAAAGTTATCTAAAACTGAAATTTTATGGATAAGTCATGGAATGGATGATTTAAGACCATTAAGAAGTATTTATCCAGAAGATGAAAAACTTGATTTAATTGAATTTATAAATGAATGGAATAGAAGAGAAAAAATTAAGATTTTATTTGGAAACCCTCTTGAATACTTTAAAGAAATAGAGAAAGAAAAATTGCCTGTTATTGAAGGGAGTATTGACCCATGTGATGTATGTTATAATGCTTCCTATGGTGGTTCAAAAGGTCTTTGGTATTTAAGAGTTCTTGCAGATAAAGAAATAACAAATGCAGAAAAAATATCATCAATCGCTTCTATTTATGGTTTTAAATATCCTGAAGAAAAATTTGAAAATCTATGGAAAAATATACTTTTATTTTCATCACATGCAACACAATGGCTTTTTGAAAATGATTTTAATGAAATTTATAATCTTGCTTTAAAAACAATATTTGAGATTGATGAAATAAAAAGGCAAGCAATTGAGCATATTGTTTCAAATATAAAATTTAAGGGAAGACCAGTTGCTGTTGTTTTTAATTTTACAAATTTCTCTTCAAATTTCTATGTTAAATTTTTTGTAAGTTCAGTTGATAAAAAACTTGATAAGAATTTTATTTTAAGGGATTCATATGGAAATTTAGTTCCTTACCAGATTATAAATTATTTACCATCTCCTAATAACTTATGGGAAGTTGAAGTCATTGCAAATGTTTTTATACCATCTCTTGGATATAACTCAATTTTTATTGAAAAAGGGAAAGGTGAAGAAAATTTTGAAGTATTTAAATTGAGTGATTTGAATAAAATTGAAAATGATAAAATTTCTTTAAATTTTAAAGATGGAAATCTTATTGAAATTAAAGGGGATGATTTTACTTATTTGTCAAAAGATAGTCCATTTGGAAATTTAAAAATTTTACATCTTGACCCTGAAGGAATTTTACATATTGGAAAATTTTTAAAAGAAGAAAATGTTATATGGGAAAGATGGGCAAAGATAGAGGATGGGAATTTAAGAAAGATATTCAGAACAGAGGGAAATATTGGAAAGCATAAAATTAAAAGGGATATTATTATTTATAAAGGGGAAGAAAGGGTTGAATTTGATATAGAAATTAACTACCTTGGAGAGGAAAATGCCTTTGTTTTATTCTCCTGTCCTTTAATCTTCTTTGATGGCAAGATTTATGGAGATATACCATTTGGAATTGAAGAAAAAGATATTGAAAACCAACCATATGGAAGATTGTTTGGAAGAAAATGGGACAACATTGAGCGACTTATTGAAGGTATGTTTTATGCAAAAAGTTTTGTTGATTATACGGATGAAGAAAAAACAATATCCTTAATAGTCCATAATGGTGATAGATATTTTATATGGGATAAAGATAAAAAAGTTCTCTCTCATATAATGTTAAGGAGTTTTAAAAGACCAAAAAATAACTGGGAAAAGGATATAAATGAAAAAATAGAAGCAATTGGAACTCATAAATTTAAATATTCAATTCTATTTAAAAATAAAACTCCTGAAACATATAAATTATCTGAAATTTTAAGAAACCAGCCAGTTATTTTACAGAGATTTCCGGAATTTAAAAGAGAAAATCTTGATGTTAAAAATTCATTTATAAAAATAAAGCCAGAAAATTTGATAATTACTTCTTTTTACATTGAGAAAGGAAATTTTATTTTAAGAATGTATGAAACTGAAGGGAAAGAAACTGATTGTGAAATTGAATTCTTCTTTAAACCTAAAGAAGTAAAAATGGCTGATTTAATAGGGAATGAAATTGAAAATAAGAAAATTGTTATTGAGGATAGAAAAATAAAATTTAAAATTAAAAAGTTTGAAATAATAAATTTAGTTTTTAAAATTTGAGAGATTTATCACCTTGTGGTAATATAAAATCAGATTTTAAAAGGAGGTTTTTTGAGATTTAGAAGAAAGTTAATTTATTTCTGTTTAATTTTTCTCCTAATTTTGCCTGTTTTTTTAATCCAGATTTCAAAGTTCATTATCATCAAAAATATCAACAAAAGTGAAAATTTTAATCTTAAAAGTTTTTCAGTAAGTCCAAAAGGATTGAAATTTGAAAATTTAATTTATAAAAATGAATTTTTAAATTTAAATTTTGAAAAAATAAACCTTAAAAAATCTTTTATAAAAAATGCCTTTGCCTTGGAATCTTCAGGAGAAATTTTAAATCAATCTGATAAAAGGAAAATAAATGTTTCTGGTAAAGTAAAAGGGAATATTGTTAATGGAAATATGAATATAACAGATACACAAATAAACATAGAAAATATTGGTGATTTAAAATTTTATGGAAAACTTGAAAACTGGGGAAAAGAGAAATTTGAAGGAATTTTTGAACTTAATAGTTTAAAAGTAAAAGAAATTTCAGAAATAACAAAATATAAGATTCCTTTTGATGGGAAAATTTTTGGAAGGGTTTTTATAGAAAAGGAAAAAGAAAATTTAAAGGAAATTATATTTGATATAGAAATTAAAGAGTTAACTCAGGAGTATGAAGAAAGCAAGTTAAATCTATATGTAAAGGGGAGATATTTACCTGCTGAAAAAAGTTTTTTTGTTGAGAATGGTTTGCTTGTAAATGAATTTGGTGAGAAACTTTCATTTAATGGATTTATTAAAGAGAATGAATTTGAATTTTATTTTGATACAAAAGGATTTTCAATTGATGAATTGTTGAAACTTTTACCTGAAGAAATAAGAAAAAAATATAATTTAAAAATTGAGGGTTCTAAAATTTCAATGAATAAATTTTCCTTTAATTTTTCAAAAAAAAAATCTTATTTGATGGTGAACTTTTATTTAACTCAAAATATATAGGAATTAAAAACATAGATATAAAAGATTTTTCTATTCTAATCGGTCAAAACTATTTTTCAATTGATGAATTGAATTTCAAAAATTTAAAGATAAAAGATGTTTATGGGAGATTTAATAAGAATTTTGAAGGGATTTTAAATTTTTCCTTTTTTGATGGGAAAGGAGATTTAATTTTTAAAATCAATTTTATTGAACCGGTTTTTACAGGTAATTTTTCAATCAAAGATTTTGATATAAATAAACTTGCCACTTCTTTTAATGATAAAATAATTATAACTGGATTTATGAATATTTCCGGCAATTTTAATATATCAAAAAATAATTTAGAAATTGAGGCAATTTTTAATTCTGCAAAAAAAAGAAATATTAAGAAGTATATGAATTTTGGAGCAATACAGTTATTAACCTCTTTAAGTGGAGCAAATCCTGTAAAAAGAGTAGGAAGTTCAAATTTTTATTATAAAGAAATGAAAGGAAAAATATCATTAAAAAATAATTACCTAACAATTGAAGGACTTGCAGGAGAAAAAGGAGAGAGTCAATATTTAATTATAAAACCATTTTTATTGCCTGGCATAAATATTTTGATTGATAAAAGAAACAATACAATACAGATTGACGAACTTATAAATAGAATTAATCTTGCAATTGAAAGAATAAAAAAGAAAAATGAATAATATAGAAATTAATGAAAATTTTAAAAGAGCGATTGAATTAATAGAAAATACCAATAAAAATGTTTTCATTACCGGAAGAGCAGGAACAGGAAAATCTACACTCCTTAAATATATAAGAAGTATATCTAAAAAGAGGATGGTTGTTCTTGCTCCTACAGGTGTTTCTGCACTTAATGTTAAAGGGCAGACAATTCATTCTTTCTTTAATTTCAAACCTGATATAACAATTTCAAAGGTTAAAAAAATTGATGAAACTGATTTATACAAAAATATAGATACAATAATAATAGATGAGATTTCTATGGTTAGGGCTGACCTTCTTGATTGCATTGATAAATTTCTCCGTTTAAATAGAGAAAATTTTGAACCGTTTGGTGGAGTCCAAATGGTTTTTATAGGAGATTTATATCAACTTCCTCCAGTTATAACAAAAGAAGAGGAATTTGCCTTTAATCTTATTTATGAAACCCCTTATTTTTACAGTGCGAATATATTTAAAAATTTTGATATGGAATTTATTGAACTTGAAAAGGTTTATCGTCAAAAAGATAGAGAATTTATAGAAATTTTAAATTCAATAAGGAATAATACTATAACAGATGAACAATTAAAAATAATAAATAATAGATACAATCCTCATTTTCAACCAGAGAGTGATGATTTTTATATATACCTTGTGACAACAAATAAGGATGCAGAAAGAATTAATAATTCAGAAATTGAGAAAATAAATGGAGAAAGTTATATTTTTAGAGGTTCAATAGAAGGAGATTTTCAGATGGAGTATTTACCAACATATATTGAATTAAAACTGAAATTAGGAGCACAGGTTATGATGGTTAATAATGATAAATATGGAAGATGGGTAAATGGAAGTATTGGAAAAGTTGTTTATATAAATCCAGAAAAACAAGTAGTATATGTGAAATTATCAAATGGAGAGGAAGTAGAAGTTTTTCCTTATACATGGGAAATATTTAAGTATTATATAGAAGAAAATGAATTAAAAACGAAAACAGTAGGGGAATTTACTCAATTTCCTATTATCCTTGCATGGGCAGTAACAATTCATAAGAGCCAGGGAAAGACATTTGAAAAAGTTATTATAGATATAGGTAAAGGAACTTTCACATATGGTCAGATTTATGTTGCATTAAGTAGATGCAGGTCTCTTGATGGAATAATTCTGAAAAAACCAATAAGTAAAAAAAATATATGGGTAGATTTTAGAATTATTGATTTTCTTACAAAATATCAATATAAAAAATCAGAGGAAAAAATATCATTTGAAGAAAAATTGAAAAAAATTGAAAAAGCAATAAAATATAAGAAGGAAATTAAAATTGTTTATTTAAAGCCAAATGATGAGAAAACTGAAAGAATAATTATTCCGGAGACAATAGAAGAGATGGAATTTTCTGGGAAAAGGTTTATTGGTGTTAAAGCATTTTGCAAAAAGAGAAATGAATACAGGAATTTTCGTATTGATAGGATTATTGATATAATTCCATAAAATGAAAAAATTATATTTTTTTATATTTTTACTTTTTCTGGTTGGTTGCTCATCCATTTCCATTTCAAAAAAAGAAAGAGTAATTATTTTAAATCCTTATGAAAATATTGACTGGGAAAGAATTAAAAGATATAAGGCAAATTTACATACCCACACAAACAAAAGTGATGGTAAATTTTCACCTGAGGAAGTTATAAATCTTTATAAAAACAGGAATTATTCAATATTATCAATTACTGACCATAATAAATTCGTATATCCTGAAGCAAAAGAAATATTTTTGATTAAAGGGGTTGAAATTGGCAAAAAACAGCATCATATTCTTTCCTACTTTTCATTTAAAATACCTCAAGACATAGAAAATGTAGATGAAGATGAAATTTTAAAAAATATTGATAAAAATGGATTAGTTGTATTTGCGCATCCAGGAAGATATAAAAAGGAAATTGAATGGTATGTAAAATTTTTTGGAAAATATGAAAATTTAATTGGGATAGAGGTTTTAAATCCATCTGTTCAGGTGAAAGTTGGAAAGATTTATGGAGATACAGATATATGGGATGAAATTTTAAAAAGGACAATGCCTTATAGACCTGTCTGGGGATTTGGTGATGATGATTTTCATGATTTAACTCAATTTTGTTTAAACTGGAATGAATTTTTAATTGAAAATTTGAATGAGAAAAATATTAAAGAAGCAATGAGAAATGGTAGATTTTATATATGTTCAGCAATTCTTGGTTATGATATGCCTTATATAAGAAAAATTTTTGTTGATGAGAAAAAGGGAGTAATAAAAATAGATGCTTCAAATTACAAAAAAATAAAATGGATATCAGATGGAGAAATTGTGTGTGAAGGGAATGAAATAAATTTTAAAAATAATGAGAAAATAAGGAAATATTTAAGAGTTGAAATTTATGGTGAAAAAGGATATATATACTTAAATCCATTTGGTATAAAAAGGGGAGAAAAATGAGTAGAAAAATAGCGATTGATGCAATAAATTTGAAAATGGAAAATAGAGTTGCGCATACAGAATATAGCATGGGTTATCATGAGGAATATATTACAAAAATAACAGGGATTAAGGAAGATAATATTGAAAAGATGAGAAAATTTTACAATTTATGGGACTATGATTTTTTATGGTGCACAAGTGATGGAATATATGGTAACTGGATTGAAAGGGGTAGAGCAACTGATATGGGAGATGCTATTTATGCTTCAAATGGTTCAGATAAAAGAGAAAAAAAGGAATGCCCCTTTAAAGATGTATTTGAAGTATGGGAATTTGACTCTGCAAAAGAATATGGATTTCCTGATTTCAATCAACAGGTAAATGAATATGAAAAATTATACAGAGAACAAAGTCAGAAATTTCCAGAATAACTTATTACAGGAGGATATTATAAAACAATTATTTCAGGAGCAATTGCTGCATTTGGATGGGAAATGTTATTACTTTCTGCAAGTGATAAAAATAAATTTGAAAAAGTTATTGATAGATTTTTTAATTATACCCTTTTTTATATGAAGGCATGGGCAGAAACAACTGCTGATGTAATAATTCAACATGATGATTTTGTCTGGTCAAGCGGTCCATTTATGTCTCCTGATTTTTACAGGAAAGCAATTATAAAAAGATATGAAGAATTATGGAAGATATTGAAGAAGAAAAATAAAAAAGTATTATTCTGTTCAGATGGTGATTTCCATATGTTTGCAGAAGATATTGTAAAAGCAGGAGCAGATGGATTAATTTTTGAGCCGGTCAATGACTTTGGTTATATGGTTGAAAATTTTGGAGATTCAGTCTGTCTTATTGGTAGTTATGTTGATTGCAGGGATATGACATTTGGTAAATGGGAAAAGATTAAAAATGATATTGATAGAACACTTTCTCTTGTTAAAAATGGTAAATGTAAAGGACTGATTTTTGCTGTTGGAAATCATATACCTCCGAATGTTCCTGATGAAATATGTGATAAATATATAAATTATTTAAAAGAAAACTGGTATTTATAAAGTTTCCCTGCAACTTTCAACAAATGCTTCTATGTTTTCAATAGGAACTTCTGGTTCAAGAACATGGGTAGGAGACAAAATTAAAGCACCATCATAACCAATTTTTTCCTTCCTTTCCCTTATAACCCTTTTAACTTCATCAGGTGTTCCAAAAGGCATTGTGGATTGAGTTCCTATTGTTCCATCAAAGACAATATATTTACCATAATCCTTTTTCAATTTATAAATATCCATACATTCAGGTTGAACAGGATTTAAAATTGTTACACCTATATCTATCAATTCTCCTATTATATCTTCAATATTTCCATCACTGTGATACCATATCTGAATATCTTCCTTTATACTTTTTGCCTTTTCATATACCTTTTTCCATCTTGATTTTATAA